>ERZ1673746.637-NODE-637-length-36004-cov-7.707947_pt1 | contig 36004 bp, 56 predicted proteins | sample MGYA00580205_ERZ1673746 | MGnify/ENA primary metagenome ERZ1673746 (study PRJEB41218, sample SAMN15661771) | gut metagenome | host: Homo sapiens | place: Canada: London | collected 2015-08-20/2019-03-30 | study: EMG produced TPA metagenomics assembly of...
TACGACAATGCTATGGCAGAAAATTTCTTTTCCATTCTCAAATCCGAATGCATTCGTCTTTTCAAGACGGAGACCATCCGCGAAGCACAAACGCTCATTGATAGTTATATCGCTTTTTACAACCATGAACGCATTCAGCTTTACTCCAAGCTCTCTCCTTTCCAAAAACGACGCCTGTTTGTCTAATCCTTCTTTATCCTATCAATGGTGGTTTTATTTCTGTCTTTTTCTTCTGGAACAGTTCATTCGCCGGTGGTTATGGCTTATTCCTGTTCTCGTCCGCTCCGCCGCGGCTTGCGCGCTTTGAGAATGAGCATCATCGGCCGCCGTAGCTCGTCGGCCATACCGGGCACGGCGTCCAGCATCTCCCGTGCAGGCTGCGGCTCCACCAGCGCCTCCAGCGCGAAGCCACGCGCCAGAAGCGGCTGCACATAGCCCGTAACGGTGCGGTGGTATTTGCGCATATGCTCGCCTAAAAACACCGCGTCCCGGGGTCCCTGCTCAAAGTATCGGTCCACGGGCCAGTGCAGCGGGACGCCGCCTGCGTCCCTCTGCCAGTCCTGCGGCCCCTGGGCCGTGAACACCGGATGTTCCGCCGAAAAAATAAACCATCCGCCGGGGGACAGCGCGTCCCAGACCATGCGGCACACGCCCGCGTAATCTTCCACATAATGCAGCGCCAGTGAACTGAGAACGACGTCCCAAGCCGCAGGGGCGGGCCGCATATCCTCAATGGCCGCGCGCCGGTATTCCACGACGGGGCTGTCGGTCATGGCGCGGGCGCGTTCCAGCATGCGTTGGGAAAGGTCCGTCCCAAGCACACGGGCCGCGCCATGCTCGGCCGCGTACCGGCAATGCCATCCGAAACCACAGCCAAGGTCCAGCACGCGCTTGCCGGCGAGCTCCGGCAGCAGCGCTTTCAGTGCCGGCCATTCGCCTGCGGCGGAAAGCCCCTGCTCGGAACGGGGCATATGGCTGTACTGCTCGAAAAATACGCTGTCATCGTATTTGTTTTCTTTCAAAAAAGCACTTCCCCTGCATGTTTTCTTCATGGTAACACATCTGTTCTGCGGCGGCAAGCCTGCGCGGCAGGCCTTTTTTGTGCAGGTGAGGGCCTGTTTTGCGCAACTTGCTCCGGAGCGCTTGCAGCGGCGGGCCGGGGTGTGTATCATAAAGATGCGGCCGCGGGATAAACACAAACAAAGGGGGAGGGGCTGTTGAACATCCGTATCTGTGAGGACCCGGCCTGCGCGGACATCGAGGTGGTGGTGCGCTGCAGGCAGCTTGACGACACAGTGCTTTCACTTTTGGCGCGCCTGCGCGTTTACGACGCGAAGCTCACCGGAGAAAGGGACGGCGCCACCTACGTTCTGGCGGCGGCAGACGTGCTGTATGCCGACACGGCGGACAAAAAGACGTTTCTTTATACAGCGGACGCCGTATATGAAACGCCCCTGCGCCTGTACGAACTGGAGGAGCAGCTTGCCGCGCGGGATTTTGTGCGCGCGGGTAAATCGGTGCTGCTGAATTTTGCCCATGTGGCGGCGCTGCGTCCGGACTTCGGCGGGCGAATGCGGGTGACGATGTCCAACGGCGAGGTGGTGGTGGCGTCGCGCCAGTATGTGCCTGCCCTCAAGGCAAAGCTGGGGCTGTGAGCCCTATACCGGAAAAGGAGTGTTTGCTGTGAAAAAATTTTTTGATATCGTAATGCCTGTAAAGACGGCCGCATGCTATATTTTTACGGCCACCATGTGCGTGTATGCCGTTCTGGATCTGGTCTTCGGCTGGGGCGGTCTGCCCGATAACTACCTGTTTTCGTTTCTGCTGCTGTCGCTGGCGGGCGGCGTGCTGCAGATCGTCGCGTTCACAGAGCTTGTCATCAAAAGGCTGCGCTATACGCTGCGGCTGTTCGTATTTGCAGTGCCGTATCTGGCGGTGCTTTCGGCCGTTGCCGCCGGGTTTGGCTGGCTGCCCGCAGCGCAGCCGGGCGCATGGGCGCTGTTTTTCCTGATTTTCCTGGCGGTGCTTCTGACAATGACGCTGGGGTTCGAATTGTATTACCGCATCAGCGGTAAAAAATACGACGGCCTGCTGGGCCAGTACCGCGCTTCCCGTACACGGGATGAAAACAGCCGGGGAGAATACTGATGCATGCGGCGGAAAGCCAGATGAAAGGAATGAAAAGTTTTCAACAAAAGGGGCCTGCGCGGTGGAAAACCGCACAGGCCCTTTCCGTTTATCATAAAGCTGCAGCCTCAGCTGTTTTTCAGGATGACGCGCTCCACAACATCGGCCACATCCTCGCATTTGTCGCAGCATTTTTCCAGGCGGTCGAACAGCGCCGTCCAAGCCATCACGTCCACGGGCGTGCTGGCATCCGCGTACAGCGTGTGCATGGCGTCTGTGTACAGCTTATCGCCTTGCTCCTCCAGGCCGTTTATCTCAACGATCTGGGTGTGGATGGTCTTGGATCTGCGGAAATTGGGAAACTCCTCCATCATGGTCTTGAGCGCGGCGCAGCAGTCTGCGATGACCTGTGCAAAAGCCTGCGCCTCGGGCCGCAGCGTGCGGATATTGAACATATACAGCCGCAGCAGAACATCCTCAATGCTGTCTGTCACGTCGTCGATGGTGCCGGAAAGCTCCATGATATCTTCCCGGTCAATGGGGGGCAGGAACTCGCGCACAAGCTGTTCCATCGTGCCGTGCTTTGCGATATCGGCCGAGTGCTCGATTTTGTGCATAGCCTCGATATGCCCGGGCAGCGCCTCCGGCTCATAGTGGTCAAACACCGTGCAAAGCATGTCCGCCGCAGCGCAGGCGGAATTTACGCCGCCCACAAAGGCCTCAAAATAATCCGTTTCCTTTTTTCGTGCCATTTTCACGTTCTCCTTCCTATTCTCAGAACAGCCACATGAACAGCCGTGCCATCAAAAAGCCAATGGCCCCGCACCCGGGGAACGTCAGCGCCCACGTCAGCCCCATTTCCTTTACCACGCCCCAGTTCACGCTGGACAGCTGTAAAAGAGCAGGAAGAATGAGAACGCGAGCCGAACGAACCTGCAAAAAGCTGTTTTTTCCTGCAAATCGCATCACAAAGCCATTTTTCGGGTGCTTTTGAGGCGGAAAACAATGAGAACGGGTGCATTTCGGCGCTTGGGTTAAAATGAGAAAACCGACCGATTTCCGGCCGGTTTTTGTGTTTTTGTGGGTGTTTTGCGACAGGGCTGAAAGGGCCTTGCAACGGCTTTGCAAAACGGGCCGTGCCGCGCGGCGCGTATTTTTTAAAAACAGGGCAAAAACGGCGTCGCAAAGCCATTTTTTACACTTTGCAATGCTTTTAAAATCCGCTTTGCATTACAATAAAGCAAGCCGCTCCAGAGATGGGATTCTTCCCCCTCTTTGGAGCGGCTAATTTTTATTTTAAGTGTGCAAATACGCACACTTAAAAAATTATTGCACATATAAGTCGTAAAGCCTGTTTATGGCGATAATAGGAATGATTATCACAATACAGCTGCACACTTAAAGTTATAGAATTTTATCACATTTCCAATATCCAGTCCGGGCGTAAAACACCCACAGCGCGGCCATTTACTATGACACTATCGCTGTCCAAAGGAATGGGCTTGTATTTCTTATTATCAGACTCCAGAGTACCCATCCCCAAGCGCTTGATATATCCACATCCGTCGAGTGTAACAAGGGCTATATCTCCCACGCCTGGACGCTCTCGGGAAATCATCACGATGTCCCCATCGAAGTAGACTGGCTCCATACTATCACCTTTCACCCGTACTGCAAATGCTGCACGACGGGTTTTTTCGTTGTCTATGACCTTTATGTTGCGAAAAGCCTCCGGACCTAAATATGTGCCCGTACCAGCGCTGGCATCCTGCTCCGACAATGGAAAATAAATAAATTTATCTAACTTTTTATTTTCAGTCGAAGAAGGCGTTGGAAATTCAACAACATTGTTCTCATCTGGGATGTCAAAACGCTTCGCTTCCTCTTTAGCAACAGTACAAAGCAATTTTTTTGCGAGATCGTCTAACTTGCGATAAGTGCATATTAATTCACGCTCATCAGAAGAGACATCTATTGAGGTAATGTCATATCCAAAGAAAGTATTAGGCGAAACGTTGTAAAGGACAAGCAATGAGTACAAGGTATTGGCATCTGGCTGTGAACGTGCGCTCTCCCAGCCCGCGATCGTTGATTGAGGCCGTGAAATCTCCGCAGCAACATCTTGTTGCGTTAGCCCAGCAGCGATACGGCAATCTTTTAATTTCTGTGCAATTACTTCCTTTTTCATTAAAATCACCTATTTAACCATAACACAAAAAAATAAGAAATCAAATACAAAATATTGAAAATTCAAATAAAATCATGTTGACAATCTAATTTTTAGATATTATACTTAATTTGTAGTTAATTTTTCAATAAAGGAGGCGAACCGTATGGTGCAAGTGCATGGCGTATCCACCCAAGAAGAGTTACAGAAACGTATTTATCAAATAATGAAAGAAGGCCACATGAACCAGTCCGCAGTAGCCAGAGCGGCGGGGTTTCCTCCCAGCGCGTTCAATGCAATGCTTACCGGTCGCAAAATTATTCGCGCGGAGTACATTGATTCTATCTGTAAAGCTTTACGAGTCACCCCTAACGAGCTTTATATGCCGAGAGAGCGGTATAAAGGAGCCTAACGCATGAACTTCCACTACGAACTAAGGAAAAGCAGCTGCCGGCGACCGCTGAAAATCTTGACCGAATGGACCTTTCGCGTCCTGGAAGTTCGCCGGCACGAACTGGTGATCGGACGCAGCCCAACGTGGGCACCATGCCGGATTCGGTACTACCCCGCCGTGGGCCGCATCTACGTCACCGGCCCTGCGGGGCAGTATATCGGCTGGTCGGACAGCCTGGCGGATGCTCTAGACCAGCTGGCGAGAGCCGATACAAGCCAAGTATTGCCCGAAAACGGGCTTTTAAACGGAAAGGAGCCAATGCAATGAAAAAGTATCAACTGACCGGCCAACCCATCTATGTTGGCGAGATCTACAACCACAACGGTGACCTGTACCGGGTAGAGAGCTTCGATGAAGGGTACACTGAGCCGAAAGTGACGCTACGGCGCATCAAAGACGGGACGATCTTCGATGTAGAGGCCCCGGCCCTGTTCCTGACGCCAACGGGCGTGCAGCTGCTGTGGCCGAGGGAAGTAAACTGTTTCTGCTCCGCGATGGAGCAGGCAGTCTGAAGGAGGGCTTCCCGATGAACGAGTTAAAAGGCAATTTTAAGGCTGCTTATGACGTGGTAAAACGCGCAGAGCGCTGCGTGCTCCTTCGCAGCAAGGCGGCGAACCCATCACACACTTACGCCGTGGGCGATGTGGACCGCAACGGCCTTGTATTCGGCCTTGTGCTGAAAACAGACCCGGAGGCAGCCGTGCGGGAGTTTCGCACACGGTCTTTCCCGAGCTGGTCGCCCTGGAATACATCCAAGGCTTGACACGCCCCGAAAGTGCGGAACATAGAAGCCGAAACGGCCCTCCGGGGCCGTCTGCCGGGACCGGCCGCCCGGTACTGATGATGGCAGGCCAAATAAAAAGCCCGCACGAGGCGGGCGGAAAGGAGTATGCATGAACCAGGAACCGTTATGGGTAGACCCATCTGAGTGGATAAGCCCGCAAGAAATGCAAATCGGAGCCCAGGACACATACCCGGTCGTAAACGGGAAATGCCTTCAGTGCGTTGCCTGGTATCGCGTTGAGCCCGGCAAAGTAACCATCTGCTTCCTTCATGACGGGAAAGAGCAGATACAGGAATTTGATGCCAGAGAAGTTTCACTCTCCGGCTATGCTTCCGAATGATATTCGGCCGAGAACGCAAGATCTTCTTGGCTGGAAAGGCCATAGAAACAGCCGAAACGGCCCTCCGGGGCCGTCTGCCGGGGCTGGCCGCCCGGCACTGATGATGGCAGGCCAAATAAAAAGCCCGCGCGAGGCGGGCGGAAAGGAGACTGCAATTGATGCACAATCAAAACTTCGCACGCGCCCGAGGGACAGACAGCGCCCGAGTGATTCAAGTTATTGAAACAGCTGCGCTCCGGGGTTCTGGACTAGAGGGAGATCCCGTGCGAGTAGTCAGGCAGTATTGGAAATTCGATGGAGAACTGCTGGCGGAATTTGATGTTGTCAAATGCGAGGAATAGCAGCTGCTTTGTCAACTATCTTTTCGTACTGAATGAACGCCACCATTGCTTCCAAAAAATCCTTGATATCTAAATAGGAGTAATCCTCGTGCCTTTTGAGATAGTGAGTTTCGTCATTTCCTAACCATGCTGCGCGTTCAGCAAGTGTTCTGATTTTGGGTGAGTCAATGCGTCGGATACTTTGGGACAATGTCTCGGCGGTTATTTTAGTGGCTTCGTTTGGATGTTTCTCAAGCAAATAGTCTTTCACTAAATATTCCAGAGCTTTTCTATATGCCATTCCACAAATTGATGTGAGGCCATAAGATTCGGCACGGTTGGCTTCTTCATAAATTCGTACAAATGAAGGAGACAAGATACCAATCTCCGCAATGAAGTCTTTCGATTCAGGCTTTTGAGGCATTGCACCCACCAGCGTATAAATAGTGTCGCGACTATAGCTACTAGAATACGGATCTGATTTAGGTTCATATAAAGCGTAAAATCCAATCCCACATACTTGGCAGTAGTGAAGAACATATAAACCATATATCCGTCTATTCTCTGTTTCAAATGGGGCAAGTGCTGATGACATGGTTTCTCCATTAAAAGCTGCATGACACAACGGACATTTTTTCACTGAATCAAACGAAATGCACTCCGACTCTCCTGTCTCATGATTTTTTGTAGTAATAGTTTTGCGCACTGAAATCACCTCAATTCTATTTTACCACAAACAGGCCGTCAAGGCCAGAAAGGACAGAAACATGAACAAAGACAAGCTCACAGGCGTTGAGAAGAGCATCCACGCTGCTGTGGAAACATTTCAAAAGAACCTGTGCCGTGAAATGGCGAAACGCCTTGATGAGGGCAAGCTCATCCTTGATATGGAGACGGAAGTCTCCTTTACTACGGCGGATGTGGACGAATTCATCGAGGGCCAGATCCAGGAGCTATGCGGCACATTGAAGCCCATGGAAGAAACCCTCGGCGCAGATACCGCGCAGAAAACAGCGGATGAGTTCGCTGACCGTATGCGCCGGCAGCTGCGGGAAGACCTTATCCCCAACGAAAAGACACTGGCCGCCCTGCGCAAGGGCGTGCTGATACACGGCATTCCCGATGGGCTGATGATAGACGACGGCGAGAAGGTGCGGCCGTGCCGGTACGGCGGGCCGATGAACAGCAGAGGCAAGATGATGGAGTGTCTGATGCGTGACCTTGAAGCTGCGGGCGCTCCGGTGGAAGTTTTCAATGGAAAGAGCGGCGCGGAGATCATGGATGAGCTTGTGAAACTCCTCAAAATGTACAGTGTCTCCCTCGAAATAGCGAAGGAGACCCGGGATATCCTCCATGACCTGACCAGGAAGGACGAAAAATTGTCATGAACGATTACGAGAAGCTGATGCAGGCGGCAGAATTTGTGCGGAAGTATCTGGAAGAGCACTGTGGCCTGAACATAGAGATACGGATATCCCGCGACCGCGTGGACGTTCTGCGCTGTGAGTTCGGCATCCCGTTCAGCCGGACGATGCCGGACGAAGAAGATAAATAGCCGAAACAGCCCTGCGGGGCTGTCGTGCGGGGGCTGACCGCCCCGTGCCCGATGATGGCAGGTCAAGGCAGGTGATTTTTTTGAATATACAACTAAATCCCGGACAGGCGGCAACTCTCTTGGGCTGCCACAGAACGACAATTCTGAGGCAGATCCAATGTGGGCAGATTGACGCAGCGCGGGTAATAAACAACCGCAATCAGCTCGAATACCGCATTCCATTAGAGAAACTAGGTCTCGACGCCCAGCATCGGTGGTACATGCAACAGGGCGAAAAGGCAGAGACAACGGCGGCGCTGGAGGCGGCGTCCGCCGCATCAAAGGCGGGCAAGCGCCCGCCGGGCCGCAAGGAACTGGACGCATACACGATGGAACAGCGCGGCCAGATCGCGTTCTGGATGGATACCGTGGCGGAGTGGCGGGAGTTCCGCCGTGGCTCCGGTAAAGCTGAGGAGCTGGACCGTGATTTTGTTGAACGGCTGAAGGCGCGGCATCCGGGACTGCAGATCAGCAAGGCAACGCTGTACCGCAAGTGGCAGGCCGTGCGCACGGGCGACTGGGACAGCCTTGTGGAGAACCGCGGCAAAGCCCGCAAGGGGCAGAACAGCATCCACCCTGCGGTATGGGAAGTGTTCTGCGGCATCTATCTGCAGCAGACAAAGCTGAGCGTGGAACGCAGCATGGAGCTTACGGAAGAATGGGCGATGCAGAACGCGGTGAACGCGCTGCCGCTCCCATCGGCGGCAACGTTCCAGCGTGCTGTGCGGGAGAAGATCCCGCCGGAGACCCTGTGCTTCACACGGGAAGGCCCGCGGGAGTGGTGGACACTGTACAGCCCGTACATTGCCCGGCGCTACGGCAATATGGTGAGCAACCAGATGTGGGTCGGCGATACGTATACGCTGGATATCTTCACCCTCGCAGAGAGCGGGCAGGTGCACAGGATGTACTTATCTGCCTGGGTGGACGCACGCAGCGGTATTTTCACAGGCTGGAGCCTTTCGGGAGAAAGCAAGAGCCAGAACAGCGTGAACGCGCTGCGTGACGGCTGCGTCCGGCAGGGCACGATGCCGCTGGACAACTTGTACACAGACAACGGCCGGGAGTTCTTAACATTCGATTTCGGCGGGCGGGGCCACCGCGCAAAGGCGGTACTTGCCAACGGCGAAAAGCCGTTCCAGCCGCTGACCATCATGCAGCGGATGGAAGTGGAAATGACGAACGCCATCCCGAAGAACTCACGGGCGAAGGTGGTGGAACGTTCTTTCAAGGCGCTGAAGGACCGCGTCATGCGGCTGTTCCCCACGTTCACGGGCGGTTCCCCGGCCGAACAGCCGGAGCAGCTGAAGGCGATCCTGAAATCCGGAAGAAAGGTACCCACGGACGCCGAAGCACGGGATACCCTGGACAAGCTCATCCAGTACGATCTCAACTATTCAAAGTACGACGGCCCGGTGGTGAAGGACAAGGGCAAGCGGAAAATTGACGTATACAACGAGTACAGCGTGCGGGAGAAGATACCCGCAGACCCGGCGGTGCTGCGGCTGATGCTGATGCGCAGCACAAGGCCGCTGAAGGTGGGCCGCGCGGGCGTCGTGACCGTCATCAACGGCGTGCCGCTGAAATTCTGGAATGCCGACATCCGGCACTACATGGACCGGAAGGTATACATCCGGTACGACCCGGCGGATCTTTCGGAGGTGCGGTTGTACGACGCGGAAACGGACGCATACCTGATGACGGTGGAGCGCAGCCCGTTGGAGGCGGACTACGGCGAGGACCCGGAGGTGCTGAAGGAGCTGCTGAAGCTGCAGCGGCAGACGCAACGCGCTGTACGCAACGAAGCCCGCGCGCTGCAGGCACGCGGCGAGGATATCGACCCCGTGGCCCTTGCACTGGACATCGCGGCGCGAAACGCGGCCGGGCCTGTGGCAAAGAAAAACATCAAACAGACGCAGATCCTGTACGACCGCGAGGCCGGGCAGGCTCCGGCGCTGCCTGTGGCGGTCGGAGACCCCGGCGACCTGGATATCGCAGATGAACCGCAACTATTTAAAATGGATGGAAGGAGCAGACGACGATGGAGAAGAGATATAACAAGGAGCTGCAGGAACGGACAAGAGCGTATGTCGAGGCCGGGACCAGCCAGGCGGAGCTTTCGCGGCGGCTGGGTATGAACAACAGCAGCTCACTGAGCCGGTGGCTCAACAGCTCGTACAACGGCGACGTGGAAAAGATCGAGAAGGCGCTGGAGGAATATTTCCGGGCGCAGGAGGCGGCCGAGGAGATCGCCGAAAAGGCAGCGCCGTACCGCCCGGCCGTGGACTATGTGCCCACCAGCATCAGCGAGGACGTATTTCAGAGCATCCGGTACTGCCAGCTGCACCGCTGTGTGACGGTGCTGCACGGGGACGCGGGCGTGGGCAAGACCAAGGGTGCGGAGAAGTTCCTGCGGGAAAACCCCTCCAGTACTGTATACATCAGCATGACGCCCAGCACGGCATCTTTGAACGGTGTGTGCAGGGCGCTTGCAAAGGCTTTAAAAATCGGCGGCAAACACAACCGGATGGACATGATGGAGGAGGTGCGGACACGCCTTGCGGGCACGAACAAGGTGGTGATCGTGGACGAAGCACAGCACCTGAAGCTGCCGGCTATCGAAGAGCTGCGGTCGCTGAGTGATCCGGACATCGCGACCGGTACGCCGGGCAACGGCGTTTGCCTGATCGGCAACAGCGAGGTGTACGACCGCATCCGTGGCAAGGCGCAGGCGGAATTTGCACAGATCTTCACGCGGGTGAAGATGCCGCGGCAGTACCGCTCCAGCCGGATCACAAAAGAGGATGTCCGCAGCCTTTTCCCTGCCGTAAGCGACGAAAAGGAGCTTGCAGTGCTGCTTGGCGTCGCGCGCAGCGTGTACAGCATCCGGACGGCACAGGACATCTACATGAAGGCAGTCGAGCTGAACGACACGAGCTGCGAGGGCCTGCGCAGGGTGGCAAAGGCCCTGCAGGTGAACCCCGCGCTGTAAGGAGGGCTTCGGACATGAAAAGGATGAAAACGGTTGTTGTATTTTTAGCCGGAGTCGTGGCGGGGCTGATGCTGGCGGCGTGCCTGACGGTGCAGGGCTCCCGCCCCGGCGTATTCGGCGGCGAGGCCCTTATCCTGCCGCTGATGGCCCTACTGCTGTATGTGGGCTACGAAGCCGGGCGGCTGTCCACGCTGGCGCAGGCGGAGCAGCGGCGGCGCAGAACACGGAAAGGAGGCCCTCTGAATGGTTGATCTCATTGCAACCCTTATCGCTCTTGTTGTGTACTGTGGCTTGTCATGGCTCGTGGCAGTAGGAATTATCAAACTGATCACTCTGTGTTTTGGCTGGCCATTTTCCCTATTGGCGGCCACAGGCATCTGGCTGATCATGGCGCTGGCCAGAAGCGTATTCAAGGGCAGAAACAACAATAAATAGCCGGGGCCATCCAGCCCCGCCGTAATGCAGCCGCGCCGATGGCGCGCCGGTCCCAAGCCCGGGAAAATGCAGAGGGCGGCGAAGGAGGTGGACATAACGCTGAGTGAACAGGATAAATCTGAAATCCGGGCGTCATACAGAAACGCAATCGACCCGCGCCAGCAGGTGAAAATCCTGATGGAACTGTACCTTGCAAGCCGCGAGGAGATCGAGGAGGCGCTAGGCTTTACACATAAGGAAGCACGGCGCCCAATACGGCGGCACGCGGATGCAGGCAGGCCCAACACATACGCCAAGCATCCAATAGAGGTCAAGCAACGTATCGTGGGACTTGTGCTGAGCGGGATGACCTACGAGGAAGCCGGCGCAATGTATGACGTTTCGAAAAACACTGTGGCAACCTGGGTCATGAAGTACAGGCGCGGCGAGCTGCCGCCCATCCTGCCGAAGGAGGAAGAAGTTAATGCCAAACTGTAAGTTTTGCGGTAAACCCGTAATATCCGCGCGCGTGATGCACGCGTACTGCTGGGAGCAGAAAGTCATGGAGCTGATGGAAACTGTCTGCGACAGCTATTGCCGCTGGCCGTTGGAATGCAGGAGCTCCGAAGAACTGGAGGAAAACCACTGTAACGACTGCGTGCTGATCCGGGCGCTCAACCTCGGGCTGTGAGTATTGGAAAAGGCACTGCACACGCGGGGCCCGGCACTCACTCCCAGACGATATCCAGCGGCGGCTCATCCGGATGAAGGTTGTTCCATGCCTCAGCGATGTCCAGCGGCGCAAGCGCAAATCCTTTTTTGGAAATATGCGCACCGTAGCCCAGACCGGCAAGAGCCTTGCACACTATGGCGGCGACGCCCCGGGACATGTCTGTGAGCCATGTGCGGATCACGATGGCCTGCAGCTCGGAGACTGCCTGCTGCTTCAGCATACCAAATTGCCGCGGCGAATCATCGTCCCGGAGCACAATGCGGCCGAGCAGAAAGTCATATACACCGGGGTCAAAGTCTTTTCCGGCATTCCAGTCTGCAACCAGATTTGCCAGCACAGTGTGCGCCTGCACTTGATCAACGGCTTCGGCTTCGCGGACTACGCTTTCACCGGCGCATTCAATAACGAGGGCGCGCAGTTCATCAACGGTCACGGGATCGCCTCCTTTTTTCTTCAGTATACGGCAAACGACCCTCTTTTTCAATCCGGACAATGTATGCGGGGCCGCGGCCCAAGGAGGCCGGCGTGGCCGGTCATAACGGCAGCCCCGCACAAAAAGCCCCGCCCGGGACGAAGAAGCCAGGCGGGGGTCTTTAAAGGAATATGGCACGGCATGGCTTACCGTACCACATGTACAGGATACCACGGCCCGGCGGCCGTTTCAACTCTGTTTTTTTAGGAGCGTGATCGGATTGACCATTCATCAATGGCGCAGCCTGCGCCGGAACCGAAGATGCAGGTACTGCGCACATTCTCGTGTCTTTCATGGCCGAGATGGAGACCTCTATTTCTGCGAGGCAAAAGGAAAGCTCGTGTATGAGGGCCTGCCCCGCTGGTTCTGCCAAGTATACACGGTGGAGGAGGATTTCTGATGACGTTGAAAGGCTGTACTAAGGCGGAACTGCTGTGGCTCATCGACTGGATGTGTACGCACAGCATGTTCTGGCACGATATTGAAATCGAACGAGCCTTGAACGCCCTGGAGCTCGAACGGGAGCAAAAGAAGCTGGATGAAGCCGACCGATTGAATGAGGAGTCCGCACGACTTCGGCAACAGGCGGCGGAGCTGCTGACGCCATACGAAGGCAAGTCTATCCTGGACGTCCCGGCAGACGTGCTCGACCATGCGGCCGCCCTCCAAGAGGAAGCACAGATGCTGGATAAGAAATGGAACAGGCTAATGAAGCTGTGAAAGGAGTGTTCTATACCATGGAACAAATAGACATGACAAAATATCTGCCCTGCACTGCCCGTCTGGTTGGCGGCACACTATACATACTGGACGGCGAGGGGCGTGTGCAGCGCCGTCTGGACCCGCTGGAAACAGCCATCAAGTGGTTCCAGATGAGCAACGACGCCTTCTATGCACTGTACGGCGTGAATTGGGTCCCGAAAGAACCGTACTATTCACAGGCCCGCAGAATGCTGTTCCCGGGAGGCAGCCGCCATGCGTGAGGCAAAGGATATCGCAAAAGACCTGCGGCACGAATGTACGCGCATCACGGCGCCGCACCCGTATGCGGACCTTATGAGCGAGGCAGCGGAGCAGCTGGAGCTGTTCGGGCGGGCATTCAACGAAAAGGCCGTACTAAATCTGGCCTCACAGATCCTGGGCGTGACGCCGGAACGATTGCTGGAGCTAAGGGAGGAAAAATAAACGTGGGCGCTTTGGTACGGCGGCGGTCGTGCGGCAAAAAGTACGCACCATGGAAGAGGCCAAAGTAAAACGAAAAATGCCGCATCCGGGGCTGTGCCCCGGCCGTAATGCAGCCCCCTGTCCTTTCGGGCCGGGGCCGGTCCCAAGCCCGGAAAATGCAGAGGGTGGAATTTTGCGAAAGGATGTGGATACATATGGCAAGAACGAAAGTAGAAAAGATTCCTGTTCTTCGGGATTGGGCGGCCGTGGACGCTGCGCTGCAGGAGATGCGGGAGTGCAGGTTTTCGCTGACGGAATTGGACGTGGAGCAAAAACGGCGGATCGACGACCTGAAAGGACAGTACAAAGAGCGTGAAACAGCTCTGCAGAACCGGTACAAACGGCTGGCCGCTGAAGTAGAGGAATATGTGAGCGCACACAGGGCCGAGCTCACGGGTAAAAGCCGCCGCCTGAAATTCGGCGTAGTGGGCTACAGGCTTTCCAGCTCCCTGGTGACAAATCTCGGCGAGGCGGACACCATCGCACTTCTGGAGGGCATGGGCCACACGGAGCTCATCAAGGTGACGAAAAAGCTGGACCGTGCGGCGCTGATGCGTCAGCCTGCTGAGCTGCTGGACCGGGTAGACGCATGGATCAAAACACGGGATACGTTCGGGATCGACATCGACGATCCCGATCCGGAAGCGTAACGCAGGAAAGGAGGAGCAGCCATGGGCGCTCGCAGACAGGAAAAAGACGGGATAAAATACATCTATGCGCTGGGGCGCGAGCTCGGCCTGTCCGATCCGGCGCTGGGCCATGACGATGACCTGCACGTCCTGGTGGAGGGCGTCACAGGCTGCTCTTCCATCAAAGCCCTCTCGGAGGCGGAAAAGGAAGCCGTCATCAAAGAGCTGCTCTGCCGCAAAGCTGCGGCAGCCCCGGATGCTTTGCACAAAAGGAAAACGCCCCGCCGCTACAATGAAGTACCGGGCCGCATGACCGCAAAGCAACAGAAATATGCCTGGTTCCTCATGAGCGAGCTTGAAAAGTACGACCCCGCGCCGGACGGCACAGCGCTGCGCTATCGCCTGAGCGGTCTCATCGCCAAACAGTTCCGCGTGACCAGCTTCCCGGAAGACCCGTTCCGTTTCCTGACCTGCGCCCAGGGCGCTGCCTTGATCAACGGCATCAAGAGGATGGCTGAGGCTGCCGAGCTGAAATACCTGCACAGCGAACGGTACCGGCGGGATATGGAGGCGGCGCAGCATGAACGTTGAGCTGCTGGACCTGCTGGAGTTGGACGACCTGCAGGAGGAAGTCCGTGAGCTGGCAGAGTGCATCGGGATGGAAGCGTTCCGGCGGCTGCTGGAGCATTACGGCGGCACCGGGAAAATGTATATCCCGCAGCCGGATAAGGTGGTGATCCCTGTGCGGGACGAGCTGATCCGCCGGGAGTACAACGGATACAACACCTTCGAGCTGGCACGCAAGTGGAAGCTGAGCGACGCATATGTGCGGCAGATCGTCAAGGAAAAGGCGGCGGAGATCCGCCGGGCTCCGCCGGATGGACAGCTGACGTTTGACGACCTGCCGCAGAAAATTGGGAGAAATAGTTCACCTGAACAGTCTATAGAAGATAAGGTATGATGTTCTCGTAGCAGCGAGGGGATCATGCCTTTTTTCTTTACCCCTCAAGAGACTGGAGGAAAAGGTCATGACATTCGATCCGGGTACATGGTGGCTGGTGGTGGGCCTGCTGGGCCTTGGCGGCACGGCGTTGGCGTTCCTGCTCAAGCGCAACATGACGGAAAGCGACCGGACAAAGGACCGCGTCACAGAACTGGAAGCGCGCAGCGCCCAAAAGTCTGATGTGGATAAGGTTCTTGAAAAGGTGAACAAGACCGTGGCCGAACAGGGCAAAGCCATTTCCCACATCGAAAAAACGTATGTGGAAAAGGATGAGCTTCAGGCAGTGCGCAAGGAGCTGCGGGAAGAGACCCGCAAGCTTCAGGCGGATATCGAGGACATCAAGGAAAACTGCCTGCGCAAGGAGGACTTCCTGCGCCAGATGATGCGCCTGGAGACGATGGTGACGGATATCAATAAGTATTTGCGGGAGGGACGGTAAGAGATGAGCGACAACAACCAGAGGATGCAGGCCAACCAGCTGGCGGCGGATACGGGAGCAATCGTGCGTACCATGATGCTCGCCAGCGCGGAATATGAGTTCCTGCGGCTGACGGCCATCCGGTCGGTCATGGCCGGCGGCATGAGCACCGGCGCGATCTGCAGCGCAGTGGACTACCTGGCAGACGGCGGATACATCGAGGTCCGCACGGCAGCGGAGCGGCGCCCCGCGCGCGTGGCGGACGTCCCGATGGAAAGTCTGGAGATCAAGTTGACGCACAAGGGCAAACAGCTGGCCTACGGCAAGTTGGAAGACCCGCTGGTGGATGTATAGGAGGGTTTGCGGATGGGACGGCGGAAAAACAGGAGCCGCAGCAAGATCAGCCGGCTGCCGCCGGAGGTCCGCAGCACCGTGGACGCCATGGTGCAGTCCCCGGCGGAATTCACATACAACGACATCCGGGAGTACCTCGCCGGCCTTGACGTGCAGATCAGCAAGTCGGCCATCGGGAACTATGCACGCGACCTCATGGCCAGCCTGGAGGCGCTGGCAGTGTCCCAGGAAAGTATAAAGGCCATGATGGAGATGGCGGCGAAAGTGCCTGAGGTGGACGCCGTGGAGATCATCAACCGCATCGCCGGCCAGAAGATTGTGCAGGCGATCATCAATAAGCCGGACGAAGAATGGACGGACGTCGCGCTGGATAAGCTGCTGCGGGAAGCCAACGCCATGACGAAGGCTGTGGCGTACAAGCAGCGGATCGATGTACAGAACAAGGAGGACGTGGCGGCGGCTGCCGATGAGTTGAAGGCGGAGTTTTTCAGCGCCCTGGGCGCAGAGCATCCGGACCTTTACCGCCAGCTGGTTCAGATCCTGGACCGGCGGACAAAGGAGGAACGGCGCTGATGGGCTGGTATGTGCTGCAGGTCATGACCGGAACCGAGCGTGATGCATGCACAGCGCTGCGGCGCAAAGGCGTGCAGGCTCGCGCCCCAGCCCAGCGGATGAATATCCGGCGGCGGGGGCAGTGGCACGAGGAAGAATGCCTGCTGCTGCCCGGCTACATCTTCGTGGGCGCGGAATACACGGCGGCGCTGTTCCACCTTGTCTCCCCTGTCCCTGGCGTCATTCGGTGGCTGGGACTGGAGCGCGGGGAACCGCAGGCGCTGGACACACGGGACGTGCTGCGGTGGCGGTTGGACGACGGGGAAACGTTGGGACTCAGCCGGGTGATGTTCTTCCCCGGTGGCTGGCACGTTCTGGACGGGCCGCTGGCGGAGTTTGCGGGCGATGTGGTCCGCATGGACCGCAGGCAGCGGCGCGCATACGTTGTCACGAGCCTGGGCGGCAGGCCGCAGCGCGTCCGCTTCGGCGTCATCCCGGTGGACGGTGATGCATAGTGAAGCGGAAGGACCTGCGGAGAGAGCTTGCGCGGAGGATCTCTGGCGCAAAGCTGAAGGAGCCGCCGGAACTGTGCACGCGGTGCGTGTGGGCCATGAAGGAGAGCGGTCGTCCGGTCTGCCCATTTCCCCGCTGCGTGCGGAAAAGCAGCGGCCGTTGAAACAAGAATAAAGTTTTTTTGCAAAGACGTATTTTGGGCTTTGCAAAACCATACAGGGAAACCGTGAGCAAACCGGGGTTGATACGTCCTCCGCAGCGTGACCGGCGGGAATAAAGGGAAAAAACCGGGCGGAAACGGTCGGATGGCGAAGCATGTCCACTGAAAACGCCCCCTCTATCCCCGAATGGATACGTGATACCCTCTACAATCGGCTGTAAGCCTTTGCAAAACGTTGCAAAAGCCCAGGGCGGCAAACTGTCCGCCTGGGGTGTTTTTTGCGTTACAGGCGAAATTTGGGGCGCTGTGCGCGGCGCCGGAAAGGAGCGGATACACATGCGGACAAAAACAGAGAGCATCGCTGGCCTTTTGGAGGCCATTGAACAGGCAAAGCAGCAGAAGGATTTCAATATTTTAAAGGATTTAAAAGAGCTGCGCGGGAAGTTTGGAAAAGTACAAAAATGTGACTACCTCGCGCTGCTGAACAAGCTCATAGAAAAATACAGCACGGACGAAGCAGCAGTGATCCACGCAGCACTGATGAAGAAGGTGCAGGCCGGTGACCTGGAGGCCATCCGGCTGTGGAATGAGCTGTCGAAGGAAAACCGGGATGTCGGTGAGGGGGTGCAGATCATTGTCGAAGCTCCTCGTAAATGAAAGAATATCCCCTGCATTCAGAGATTTGTTGTGGCAGATCCTGCACGAGCACCCGCATACGGTGGTGTGCAAGGGTGGGCGCGGGTCCACCAAATCCTCTTTTGTCGGCATCGCTCTCGTCATTCTCCTTCTGCAGCATCCGCAGTGCCACGCGGTGGTGCTGCGCAAGATTGCCAATACGCTGCGCAACAGCGTGTACGCGCAGATCCAGTGGGCCATCGGCGCGCTGGGTCTTCAGGACATGTTCCGGTGCACGGTGTCGCCCATGGAGATCACATATCTTCCCACAGGCCAGAAGATCCTTTTCTTCGGCCTGGACAAGCCGGAAAAGCTCAAATCCATCAAGCTGCCGTTTGGATACATCGGCATCGACTGGTTTGAGGAGGCCGACCAGTTTTCCGGTGAGGCGGAGATCCGTAATGTCAAGCAGTCCACGCTGCGCGGCGGCGAGTTCGCCATGACGTTCCTGTCGTTCAACCCTCCTGCGGCGGCCCGCAACTGGGCAAACCGGTATGCGCGGGAGACGGAGCCGGGCAAGATCGTACACCACAGTACATATCTTACCACACCGCGGGACTGGCTGGGCCAACGATTTTTTGACGATGCTGAATTTTTGAAGGAAACGAAACCCACCTCCTACCGCCACGAATATCTCGGCGAGGCCGTGGGCAACGGTACGCAGGTTTTCGACAACATCCGGCTGGAGCCCATCACGAAGGCGCAGATCAACTCTTTCGGAGAAATTACCTCAGGCGTGGACTGGGGCTGGTACCCGGACCCGTGGGCATTCAACCGCATGTCCTACGACGCCGCCCGGCGCACGCTGTACATCTTCGACGAACTCACCCGGCGCAAACTCAACAACTTTGAGACCGCGCGCCTGGTCCAGTCGCGCATCCCCGAAGGTGAGGACGTTATCGCCGATTCTGCGGAGAAAAAGAGCTGTGCGGACTACCGCGACTGCGGCATCCGGTGCTTTGAGGCCAATAAAGGGCCCGGCAGCGTGAATCAGTCCATGAAGTGGCTGCAGGGGCTTTCTGCCATCGTCATCGACCCTGTGCGCTGTCCGGATACGGCCAAAGAGTTCAGCGAATACGAATACGCAGTGGCGAAGGATGGCGAGGTCATACCCGGCTATGTGGACGCGGACAACCACCACATCGACGCGACGCGCTACGGCACAAACCGCATCTGGACACGGAGGGGCGCGTGATGGGGCGGCTAAGAAATTGGCTCGTGGGCAGGTACCTGCCCAGCTGGGCCGTGCAGACGATCCTGGAAGAAAACAGACGGCTGCGCAGCCAGGCCGAGGAGCTGCGGCGGGAATACCGGACGCTGCGGGCATATACGGACGGCCTGGAGCATGCACTCCGGCACGGTATGCATGTTGAGATCAATGTAGAGGGAGGCGGTGCATATGCTGATCGGAGCGCTGAAGGCGCTGACGGATAACAGCGTCGTAAATACGGCGCAGGGCTTCGGTTCTCCGGACGTCACCACGTCCGCCATGCGTGCGGCCATCAAAGAGTGGTTCGGAACATATTTTCGTCAGGAAGCCGGAGATAAAAAAGACCCGTGCATGCGCCTTGCGTATACCATCGTGCATAAGCTGGACAAGGGCGTTTTCGCTGAGTACAAATCGGATATCCTGGACAAAGAGAAAACTTCTAAGGGCGCATGGATGGACGCCAACCTGTCTTTGTTGGACCTGGCAAAAAGCGATATCATGCAGTGGATGCTGGTGGGCGGCGAAGTGTATGTCAAGCCGGTGCCCAAGACCGGGCCGGACGGAAAAACCGTGTTCCGCCCTCAGCCCATCCGGCGGAACAGGGCGGTCATCCTGGCCCGGGACGGCGATGGTCGCATCACGAGCATCGGCACGGCGGAGGAAACGGCCAGCGGCGGGAAATATTACACGCTGCTGGAAAAGCGCACCGTGGACGCGGCAGGCTATCTCACCATTGAGAACAAGCTGTTTGAGGCGTCCGACCGCCATTCGCTCGGAATCCGCGTTTCGCTTACGCGCCTGGCACAGTACGAAGCGCTGCCGGACCGGTATACCTATCCCCGCCCTGTGGGCGGGCTGGGGCTCGCGGTGCTGCGCGTGCCGCTGGTGAACTGTGTGGATGGCAGCGCGGACGCCGTGAGCATTTACGAGCCGGCCATGCAGGTCATTCAAAATGTAGACCACACGGAATACTTGCACGGCAAGGAGTTCGAACTGGGGCGCCACCGGATCGTGGCGCCGGGCGAGATGCTGCGCAGCGGTCCCGACGGTGAACGGCGGCTTGAGGACAGCGTGTTCGAGAACATCGGACCGGCATTCACCAACGACCAGCAGCGCGCCGGTCTTACGGTGTTCAGCCCGGCTTTGCGGCAGGAGGCCTACGAAGCCCGGACGCAGGAATATCTGCGGACCGTCGAGAATCTGATTGGCCTCAAGCGCGGCCTGCTGAGCGACGCCCAGGAGGTGGAGAAAACAGCGTTTGAGATCGCCAGCACGGCCGGCGACTACAACCTCAGCCTGCAGGACCTGCAGAGCGTGTGGTTCGACGGCGTGCGGGACTATCTGCGCATCTGCGATTCCCTTGGCCAGATGTACCGGTACTGCGACCAGAGCGCCTGGGACGTAACGGAGCAGCTGGCCATCACCTGGGGCAACGGTGTTTTGTACGACCCGGACAAAGAATGGCAGCAGGAGTGCGAGCTGGTACGCCTGGGCTATCTGCGGCCGGAGATAGCGCTGGGCCACCGGTATGACATGCCCTGCGAGACGGAGGAGGATTGGAAGGCGATCCGTGAGAAGTACATGCCGGACGCCAACGCCGAACCGTTGAACGAAGTGGAAAGGCTGCGCTAAATGTATGACGATGAAAAACTTGAGGAGCTGCGCAAGAGAGCCGCCGCGATCGCGGAGCCGATTTGGGAGACGCTGCTGCGTGATATCGTGCGGCGCGTGCGCGGCGCTGGCGGCATCACGTCCACGGCGGAATACCAGATCTACCGGGCCGAGCAGCTCGGCCTCGCTGAAAAGGCCATCAAGGCGGCAATTGCGGAGCAGCTGAAAATTTCGGACGCCGCCATCGATATGCTGTTCGAGGAGCTGAAGGACGAAACGGTCCTGTTCGAGGAAAATGCGGAACTGCGCCAGCTGGTGGAAGCCTACGGCACGGTATCGAAAAAAGCAGCTGCCTCGGACTATGAGGGGCTGTGGGCGCCTGGGCCGGACGGCAAGCTGTACACGGTGAAAGAAGCCTATGGCAAGATCATGGATTTTGCGTGGATGCAGACCGCCACGGGCACATATGACTTTCAGACCGCGGTCCGGGAGGCTACAAAAAAGCTGCTGGAACGGGGCCTGCGCGTCATTCCCGGCAAAGACGGGCGGAGCTACCGCCTTGAATATGCGGTGCGCAGCTACATCACAAACCGCATGGGCGAAATGTTCAACGCTGTGAATCAGATGAACTACGACGCCATCGGCGCAGACGGCTGGGAGATCAGCGCGCATCCTGCCCCGGCGCCTGACCATGCACTCTATCAGGGCCGCCAATATTCGAAAGAAGAATATGATCGGATCAACAACAGCCTGGCCCGAAAGTTCGGCTGGTGGAACTGCCGTCATCTTGTGTATCCCGTCCGGCTGGGCGTCAGCCCGCGCGCATACAGCGATGAGCAGCTGCAGAAGTATCTGGACGACAACGAAAAAGGCGTCTGGTACAATGGGCAGCACTATACACTGAGCGAGGCCAGGGACCGCAAGCGCCAGCTGGAGAGCCTGATCAGCCAGACGAAATACGATATCCTCGCGGCGGAAGGCGACGCCGGGCTTCTGAAGGAGCGGCAGATCCGGCTGCAGAACCAACGGCGGGAATATGAGCGGTTTTGCCGTGAGACCGGGCAGGAGCCGGAGAACTGGCGGACCATGGTGGCGTCCTTCGGACGCAGCGAAGCCAGCAAGGCCGCGTGGGCGGCCAGAAAGCTGGGGCTGCGCGGCCGTGCATCCGGTAAAACGGGCGGCGCAGATACGGACGGTGCTCCAATGCGCGCCGGACATGTGGACTTTTCCGACCGTAAACAGGTCTCATCTACCCTTGCAAAATGGCAGCAGGACCTGGAGCTGTTGGAGCATGAGGAAGACGTCTCCATCACGACGGACGGAACGGTCTGGCATACGGTGGGAGGCAAACGCCGGGTACACCCGGAAAACATCCAGCTGCAGCAGGGCGTTTCCCTGCAGGGGTCGTATTCGTACCACAACCATCCGCCGAAAGAGACATACTACAGCTTCAGCGCGGATGATGTTGATTTCTTCTTCCGGTTCGGTGTACAATACCAGCAGGCGTCGGATGACGTCTACGAGTACAGCATCGAGCGTACACCGGACACGACCATTCCCGAGAACGCTGCTGCGGAGTTTAAACGAGTGTACAACTCAGAAGCCCGAGCTCGCGCCTTTGAGGATGAAAGCTGGGACATTGATGAAAATGGTTATGATCTCGTGCTCCGGCGACTGGCGGAGCTGTATAATTTCAAATATGAGCGCAGACGGAAAGGGTGAGTGCTATGACCGACGAGGAACGGCGGAAGGCATACCAGGCTGAGGCGGGTCCTATTCTGGATGAGTATTTCCAAAAGCTGGAAGATTGTACAGAACGCCACAAAAATGACGACACGCCGCATGGCCTGGATGACGGCCCTGGCACGGAAGAATGGAATGCGATCAATCGAGAAATGTTGGGTAAACTGCGGGAGCTGCGCCGCAAATATGCGCCGCCTTCCAATCACCGAAATAACTAAATAAGGTATAAAGGGACCCACTCGTGGGTCCCTTTTACAATGCCCTTTAAAGCACCAGTAACCGGTGTTTTAAGGGCATTTTTAAATGCATATACCGCCGGCCCGGCGGACAACAAAACGGGCGCCGCAGTACCGGGACTGGCCGGATAAAAAGGACAGCGGCTGACCGAACATCCATCCATCATCCGAAAGGAGCAGACAAAAATGACGTTTGACTGGCTGAAAACCCTCCTCGGGGACGCCTACACTGAGGACATCGACAAGACCGTCGCCGCAGAGATCGGCAAACGCTTCACGGCGAAGGCTGATTTCGAGGCCAAGTCCACGGAGCTGAAGAACGCGAAGGCCCAGCTGGCGGAGGCCAACAAGACCATCGAGGGCCTGCAGGCCGAAGACAAGGATATCGAGGCCGTACGCAAGGAGGCAGCGGAATACAAGGCCAAGGCCGAGCAGGCGGAAAAAGACGCCGCTGCGCAGTTGGATGCGTACAAATTCGATACCTGGTTTGACGGCCTGGTGGCACAGAACCACGGCCGTGACGGCGCGGTGATCCGCACGCTGGCGGGCACGGAGCGTATGGACGCTTTGCGCAAGAGCCAGAACCGGGACGCAGACGGCAAGGCCCTGTTTGACGATCTGCTGAAGAACAGCGCCTACGCATTCGAGGACCAGGCGCCGCCTCCGCCTCCCTATGCCGGCGGCACGGGCTCTGCGTCCTTCACGGACGGTAGCGCTGCCATGCGCGCGGCCATGGGCCTGCCTGTGGAAGAGAAGAAATAACCTTGAGAAAGAGAGGAAAAAACAATGCCGAACCTTATTGAACTCGCAAAATCCTACGTCCCTATGCTGGACGAAGTGTACAAGCTGGCGTCCTGTACGTCCGACCTGGACGGCGCGCCGGAGCTCGCGCGCCAGGGCGCCAACGCCAACGAACTCATCGTCCCCATGCTGGAAATGGACGGCCTGGCCGATTACGCCCGCGGAGGCGGATACGTGGACGGCGACGTCAAGATGGAGAACCGGACCGTGCAGTGCAATTTCGACCGCGGCCGTATGTTCACCGTGGACACCATGGACAACGCCGAGACCGCGGGCCTCGCCTTCGGCCGCCTGGCCGCGGAGTTCATCCGCACAAAGGTCGTGCCGGAGCTGGACGCCTTCCGTTTCGCCTGCTATGCGGGCAAGCCCGGCATCGGCTCCGCGGAGGGTACGCTGGCAAGCGGCGCGGACGTGATCGCGGCCATCAGCGCCGCCGTGACCGAGATGGACGAAAATGAAGTGCCGTCCGACCAGCGCCATCTGCGCATCACCTCCACGCTGCTGCGCGCCATCAAAGACATGGACAGCTACAAATCCAGAGAAGTTCTGGAGAGCTTTGCGTCCGTCAAGCCTGTGCCCCAGCGCCGATTCTACACCGCCATCGAGCAGCTGAGCGGTAAAGACGGCGAAAAGGCCGGCGGCTTCCGGAAGTACGGCAAGCACTACGTCAAGTGCGCGCAGGGCGATACTGGTGCGCTGGAGGTCATCCTGGATTCCGGCAGTGTGTCCGGCGCACAGATCAAGGCAGCCGATGTCACGCCCGTTGCCGATCCTGCATACAAACCCGCCGCCGGCGACTATGTCAAGGCTGTGGCTGGCGCGGAGATCAACTTCATGATCCTCCATACTCCGGCGCTCATCCAGTTCCAGAAGCATGTGGCTCCGAAGATCGTTTCCCCAGAGCAGAACCAGACTGCGGACGCCTGGAAGTACGGGTATCGCAACGTCGGCATCGCGGACATCTACGCAAATAAGCTCGCCGGTGTGTTCTGCCATCATAAGGCCGCCGGCGTCTGAGAAAGGAGAACATCATGGGCAAATTGATCGGTAAAACATACGCAGCCCCGGCCCCTGCGGCCGTGGCGCCCGCTGCGGCAGTATATACTTGCCCGCACTGCGGCAGGGAGTACAAAACGGAAAAGGGCCTGGCAGACCATATCGCCAAAGAACACGCCGACGCACCGGCGCCGGGCGAGGAATAACGGAGGGAGGCGGCCGGTATGGTCTATGCGAACTGGGATTTCTACAACCGGACGTGGCATGGCAGTATGACCGCCCAGGAGTTCGAGCGCTGGAACTCCCGGGCAAGCCTGGAGATCGATCGGGCCACACAGGGCCGTGCCGCAGCCGCGCCGGAGTCCATGCGGGACGCGCTGGCGCTGTGCTGCTGCGAGCTGGCAGATACCATGCTGCAGCAGGATGAGGCCGTCCTCGCCACTAAAGGCGGGGCTGTAGCCGGCGAGAGCGTGGACGGGTACAGCGTGACCTATCGCGGCAGCACAGAGAACGGAAGCCTGCAGGACGCGGCGGACGCCGCCCGGCTGCACATCTGCCGCAAATACCTGTGCCGGCCCGTCAATCTCCTGTATACGGGGGTGCAGCCGTGAACGGCGTTAAAAACGCAGACTGCACCCTGTTCCACAAAGAGTGGGACGAAGCTGCGCGGCGGGACGTCTGGAGCTGTACGCAGTTTCCGGGTGTGAGCTGGTACTCGAAAAAAGGCGCTCAGCCCGGTACGGCCGGAGAGACCGCCAGCGATACGCTGACCGTGCGCATCTTTACCCGGGACTCCATTGCCGTGGATGTAGGCGACATGATCGCCCCAGGCCTTGTGTCCGCCGCAGTCACGAGTTCTGCGGATGTGCTGAAAATGTTCCCGGACAGCTTTAAGGTCCTGCGCGTCCGGGACAACCGGCGCGGCAGCCTGCAGATGCAGCACTGGCGGATCGAGGGCGAATAACATGGCTCTGCTGACCATCACCACGCCGCGCGGAAGTGTTACGCAGATCAAAAACGGGAGCGGCGCCGTCACTGCCCGGCTGCAATGGGACCCGGCGTTCGGGGCCCGGCACACCCAGAGTTTTCTCCGCACACAGGCCTTTATCGACTCCGAGGTCCTCCGCCTCATGTCCTCATATACTCCGCTCCAGACTTCCATGCTCATTAAGAGCGCCACGCTCGGTACTGTTATCGGCTCGGGTAAGATCAAGCAGATCGCGCCCTATGCCGCCTGGCAGTATTACCGTACAGATATCACACGCAAATACGACCCGCGCCGTGGTGCGTACTGGTTCGAGCGCATGAAAGCCGACCACCGGACCTACATCCTCAAAGGCGCGGCTGAGAAAGCAGGTGCGAAATACAATGAATGAGACCATCATTGGGGCGCTGCAGGAATACCTGGACCAGTGCCCGCTGCTGGAGGGGCGGAGGCTGAATGTGGACTATCTCACACGCAGGCCGCTGACCTACATGATCAGCCCGTCCCCTGTGGACAGCCTGGTCCGACAGTACCACGGCGGCAGCGCCGTGCGCCAGTTCGTGTTCGTGCTGGCCAGCAGCAATCTTTACGGCGAGGACGTCCTGACAAATATTTCGAACAGCGGTTTTTTCGAGCGTCTGGAGGACTGGATGCGCGTGCAGACAAAACGCCGCGCCCTGCCGCAGCTGCCGGGCAGCCGCATGGCGCAGAAGCTCGAAGCCATATCCACAGGGTACCTGTACAATGCAACTGCAACCGAGGCACACTACCAGATCCAGTGCCGCCTCACATATTACCAGAAGGGAGAGCACTAAATCTATGAAACTTTCGGAACTCATGGCAGGCATCACGCCTGCACCCGAGTATGAAGGGCCTGTGTCGGCAGACGACTATGTACTCGCCATCGGCCTTGAGGGCTCGGAGACCGGCCCGGACGACTATCTGGTCGCTCAGGAAGGCATCACGGAGCATTCCGGCGCGCTGAGCGCCGTGACCAACGACGTCACATACATCCGCAGCGGACCGCAGAACGTCAAGACCGGGACCACCCGCACTATCAATCTCACAGGTGACCGGTACGCGGGCGATGCGTTCCAGGATGCACTGCTGGCGCACAAAATCAAGTATGGCACCGGGAAAACCGTGATCAAGCCATATGTGTATTTCTGCATGCTGACCGGCAAGGGCGAACAGGGCCTCATCTCCATCGTCATCGACGAAGACCCGTCCGGCGCCGCCGGCAGCAACGCGGGAATCAAGGCCACGCTGACCGCCAAAGGCACGCCTGCTGAATATACCTACAGCAAATCCCCTTGACAAGGGGCTCCGGCTACAGCGCCCCTGCTGAAATGTTCAGCGGGGGCGCTGCTGCCGCGCTGAGCATGGAAGAAAACGCCGGTGCGGATATGCCGGAGCCCCGGACGGTGAAAAAGAAAGTGAGGAAAACTGCAGATGATGAAGTTGCGGGGCCATGAGTTTGATTTTGACATTTCCTGCCCGGAGGACCTGGAACGGTATCTCCGGTGTAGTGAAGAGATGACGCAAAAAACAGCGTCTGCGCCGTCCATGCCTGCGGATATGACATACCCGCACGGGCTCAGAGCATACACGGACTGGATGACGGCATATGTCAGGCTGCTCACAGACTGGATCGACGGAATATTCGGGGACGGCGCCTGCAACAAGCTGCTCGGCCCCAAGACCAGTCTTTCCGGTGTGATGTCGCTGTGTGATGAGATCGGAGAAGCGGCTGTGCAGCAAGGCAATGCCGTCGGCCTGCAGATCAAGAAATATATGCCGAACCGCGCCACACGCAGAAAGGCGGACGGAAAGAAATGAATATCCTGCTGGACGGCGGCCTGCCGGAGGAGATCGGCGGGTATCCCATCTATCCGGATTTTCGGAATATGATCCAGTTCGAGCGGGCGCTGGCAGATGAAAAGCTGCCGGACGCAGCCAAGGTCTACGCCGGGTTTCAGCTCCTGTTCGAGAAGATCCCGCCGGATTTTGACGACGCTGTTCAAAAGCTGTTCTGGTTCTACTGCGGCGGAGCCGATGAGACGGAGGCGGAAAAACGCAGGCGCGAGGCCACGGTGCATGCGCCGCGGGCCTATGATTTCGATAAGGATGCGGCGCTGATCTATTCGGCGTTCCGCACGACGTACAACATCGACCTTGCCACGGTCGATTTCCTGCACTGGTGGGAGTTCCGCGCCCTGCTGTTTTCACTGCCGGACACAACGCCCATGGGCAAGATTATATATTACCGAACGGTGGATATTTCGGAGATCAAGGACCGTGCAATGAAAAAAGCCGTGCAGAAGCAAAAAGACCATTGGAAGCTCGAACCCCTGATCGCAGCAAAAAAGCGCAACCCCAGGGCGATGGAGCAGGATATGAAGGAACGGATGCGGCGGCGCTCTGAACAAATACACCGCGAAATGGAAGAGGCACGCAGGAAGGAAGTGAACTGACGGATGGCATACGACGGCACACTGGTTTTCGATACCGAACTGGACGCCAACGGCTTCCAGACCGGGGCAAACAAAATCAACAACCTTGTATCCGGCCTGGGGATATTCAAACTCCTGGAAAAAGGGTTCCAGATGGTCGCCAATTCGGTGGACAAGGCCATGGGCCGTATCGACACCATGGAGCAGTTCTCCCGCGTTATGACGACTATGACCGGCGACGTTTCCGCCACGAATGAGGCGCTGGCGGAGACCACGGAGATTGTGTCCGGCACGGCCTACGGTCTCGACTATGCGGCGCGGGCCGTTCAAAATTTTACGTCGCGCGGTATGGAGATATCCAAATCGACCGAGACCGTGCGGGCCTGGGGCGACGCCGTGGCATTCTACGGCGACGGCTCCAACGCTGCCTTTGGCTCCGTAACAGATGCGCTCAGTAAGATGCAGACGAAAGGCAACGTCACCATGGAGCACATGGAGATGCTGCTGAACGCCGGCATCCCGGCCATTGAGATGTATGCGGACGCCATCGGCGTCACCGCTTCGGACGTCACACAAATCATGAGCGACGGCGAGCTCTCGGCTATGGACTTCATCAACACGATGAACCTGGCCATGACCACTGGTACATCCCGGTTCCCGTCCCTGTCCGGCGCGGCCAAAGAGGCCGGCGCAAGCTGGGGCGCTACGTTTGACAATATGGGCGCTGCGATTACGCGCGGCGTCCAGGCCATTATCCTGTCTATTGATGATACACAGGAGGCGCTGAACAGGCCCACGATGCGCGACGCCATCAAAACCTTCGGCAGCCTGTTTGAAAAAGCCTTGAAGATGATTGCAGCGGTGCTTCCGCCTGTCATTGAGAATGTGGACATTCTTTCCATCTCCGTGGCCGGCCTCATGTTGGCCTACGGGAGCAACAAAGTCATGCAGGCGTTTACCCGCCAGCAGGAACTTGCTGCAGCTGCGGCGATTGCAGCAGATGCAGCAAACAAACTGCTCGTGCCTACGCTGGATAAGAAAGCGCTGGCGGAAGCCAGGGCGGCTGCTATGGCAAAGCTGGGCAAGGGTGCTACCGAAGAACAGATCGTGGCGGAGATGGCCAGCACCGGCATCATCACCGCGAAGACCTTTGCGCTCGGCGGCATGTCCGCCGGGCTATCCCTCTCCACGGTTGCATCTACCCTGCTCACAGCCGCAACTACGGCGCTGAGCGTGGCCATCAAGGCGCTGCTGGGCCCTGTGGGACTCGTGATCGCCGCCGCGGCCCTGCTCGTCACAGGCGTCGCCGCCCTCATCAAATGGCTGACCAGGGACACCGAGGCGTTCAAACAGCAGTCGGAAGCTGTGGAGGAGCTGGCCAGCGCACAGGAAAATCTGCAGCAGTCTACCGATTCCAGCGCCAAAAGCCACCAGGACAATGTGAAGTCCCTCAAGGCTGAAGCGGATGCATCCAAAAAACTGGCTGCACAGATCACGGAGCTGTCGAAAAAAGAAAACAAATCCGCAGCCGACAAGGCCCTGCTGAAGTCCTATGTAGAGCAGCTCAATGCGGAATATGACGGACTGAACCTTTCCTACAGTGAAGAGGGCGACTATCTCAACCTCAACACAGACCAGATGAACGAGTACATTGACGCCAAGATGGCGTTAGACGAAAGCAATGCGCTCATTACCCGTCAAAATGAGCTGTACCAGGAAGAGGCTACCCTCAAACAGAATCTGCAGGAACTGGATGAAAAACAGGCGGAGCTGGATGCTCAGCTTGCGGATAAGGCGCTCAAGCAGAGCGAGTACAACGAGCTCATGGAACAGCTCAATGCTACCCGCGAGGCATACATCCTTCAGGAAGAGAATATTGCAGCCCGTAAGTCCGAGGTGGAGGCACAGATCGCCCAGACCGATACGGCTGCCGCTCAGAGCATCATCGACAATGCCGAGGCCGTGGCCGCAGCCCAGGAGGAAGAGATGGAGCGGCGCTCCAACGCGCTCCAGTCGTACACGGACGCTGCCACCAACATGTTCGACAAGATCGAGACGAAGAGTGAGGTCAGCGTTTCCCAGATGATCGCCAACCTGCGGCACAATCAGGAAGCCCTGCAGCAATGGTCCGAAAATCTGGTCACGCTTGCGGAGCGCGGGCTTGACCAGGGCCTGCTCCAGCAGCTGCGCGACGCCGGCCCCGAATCCGCCGCTACCGTGGCGGAGCTGGTCAGGGCTTCCGATACGCAGCTCAGTGAGTTGAGCGAGGTTTTTGCCAATGGGTCTGAAGCCGCCACAAAAGCCCTCATGACGGAGCTGGGGCTGCCGGAGGTCACGAACTCCGGCTCGGATATGGTGGACGACATCGCGGCAGGCGTGGATAAGAACCAGGCGCTGGAGGATGCCACCCTGCAGCTCATCAAGGACACAAAGACAGCTGCGGAGAACCAGGTCAAAGCATCGAATTTTCCGTCCATCGGCCAGCAGATGATCAACGGCATCATTTCCGGCATCAACGCCGGTACGTCCGGACTCGTGAGCGCCATGGCTGACGCTGCGGCCGCTGCCTACAATGCCGCAAAACGGAAGCTGGATATCCGTTCTCCGTCCCATCTGTTTGAGAACATGATCGGCCTTATGACCATGAAAGGCTGGACAAAGGGCGTCAAGAAGGGCGAAGGCGGGCTCGTGGGCCAGATGAAACATTCCGTCCAGGCTGCCATTGAGGCGGCCGGCGGTATCCTGTCGTTCGGCGCAAAGGCGTCTCAGGCTGTAGCCATGCTCCGCCAGGGCGTCATGATGAACAACCTGCAGCTTGCCACGGCTGGTGCGGCAGCGTCCGGCATGTCCGTCACCAATATTGGCGGCGCATCCAGCAGGACCTTTGTACAGAATATTTACAGCCATGACGCGCTCAGCCCGGCTGAGATGAGCACCGAAGCCATGGCGGCGATGGAAAGAGATAAATGGAGGCTTCCGTAAATGCTCACCTTTGAATATATCACGGCGAACAACGCTGTTTCCTTCAGCGAAGACAGTGATTTCTGGATCACGGGCATCGACGGCCTTTCCTCCAACGAGATCAACATCTCCGAAACGCAGGGCGTAAACCAGATCGGTTCCACCCGCTCGTCCCAGTCGGTACGGCCCAGGGACCTCACGGTCTCGGGCGTATTGTTTGGGAACCTGAAAGAAAACCGGCGGACGCTGCTGTCCTGCGTGAGTCCAATGATCCCGGCACGTTTCTTCATCCATGAGGACGGCGAGAGCTGGTACCTGGAAGGTACGCCGAAACGCACGCCTGTCATGGAGGAGACCGCTGAGATACAGCAGTTCCAATTCATCCTTCACTGTCCGTACCCCTACTGGCGGACGGCGGATGACGCCAACACGCTCCTCGCCGGTATCAAGGCGTTGTTCAGATTTCCGTTTTACACTGGTGGGAAATGGTACATTTCAAAGTATGAGGCGAGCGCTTTCAAGCGCGTACTGAATGATGGTGACGTCGCCATCGACCTCACGGTCGAGCTGAAGGCCATGGCCCAGGTACAGGCCCCCGAGGTACTGCTGGTGGAGACCGGCTCGATGTTACGCATCACAAAGACTCTGCAGGCAGGAGAAAGCTTTACCATTTCCACCGTCTACGGCAGCAAGCGTGTGATCTACCGCCATGCGGACGGCGTAGAGGAAAATGGGTTCCGCTACCTGTCGCCGGACAGCGACATGAATATGCAGCTGCAGCCCGGTGTCAACACATTCCGATACGATGCGGCGGACAACCGGGAAGGGCTGCGCGTCAGTGTTTTGGCGCCCAGGGGGGTGAGGGCTGGTGTATAGCCTGTATGTGTACGATGAAGACCTCCTGCGCCAGGGCGTAGTGGAGGATATTGACTCTCTGCAGTGGCTGTCCCTGTATGCCGGAGCGGGCGAAGTTAAGCTCGTGTGTGCGGCCACAGACAAGAATCTGGACCTGCTCCGGCGTGGACGCAGGCTCTGGTGCACAGAACAGCCCGAAAGTGCTGTGATCGCCCAGATCGAAATATCCGACACGGGTGAAAAGGCCACCATGACCGTGCGGGCGCCACTTTCCACAAACCGCTGGGCGAGACGTGTGGCCATGTGGACAACGCTTGTAAAGAACGTTGAAACAGCTATGTACAAGCTTGTAAACGATAACCGGCGCGGGCTGCCGGGCGCTTCGGCCAAACCGATGGGGCTCACGCCCGTCACCGACAGCCAGACGTCCTGGGGCAGCGTGCTGGAATCTCTGGAAGAATTGGCTGAAGCCCATGGCCTGGGATTCCGCGAGACCTTTGACCCTGCTACCGGCGTGGAGATGTTCTGTGTATACCAGGGCACCGACCGGAGCAGCGAGGGCTCCGACGCCTTTGTTGGGTATCTTGGCGACGACATCGGAAACCTCGCTGACATCCGCATCGTGGATTCGGACGCCGACTGGAAGAACGTGGCGGTGGTCGGCGGGCAGGATCAGGGCGCGGACCGCAAGGTCGTGACCGTAGCCCTGGGCAGCTGGGCCGGCGATGAGCGCCGGGAGTTATGGGTGGATGCAAAGGACATTTCCACCTCGTATCAAGTCGCCACGCCGACCGGAGAAGTGGATGAGGACGGAAACCCTGAATATTCGTACACCAAACACACCTACACAGACGCTGAGTACGAGGCGCTGCTCCGGGTACGGGGCCTTGAAAAACTTGCTGAGAAGATAAAGAAGCTGGAGGTCACGGCAGACGCCGGGCAGGATCTCATGTACTACGGCGAGGACTACTTTCTCGGGGATATCCTCCCTCTGAAACTCACACGCTACGGCCTGCGCATGTCCGCGCGGCTCACGGGTGTGCGGACGATCTATGAGGCGTCGGGCCGCAGCGTTGTGCTGCAGCTCGGGGATATCTCTATTTTACAGGAGGTCTAACGATGTTACAATGCTTTCCCCTCGACAATACAGAGTACGAGGCGTCGGCGCTGGGCGCGTGGTTTGCGACCCGCACGCGCGGCGTACTTTCCAGCGGCGACAACTTCGCCGTGACAGCTTCAGGGACCGGGATGTCTGTCACTTTGCAGCCCGGCTACGGCTGGCTCCGGCGTAATGCGCACTGGGGCACGGTCGTATGGATGGAAGAACCGGAGACCTTTATACTGGACCCTGCAGACGGTACGCTGTCACGCATCGACGTCATTGCACTGCGGTTGGACAAAGACAACAACACGGCACAGCCGATTCTGCGCAAAGGCACATTTTCCAATGCGCCTACATTCACCGCACCCGTGCGGGACACGCATGCCGATGAGGTCTATGCGGCATCCATCCTCGTGCAGCCGGGCGCAGTGAAGATATTGCAGTCCGATGTTACGGACTTGAGGCTCAATGAAACCTATTGCGGTATCATGCGCGACGGGATCACTGGTATCCCCACTGCGCAGCTGCAGGAGCAGGCGCAGCAGCTCATCGAGCAGCTGCGCACAGAGCTTCAGGGCGTCAAGGACCAGACGGGCCTTATGCTCAAAAGCGTCTATGACGCCGACAACAACGGCGAAGTAGATATGCACGGAGAAACATTTTAGCGAGGTGAGCCTATGCCGGTCCAGATATCTGTGAATGGGTACCGGGTCTCTCCGGCCCGCGTCACGCTCGGCACGGCTGGTAGCGTCACGGATGAAACGCTTGTGTTTTCGTTTTCCTCTGAATGGGATGGGCTGCAGAAACGTGTTACGTTCCGAGCCTGCGGGCATGAGAATGCCGTCCCGTTCTTCATTCCTGACGATGGTGTTCTGCCTGTTCCGCCCCAAGCCTTGGCCGAATCCGGGTATCACCCGGCAGTGATCGACGGCGTGGGGATAGACGGAACAGTCCTCTACACGGTAGAGATCGGGTTCGAGGTCCTGTACCATCCGGATGCGGGGACACAGCCGCCGCCCGGATATACCCCGGATGAATACCAGCAGTTTATACAGCTTGTTCAGAATGACCGTCTCCTGGCACAGGACGCAGCGCAGGATGCGCGGGACGCTGCGAACACTTATCCTCGCATCCAATCAGGCACCTGGTGGGTCTACGATCCGGACCTTGGCGAGTACGTGGATACCGGCGTGCCCTCTACAGGCACCGAACCGGTCCTCGAAGAGGCGACTAACGAAGACATTGACAACATTTTTAAGGATCTCGGGGTACAGAAAAGGAGATTTTGATTATGGCTACAAAATGGGTATCTCTTGATAAGCTGCGCTATGCGATCAGCAAAATACACACGCTGCTGCAAGGGAAAGTTGACAAAGTGGACGGCAAGGGCCTTTCCGCCAATGACCTGACTGCCGCGCTCAAGGGCAACTACGATGCAGCGTACACACACAGTCAGGCGGCTCATGCACCGGCGGCTGCGGAGAAAAATATTATCGTCGGTGTTCAGGTCAACGGCAGCGATCTCACGCCGGACGGTTCTCGCAAGGTGAACGTTCGCGTACCGACCGGAGCGCTGGCTGGCAAAAGCCAGGTCTCTGAGACGGATCTCGACGACGCACTGAAAGAAAAGGTCAATTCTGCCAGCGAGGGAAATCACTCACACGCGAACAAAACCGTACTGGACCAGATCGAGCAGGCCGACCTGGATAAGCTCGACGGGGTCGCTGCGGGCGCGAACAAATATGTACATCCCACGAGCTCCGGCAGCAAGCACATTCCAACGGGCGGCGCGTCCGGACAGATCCTCCGCTGGTCTGCCGACGGCACGGCGGTGTGGGGCGCGGATAACGACACCAAATACACCGATATGTCCGGCGCGTCGGCTTCTGCAGCGGGCAAAGCCGGTCTTGTCCCTGCTCCGGCTGCGGGCGGCCAGGCAAAATATCTGCGCGGCGACGGCACATGGCAGACGCCTCCTGACACTAAATACAGTCCGGCCACGCAGTCCACCAACGGCCTCATGTCGGCAGCGGATAAGACAAAGCTTGACGGATTCGGCGCAGCTTCTTCCTACGCGCTCAAGAGCGATATTACCCAGATGTACCGTTACAAGGGTTCTGTCGCAGATGCTTCAAAGCTGCCTGCCTCCGGTCAGGTGGCGGGCGACGTCTATGACATCCAGGCTGCGTCCTCCTATGGCCCTGCCGGCACGAACGTTGCGTGGAACGGCACAGCCTGGGATGCGCTCGGCGGTGCGTTCACAATCGAAGAGTGTACCAACGCTGAGATCGACCAGATATTCACCGACCTTGCCGCTGGATGAGGTGACGTTGTATGAAATGGGTATCTCTTCAGCGGTTGAGCTACGCATTGTCGAAAATAGAGGCCCGCTATGCGCTGCGCTCTCATTCCCACGCTGCTGCCACTACTGACGCCGCCGGTTTTATGTCGGCGGCGGATAAGGTGAAGCTCAACGGTATTTCCAGCGGGGCCAATAAGTACACGCACCCATCCTACACACAAAGGCCGTCTGGCCTGTACAAGGTCACAGTCGATACATATGGGCATGTGAGCGCGGCGGCAGCGGTTGTAAAGGCTGACATCACAGCTCTCGGTATCCCTGGTACAAACACCACCTACGGCGTGGCTACGCAGTCCGCCAACGGTCTCATGTCGGCCGCTGACAAAACAAAATTAGATGGGATGCCGGTCTCCGGTGTCTATGGAGAGGAGTTTTGATTTATGGCCAAGTGGCCTTTTTTGCCCTGGAGGCAGTCCTCTGCTTCCAAATACCGGCCTGATACACTCAATTATGGATGCATCAGCACTTCAAAGTCCGGCGAGTTTTCTGTTGGTGACGCCAACAATAAGGCTGTGCCGGTCATGCCCGTCGGATGTGTGATCCCGTTCGCGGGCGCTGCCGCTCCCACTGGCTGGCTGCTCTGCCAGGGTCAGGCAATCTCCCGTACCACCTATGCACAACTTTTTTCTGTCATCGGCACGACCTATGGCTCCGGTGACGGTAAGACTACTTTCAACCTCCCGGATATGCGCGGTAGAGTGGCGGTAGGTTCCGATGCTAATTGGGGGTGTGGCGGAATCCGCGGAGCGACGTCACATGCACAG
>ERZ1673746.647-NODE-647-length-35483-cov-33.794372_pt1 | contig 35483 bp, 35 predicted proteins | sample MGYA00580205_ERZ1673746 | MGnify/ENA primary metagenome ERZ1673746 (study PRJEB41218, sample SAMN15661771) | gut metagenome | host: Homo sapiens | place: Canada: London | collected 2015-08-20/2019-03-30 | study: EMG produced TPA metagenomics assembly of...
GTTCAAGCAGAACCGAAGCCGGCTCATCATTCGGGTCTTGCGGTACAAGCTTGCCTCGGATTGCAAGATCGAGAATTTTTGACTTTACATTAGTAGCCATTGTTTGTAAGTCTAATTTTTCTTGTTCAATTATATTTATGACTTTTATAGACTCTGATATTTTCTCGCCAATCCGTTTTTGCTCTGATTTGCTCGGAATAGCAATTAAGAAATGACCTAATTTTGTTGCATTAATATTTGACTGATTTACGGCATCAGTTCTTACAGATGTACAATACTCTCTGGCATAGCTGCTGTTCATAACCGCATTGAGATATTCATAATTTAACGATGATCGAATCCGAATCAAGTATCCTGCATAAATAGCAGGAATGTCTCCACGGTAGACCGATGTTTTCCCCACTAACTCAATACTATTTGTTCTATTGAATAGAAGATCTCCTCTAATCAAATAATATTTTTTAATATCTTCTTCATCAGACGAATATACTAAGTCACTATAATCTATTTCGCCATTTTGCAGATTTCCCATCCTTAATACGGCTATTTTTCCGTTAGTACTTGACTTTTTAGAGGTTCCATATGGTAAATCATAAGATACAGAGCATAGCCTTGTCCACGCCCACCCTTCTGGCACTTCAAACGGTATCTCATCTTCAATGCATTTCACTGTTCCATCCTGAAACTGCTCATAATGCAAATTATCCTCACCTTTGAAGATAATTGTATCATTTTTAATATCCTTTGCTTTCAGTTTCCCTTCTTTTACCATCTGCTGCTTTTGAGCACGGATGCGCTCTAAAAGAACTGAAGTCGGCTCGTCATTTGAGTCTTGCGGGACAAGTTTGCCACGGATAGCAAGGTCAAGGATTTTCTCTCTTAACGCTTTTGTATCGATCATAAGTCAATTCCTCCAAGCATCTCTTGAAGCTTTGAAACTGCTTCGCTGATAGAAGATGCTTTCTCTTGCATTTCGGAAAGGATTTCAGTAATAGAACGGTCGTCTTTTTCGGTTAAGTCGATCCACTTGAAATCAAGCTTTAATTGGTCACGAGAATAAACTTCGTCAGCAGTGAACTTACGCCATCTGCCGTTTGGATTTTCTTCAGAATAAGTCTGCGCCCTATCTTCCATATGGCCGGAACAATAGCAATTCACAAAGTCATCGAGATGTTCTCTTGTCATTGGCTTAGTGGCCATAGTGTGCTTTATACCTGTTCTGTAATCATAGACCCAAATATCCTTTGTTTCTGAACCTTTTTCAAAGAAAAGAACATTCGTTTTAACGCCGCCTGCGTAAAAAATACCAGTTGGCAGTCTGAGAATCGTATGTAGATTAAAATCTTTTAAGAGCTTTTCACGCACCTTTGCAGTCGCGTTACCATCAGTCAGCACATTATCAGGCAAAACAACCGCCACTCTGCCGCCTGTTTTCACAATGGATATAATGTGCTGCAAAAAATTGACCTGATTATCTGATGTTTTAATAAACTCCGGTCTGTTTGCCGCAACTTCAATGCTTCCCTGTGGTCTTGTCCCAAAAGGAGGATTTGCGAGGATGACATCATACATTTTATCCGAATTATCCAGCAACGAATCCTGACAAACGATAGGGCTTTTTTCGGTGCCGATATCGTGTAAATAAAGATTCATGGAAGCAAGCGTAACAACAAGCGGCGTGTTGTCTGCACCGAATAAAGCATTGTTTTTTAAAAAGTTCTGCTTGGCAATCTCTTTGCTCTGCAATTTCATATGTTCATAAGCGGCAAGAAGGAACCCGCCTGTTCCGCACGCCGGATCAGCAACGGTTTCTCCAATTTTAGGATCGATTACATCTACCATTGCCTTAATCAAAGCACGCGGAGTAAAGTATTGGCCGGCGCCGCTCTTTTTATCCTGCCCGTTCTTTTCAAGGATGGATTCATAAATAGCTCCCTTGAAATCTCCCTCCATCATATACCAGTTTTCACTTGCCACCATTTGGATAACTTTTGCGAGATGAACAGGACTGTCAATTTTGTTGGAAGCTTTAGTAAATATTGTGCCGATCAAACCTGTATCATCTGCAAGCTCTTTGAGGATTTCTTCATATTTTTCAACCAAATCAAAACCATTCAGTTCAACAAGTTCTTTCCATTTACACCCTTCGGGCAAAGAGCTACCTAGACCGAGTTCTTCTTTTTCGTCATCCATTTTAAGAAAGAGAATATAGGTAAGCTGAGTAATATAATCAGTAAATCCTACGCCCGCTGCTGCAAGTACATTCGCAATATCCCATACCTTTTTAAGTAAGGTTGCTTCGCTTTTTGTTTGTATATTTGCCATAATATTAAGCCGCCTTTAAAATGAATTTTGATAGTTCGATCATCTCGGACGTCAAAGCCGGAGCACCGAAACTTGTAATCGCTTTTCGCCAAAGGTCTGTATCAACGGCGTTGAGTTCCACTGCGTCAATATAACCGTCGTTTATGATATAATCTGCAATCTGCCTCATAATTTCCTGTTGATCGGGAGTAAGGCTGCGCTGGTTTTGTCCGCAGTAGAGAGTAAATCTTTGGGAATAGCCTTTGAGCAAACTCCTGAGATTGTTGCTTTTCTTGTAAGCAAAGCGAATAAGCTGAATCAGATGGGTAAGCGCATTCATATTTTGCTTCTTATCCAGTTCTTCCACATTTCCGTTAACATCCAGCAATTTATAATTGCTCCATATAGTATACGGTTTAAACAAGCGATTTTCTGAAAGCAGCTTATCCTGCAATTCTACAAGCATGGAATGTGTAATAACGGTATCTTCTGAATTGTATATGATGCGCAAAGCTTCGATTTTATCAGCGTTTTCGCTCAAATATTTTTCGAAAGATTCTATGAAAGTTCTTGCTGTTTCTTTTGAAAATCCTTTGTATATGATTTTATCTTTATCCGGTGCAACTGCAAAATATCCCCTGTGCATTTCAAGAAGCTTTTTTCTTGCCTCAACATTTGAAATCAGGCAATGAATCAAACTTTTCCTTTCTGCATTGGGTGCAGAAATGCTAATGTATTCGGGGAGACTTCCGCTTGACAGCGCTTTGTTTATAGCGTTCGCCAATGTCTTCGGCGCAAAGCCAAAATTCGAAATGAAGATGTTTAAATGCCTGTCGAACAAAGGATTATCCTCATACCGATTGTTAATTGTTGCACAGTAATCTCTTAGCAATGCAAGATTATCATCATTTACTTCTCCGTGTGCAAGATGCTCGAGCAGCTGATCAAGCTTAAGAATTTTATTTCCACCGTTGCCATTTGATGTACCGGTAGGTTTTGGTATAGTTTTGTCGTGCTCAGTGACTCCGACGGCATCTATGATATAAAAACACTCCTTCGTCGTAGCGTTAGGCGTAACTTCTTTTAATTTATCATCATTGATAACACGGCAGCCTCTGCCTTTCATCTGCGTATACAGCACCTCTGATTGTACGTCATTCATAAAGAACACAACTTCCAAAGGCTTTACATCGGTTCCGGTTGCTACAAGGGTAACCGTTACCGCAATGCGAAAATCCTTTTCGGTTCTTAAACCACGAATAAGAGCGTTCGAGTCACCGGCAGAATAGGTGATTTTCTGCACAAATTTTTCGGGCACTTTGCCGTCTTCGAAATTTTCCTTAAACACTTCTTTAACCACATTTACGATTTGTGTTGCATGGTTATCGTCTTTTGCAAAAATAAGCGTTTTGGGAATATATTTCCAGTTTTCTTCTCTGTCAGGATACAAGTCGGTATATATAGAGTTCATATATGCAGCGACAACTTCTTTAATTTGACTTGGATTGATAACAGAACGGTTTAACTGTTTTGTGCTGTAATCCATTCTTTCTTCAGCCACATAAGACGGCAGTTCAACACCGCCTTTCGATATATCTCTGACAATATCCCCGGCATGAATAGTACCGCCGTGTTCCGTGACATTAGTTTTTATTCTGTAAACCCTTGCAGGAACATTGACGCCGTCAACAACAGAGTCGTCATAAGTATATTCTTCAATTCTATTTTTGTTAAAGAACGCCTCCGCTTCGGGTGTCGGTGTAGCGGTTAATCCTAAAATTTTCGCATCTTTAAAGTAGTTAAGCACAGACTGCCACTTGCCATAAATTGAACGATGGCACTCATCAATAATAATAAATTGAAAATGATCAGGCGGTAGCTTTAAATCATTGCCTAATTCAATTTCAGGTTCCTTTTTATCATCATCGGAAAAACTGAACAGTTTTTCATCTTCTTTATCTTCGTTTTCTTCCGAAATAGATTGCCCTGTTAAAACTGTAAAGAGTTTTTGAATGGTAGAAATAACAATATCCCCATTAATATCATCAACTTTTTTCAAGCGATTGATTTGATACAGTGAACTCATGGGCCGTTGCTTTTCAGTACGGTCAAAAAGACTAAATTCTGTTTCAGTCTGCCTTGCGAGATTGTTTCGGTCAACGAGAAATAATACCCGCTTTGTAGAGGTATAGTTTAGCAGGCGATAAGTCGCAAGGCAAGCCAAATATGTTTTGCCGGAACCAGTCGCAAGAACAGCAAGCGCTTTTTTCTGGCCAGCTTTAAGCATCTTTTCAAGTGCAACCTCTGCATCATACTGGCAATCACGCAATCCTCGTTTTTCAATTCTTGGCAACGCACCATATTCAGACTTTTTACCGATAATTTGCAACATTTTTTTAGGAGAATGCATTTCGGTTAACTCAACATAATCTCCATCAGGATCAGCAAGCATATTTTTAAAATATATTTTGTTTCCATTCGCAAGATAAACCAGAGGAATTTGTCCGTCAAACCATAAAGGATACCAGTTTTGTGGATTTTTAGAATAAGCTTCTGCCTGTGCTGCAACGATATCGCCCAGACTGTTTTCTTCTTTTTTTGCTTCAACAACAGCAATGGCTCTATCATCTACAAAAAGCAGATAGTCGCTTTCTTTGTTTCCCTGCATTAAAGCTTCTTTAACTGCCAATGCGTTTGATGGAATATACTCATCACGAGAAACAATATCCCATCCGGCGTTTCTCAATTGCTTATCTATTTTAACTCTTGCCTTTTCTTCGGGTGTCATAAATTGACCTCCAATACAATTTTGTTTCCGATAATAAAAAATTATCGGAAGTTAAGCGGTAAAAAATTTATTTTGTAAATTCAAGAATATCATCCACTCCGCAATTCAAAGCAACGCAAAGGCGTTCAATGCTTTCCAAAGAGATATACTGATCCCGTTTCAAACGAGTAATAATATTTGCACTGACTCCAGCTTTTTGTGCAAGCTGTGCATTCGTAATTTTCCGATCAATCAATAAGTGAAAGAGCTTATCATATTTAACAGCCACCAACTTCACCTCCGACAATAATCCAAAAATATCATATCACAAAATCGTGAATATTTCAACAAGGATTGCTGATTCTTTATGCTTGTGAATGTCCGCCAAAACCGGCGGGCAATTTTTTTGCCTTTTTTCAAAATTACCGTCCCCAAACACTTTCTCCCAGTGTGAACAGGTAGGGGAATGTTTTTAATACAAACGGTCTTTTCAAAAATTTTTCTGCTTTTTCTGAAAAACAAGTTGCGTTTTAGCACTCCAATTTCAAATAAGTGAAAGGACTTTTCAGGCAAGGAAAATAAGCCGTTCCACAACCGAACAAAAAATATTTTTCAAATTTTTGTGAAAACAGGGTGCATTTTGGCTTTCTAATTCTGGTGTGGTATAAAAAAAGTTGACAGCTTATTCTCAAGGATTTCATAATAAAACCAAGAGAATAAGGAGGTATTCAAAATGGCACGTAAATATGACCATGAATACAAAGTACAGGCAGTAAAACTTGCCAAAGAAATCGGCGGCGCTAAGGTTGCTAAAGAATTAGGAATTCCTGAAGGAACCATCCATACATGGCTGAAAGCCGTAAGAGCCGGTAAGCTAGATATTGGGGAAGGTTCCCATACCCCTGCCAATGCAATGAGCCTGTCAGAAGAGATTACCATGCTGCGTAAGCGGGTTAAGGAGCAGGATAAAGAAATCCGTCGCCTGAAGGAAGAAAACGAATTTCTGGAGGAAGCCAGCGCTTTTTTCGCCGCCAGCCGTCGGAAGTCAGCAAAAACCAGAGAGTGATATTTCTGGCTTTGAAAACAGAGGACGGCAGGATTACCGGAAAAATTTCCTTTTATTGCCGGATGCTTGATATCAGCCGGCGAGGCTTCTATAAATATCTCGCGAACAAAGACTGTCCTGTGAAGTACCAGGATCTGGCAGATGCCATGAAAGAAATCATCAGCGAGGATGAATGTAACGATACTTATGGACGGATCCGGATGTATCAGGCGCTGTTGCTGAAGCAGCCGGAGGGAGTACATATACCCAGTGAGAGGACCGTATACCGGGTTATGGATCAGATCGGCCTGAGCCATCGGCCAAAGAGAAAGCCGAATGAGCTCACAAAGGCGGACCGGGAAGCCATGAAATCGGATGATCTGTTGAAGCGGGATTTCCATTCAGATGCCCCATTAGAAAAATGTATTACAGATATCACAGAGATTCCGGCGTCCAATGAGAAACTGTATGTATCTGCAATTTTTGACTGCTTTGATCTTAACGTCCTCGGTCTGGCAATGGGAACAAATATGAAAGCAGATCTGTGTATCCAAACATTGGAAAACGCCCTGACAGCTTATCCCGCACTGGAAGATGCTGTAATCCACAGTGACCGTAGAACACAGTATACCAGTGAGTCCTACCGACAGACCATCCGGAAGCACCACATCCATCAAAGTATGAACAGTGCCGGAGGACGCTGCCATGATAATGCACGCTGTGAGAGTATGTGGGCCAGAATGAAGACGGAACTTCTCTACGACCGCTATGACACAAAGCAGATGACTGTAGAGGAATTAAAGGTACTCATTTGGAGATACTTCCTCAGCTACTGGAATAACCGAAGGATCTGCTCTGCCAATGGTGGACTTTCCCCTATGCCAAAACGCAGGCAGTATTATGAGGCTTTGGAACTGGCGGCATAGTCAGTGATATCCTTGAGGAAAATGTGTCAACTAATATTGACAATATCAGGAGCTTCGAAAGAACAAGCGCAGGCCGACGAAAACGAATCGGAAAAGTTTTTTTCCGGACCGGTATTTTGTGCTGACTGCAAATCAAAGCTGCATTTCTGCGCAGCCAAGTCGCTGAAGCGTAATCAGGAGTTTTTCCGCTGCGCCAACTACAAGGACGGCAGAGGAAGCTGTCGGATAAACGCTATTCGAGAATGGCGGCGGAGTATGAATTCGAGCAGAAGGAACTGCTGGAAAAGGTCAAAGAGGAAGAAAAGCAGTTATCCGAAATGGAGCAGAAATCGGTGGATATGCGTCTACTTTTACAGGGACTTCGGGCATTTACCGATATGAGGGAACTCACGCCGACGATCATCAACAAGCTGATCCGGCGCATTGATATACACAATCCTGAGAAGAAGCACGCACACAAGTCGGTAAAGGTCGACATCTATTCCACGGCGGTAGGGTTAGTCAGCCTGCCTGATGAGCAGGAAATCCGGAAGATGATGGAACAGATACGAAGCGCCTCGCAGCCACCAAAACAGCTCACCGCATAATAAAGAAAACGGTGTAACCCGCCACATAGCGGGTTACACCATATTCTCTACATTTTACTGCCTTATCAGCACCGGGCATTTCCCGGACAGGGTTTCTGAAAATTCTTTATTCTTCCGTGCTGTTAGCTTTTTCAATACTTACAACAGCCGTCTTTCGCATGGGAATCCGGCAGTGTCTGTCTCCGCCAAATTCTACGATCAGAATATCGCCGCTGACGTCAATGACAACGCCGAACAGGCCGCCGCTTGTCTCAATACTGTCGCCAACCTCCAGTGCATCCAGCATAGCCTGCATTTTCTTTTCCTGTTTTTTCTGTGGCCGAATGGATAAAAAGTATAATACAACTCCATAAATTACTAATAAGCCAACCACCCAAATCCAGTAGCTTCCTTGCATAAAACGTTTCCTCCTAATTTAATTTTCTTCTTTCATTTCGAAGCCTTCCAGCTTCGTTTTTTTATAAGAAGCATATCGATGTTCCTCGATCGCCTCCCGAATCTCTTCCATCATTGTATTATAAAAATACAAATTGTGCAAGACACAAAGACGCATTCCAAGCATTTCTTTCGCCTTTAAAAGATGGCGGATATACGCCCTGCTGTAATTTTTACAGGCCGGACAGCCGCATCCCTCTTCAATCGGACGCTCATCCAGTTCAAATTTTGCATTAAATAAATTCAATTTTCCATGATTCGTATAGACATGTCCATGCCTGCCATTTCTTGACGGGTATACACAGTCAAAGAAATCCACCCCTCTGTCGACAGCCTCCAGAATATTCGCCGGTGTACCAACGCCCATCAGATAGGTCGGTTTATTCTGAGGCAGATAAGGCACCGTCTCTTCAATGATATGATACATCTCCTCATGGGTTTCACCGACAGCCAGACCACCCAGTGCATAGCCATCCAGATCCAGCTCAGAAATTGCTTTCGCATGTTCAATACGAATATCCGCAAAGGTTCCGCCCTGATTGATGCCAAAGAGCATCTGGTTCGGATTGATCGTATCCGGCAGGCTGTTTAGGCGCTGCATCTCGGCTTTGCAGCGATGCAGCCATCGTGTCGTCCGGTCCACAGAATTCTGTATATAGTCTCTGGTAGCCAGGGATGACGGGCACTCGTCAAAGGCCATGGCGATCGTCGATGCCAGATTCGACTGAATCTGCATACTCTCTTCCGGTCCCATAAAAATCTTATGTCCGTCGATATGGGAATTAAAATAGACGCCCTCTTCTTTAATCTTCCTCAGACTTGTCAGAGAAAATACCTGAAAACCACCGGAATCCGTCAGGATCGGTTTGTCCCAGTTCATGAATTTGTGAAGACCGCCCAGTTTTTTTACAATCTTATCCCCCGGACGCAGATGCAGATGATAGGTGTTTGACAGCTCCACCTGGGTCTTGATCTGCTGCAGATCCGTCGTCGCCACCGCCCCTTTGATGGCCGCAGCCGTCCCAACGTTCATAAACACCGGTGTCTGAATCGTACCATGGACTGTCGTAAATTGGCCCCGCTTTGCGCTTCCATCCGTTGTCAATAATTTATACATAAAGTCCCCCTTGTCTGCTGAACACCCAAATTTTAGGATAACACTACTAGTATACCTTTATCCGGATTTTTTCGCAACTGTCAATTTTCGATTTTTTTCAATAACACGGAAAAAGAGCCGCCCTGCCGTTAACTATCCGGCAAAACAGCTCCATTTCCTCATAAATATACTGTTTAGTCTCATATATAAGTCCGCTTCGCAAGTCCGCTCTGTAAGTCTATATTTCAAGTCCGCTTCGCAAGTCAGGTATATCTAAATAATTTTAGATAGCATACTTTTCAAGCACTTCATTTAAGCCAGCATTTTCACCGTCAAAATCAACGGTAATTGGATGTCTCGGATCCAGACTGAGAATTCCTAAAACCGATTTTGCATCCAATGCGATTCGATTATAGTATACATCAATGTCAAAATCACACTTCACAGCGGCACGAACGAATTCTTTTGCTCCGTCGATGTCCTGTAATTTAATCTGGGTCTTCATAAATTACACCTCCAAACGAAATAACTCATATGGCATCGCCGAGTTACGTTTTAACTGTTTTACCACGAAATACAGAATTTGTCAAAGAGAGCTTTTTCTGGACAAATAATCCATTTTTTAGGCATAAAGTTGAAATCCCATCGTTCACACAGGCAATGTTTTTAGATGAATAATCATACACGTTGTTCTTTTTTTTATAACATCCCACAAATATCACAATATTTATTTGCATACTGCCAGTAAATTCGTTATAATGATACATAAAATAAATTCAGAGGTGAAAATCATTATGTTTGGTTCCAGTATTGGAAATATATTTAAAGTAACAACCTGGGGAGAATCTCACGGAAAAGCTGTTGGTGTCGTTGTGGACGGCTGTCCGGCCGGCCTCCCGCTGACAGAAGAAGACATTCAGATTTTTCTGAATCGACGCAAACCAGGACAATCCCCTTATTCCACCCCCCGCAGCGAAGCCGATCAGGTTGAAATATTATCCGGTGTTTTTGAAAAAAAAACGACAGGCACCCCCATCTCCATGCTGGTTTGGAATAAAACGGCCCGTTCTTCCGATTACTCGGAAATCGCCGGTTATTATCGTCCAGGACATGCCGATTACACTTTTGACGAAAAATTTGGTTTCAGAGACTACCGGGGCGGTGGACGTTCTTCAGGTCGTGAAACCATCGGCCGTGTGGCTGCAGGCGCCATTGCTTCTAAATTTTTAGACAGTCTGGGAATAAAACTTCAGGCTTATACCCACAGTATTGGCCCGATCATGATCGATGAAACAAATAAAGATTTATCAGAAATTTATAATAATCCATTAAATATGCCGGATGCGTCTGCCGCCCTCAAGGCAGAAGCTCTTCTCAGGGAAATGATGACAGCCAAAGATTCCATCGGCGGCATTGTAGACTGTGAAGTCACCGGTCTTCCTGTCGGCATCGGCGACCCAGTATTTGAAAAACTGGATGCCAACCTTGCAAAAGCCATGATGTCCATCGGCGCTGTCAAAGGTGTTGAAATCGGTGACGGCTTTCAGGCTGCCTTTGCCTATGGATCAGAAAATAATGATGCCTTTTATATGGAAAACGATTGCGTCTCAAAAAAGACAAACCACGCCGGAGGCACCCTCGGCGGTATGAGCGACGGTTCACCGCTCCGCATCCGAGTCGCCATTAAACCAACCCCTTCCATTTTCCAATCCCAGGAAACCGTTAATAAACAGGGAGAAAACATCCAGATTCAGATTAAAGGCCGCCATGACCCGGTCATTGTTCCACGTGCTGTCGTTGTTGTCGAATCCATGGCCGCTATGACAATTATGGATGGACTGCTGGCAAACATGACGTCCCGAATGGATCGGATTTTAAAATTTTACGAAACCCTCTAACTTAAAAGGCGCGTTCATCAACGGATGAACGCGCAAAACAGAATTCATTATCTGTGTGCCACATATTCTTCAAGGCATACGCCGGATTCATGGATAGCCCGGGCATGGTCCTGCCCCACATAACGGTAGTGCCATGGTTCGTAGCCGATTCCCGTAATATCCTCCTTATCCTTTGGATAACGTAGTATAAAACCATATTCATAACAATGCTCCATCAACCACTGCTGTGTCGGTGTGTTCTCCTGTGACTCTTCCAGCCTTTGATTTTCCACAGATACGATATCCAATGCAAGTCCGAGTTCATGCTCGCTGGTTCCCGGTACTGCGACCCACTGGGCCGCCTGAACTTCCGCTTCCCTTTCAGAATACCCCTGCTTCTTATAACTTTGAATTTCTTCTTCAAAAAGCCGCACCTGAGTTTCATGACTGCGCCAGGATGAGCATATATAAGGATCATACCCTTCTGCTCTGGCGGTATCCATCATTTGCTGTAAATCTTCATAGGCTCTACTGTCAATATTCTGACCGTTATTTAACTGGACCAACTCGCACTGCCATTCCGAAGGCATCGGATGTTCTGCATTGACCAGTGTCAGCAGTTCGTCCGAATCCACCCCAATATTTTCGGATATCCCACTACCCTTTTCGTCTTTCGGCCGTTTGCCTGAAACAAACACAGTTCCGCCGATCACTACCAGTATGGCTGCTCCCGCCAACACCATTCCGCTGACAAAATATCGCAGAGAATTTCTTCTCCGTCTCTTTTTATATATCCTATGTGCTCTCATTTTCTCACCATCTTTCCTTTGATGATGACAGTGTAAAATAAGAAGCCGTAAAAGCTGCCGCGAAACGCCATCAAAGTTGCATCATTCTACATCGGATATAACGCTATATATTCGGGCATTCCCGAACAATCATAAAAATATTCAAACTCTTCCTGTGATAATCCGGTATAGTCCCTAAAATTTTCAATCATCTGATCCAGTCCCGCCATATCCATATCATCTGTCATACTGTAGGAATTCCAGTAAAGATTATATTCGTAAATCTGAGACGTCTCCACATCCATCGTAACATCCATATCCACAGATGAAAAACTCAAATGCACCCACATCAAAGAAACTGACTGACTCATGTCGTTTAAATCCACATAATTCATCGGACTCCCACCTTCAAAAAAAACATCTGATACATCAAAAGGCAAAATGGCATCTTTGCTCAAAAGTTTCTCTACTTCGCGACATGCCCGCTCACCTATAATATGATCATTTTCTATCCCTGAAATTCCACCGCTCACTGTCACAACATCGGAATCGCCATTCCTTCCCCTGACAATCAGTTCCAGTTTTTCACTAACGGTTAAATCTTCAGCTGTATGATCCACCAGAACATTTTCGGGAATTTTTTCGATAACGACCTGATTTAATAAGTTTTTTTCTTTAATCTCTGCAAAGAAGAAGGGCATGACCACCAGCAGACACAAAATAAAGATTGCCATAAAAACCGGACCTTTACCTCTGATCTGTATCATCTCTGTTCACCTCCACCAAATCTACCCGTACACAGGTACCCACATCCTGTACGCTCTCGAAACTTATTTTTCCCCTGTGAACCTCCATTATCGCCGTACAGACCGCAAGCCCAAGTCCTGCACCACCCCGTCCCCGGGAGCGTGCCTTATCTACCATGTAAAATGCCTCTGTAATTTTTGAAAGTTCCCCTTCGGGAATGCCGCATCCATTATCACTTACTGAAATCTCATAACCACCTTTGATACTTTTTCCGGATAAAATAACCTGGCCGTTTTTTCCATCAATAGCTTTTCTGGCGTTGTCCAGCAGATTGATACAAACTGTCTTCATTAAATCCGGCTCAATATTGAGCTTTCCATCTTGAATCTCGCCAATAAATCGTATACCGTCGGCCTGCATCGCCGGAAAGACCGTATCATAAACCGAAGTCAGAAAATATTTCGCCGAAACTCTCCGCAGTTTAAAATCCCGTCTCTTTAACACAGTAAGCTGCATTAATTTTTCAGACATGACCTGCAACCGTTTTCCTTCCTGAACAATCTGGTTCGCCAAAAGAACCGTCTGTTCCTCCGTCATCCGCTTCGAACGAAGCATGTCCGCATAACCGATAATAGAAGTCAACGGCGTTTTCAGCTCATGGTCAAAATTCCCCACAAACATCTCCTGACGTCTTGCATAATCTTTCAGCGCTTCCATGTTTTCTGACAATCGGCCAGCCATTCGGTTAAAATCCTCCGCCAGCTGACCAATCTCGTCCCGACTATTCACCTGAACCGGTTTCATATCATCTCCCTCTGCCAGACGTCTGGTAGCCTGGGACAAAAGGTGAATCGGTCGTACCAACCAATAAGAAATGATAAAAATAACCACGCCGCCCACCAGGAACAGCAGCCCCATAATCATAGAAAAAGTCTGGATATATCCCGCCTGATTATCGAAAACCTCCGTGATATCCCTGTAATTTTCTATAAAATACTCCTGATTTAAAAGCTTCACATAACGGGCACAATGAATCAGGTAATCGTCATCGATTTTTCGAATTTCATATCCCCGCTCCTGGTTTCCTAATTTTTTGACCAGTGCTGCATCAAATCCTTTCTTTCTGCTCCCACAGATTACTTGCCCTTCTGCATCACTGAAAGAAACAGTAATAGCACTATCCGTTGTCTGAATACTCATTGCCTCTGTCAATATTTCCTCATAATTTTCCGTGCCCTCTTCCGGAATGCCCCACATAAGCGTTATATTGGACATTTCAACCGACCAGGTAATTCTCTGATTCAACGAAAAATAAAGCATATCATTTTCCTGATAAGCCGTCTCAATCTCCCGTTCTATGGCATTTTTAAAACTGGAATAAATCAACACATATCCGCTGATTCCCACAAAAAATTCTGTCACGAGAATGATGCTGAAAAATAATTTCCAAAAAAATTTCACTCATCCACCTCCAGGCGGTATCCTATCTTATAAACCGGAACGATTTTTGACTCCAGGCCAAGTTTTTTCCGCATCCGCTGAACATGCAGATCTACCGTCCGGCTTTCTCCCATATACATCTCTCCCCAGACACTTTCGTAAATTCTATCACGAAACAAAGCAATATTTTTATTTCTCAAAAACAACAGCAATATATCATATTCCTTCGCCGTCAGGCTGACCGGCTTTCCGGCCTTTTTGACCACACGTGAGAAAGTATCCACGGTCACATCATAAACCGACAACTCACGAGCCGTTTTATTGTAACGCCGCAGCACCGTTTCAATCCGCGCCAGCAGCTCGATGATCTCAAAAGGTTTTATAATATAATCTTCAGCGCCCAGTTTCAGCCCCCGAACCCGATCCATCACTTCCGATTTGGCCGTAAGAAAAATCACAGGAATATTCATCGGCCGTATGTATTCCATCAGTTCATAACCATTGATCTTTGGCAGCATGATATCCAATAATATTAAGTCAAAGATTTCACTTTCCAGTATATCTGCCGCCTGAGCACCGTCTTCTGCACATACACAGGCATAACCGGCGTCTGTAAGATTCATTCGAATCAGTTCCAAAATAGGTTTTTCATCTTCAACAACCAAAATTCGATTCACAGTTTTCGCCCCCTTCCCGACGATTTTACATCTTTTTTGCATCATACTTGCATATCCCTTGGATAGACAATCAAAAAAAGGACGCCTCAAAATAAGATATCCTCATTCTTCAGCATCCTCTAATATCCGCTCAAACCTGCGGATATACGGTTATTTCAGCTTTTTTACCGCAATACACGTCGGACAAGGCACATGAATCGGTTTGCCTTTCATATAAATATAGCCTTTTTCGTAATTAACACCAAAAATCGTGATAGAATCCGATTCCTGATTGATTGAAACAAAATGCTTGTTATCCGGAAAAAGATAAATATCCCTTGGATAAATCCCGCTAACCGGAAGAACACAGAGTTTTTCCATTTTCTTTTCCTGGTCAATCTCATAAATTGCCACACTATTGTCTCCCGAATTGGTGACAAAAAGATATTTGTCATCATCTGTAATTTTTAATGTTACCGCACAATTATCCTCTGTAAATTTCGGAGGAAGGGTAGACTGTTGATCCAATTTTTCAAATGCAGGACCTTTTCTGCCCATGAAATAAGCATATTCCGTCACCATATTGGCATTTTCATGGGTCAGATAGATATATTTTTTATCATTGGAAAATATAATATGCTTCGGTCCCGAATCAATCTCGCACCGAATAATGTCTTTTAAGGCGATCTTTCCCTGCGTCCGGTCAAATTCATATACTTTAATCTGATCCATTCCCAGGTCCACTGCAAGGATATGTTTTTCATCCGGTGTAAACAGAGCGCAGTTCACATGGCAACGATTATTTCTTGAAATGATACTCCCGGGACTTTTCATAAAGACCTCATCCGTCACCTCGCCTACGGTGCCGTCGGGATTAATCCGGGAAATCGTCAGCTTTCCGTCATAATATCCCGCACTTACCAGATATTCGTTGGCCGAATCCACCTGCAGATAACATGGGCGCAGACCCTGAACCGAGTGTCGGTTCAAATATTCGAGTCGGCCATCTGCCAAAATTTTAAAAGACGCCACGCCTTCGTCACAATTTGAGTATAAATATTCTCCATCAGCGGATAGGGTCAGAAAGGATGGATTTGTAATTTCCTCAACACCCTGCTCTTTGAAGACCGGCTCATCTCCATTAAAATCATACATATAGATGCCTTTGCTCTCCCCACGGGTATATGACCCCACGTAAGCTCTGTATTTGTCCATGCTATTCCTCCTATTACTCCATAACCGTCCTTTTATTTTCAAACTCCGTCAATCTCTGGTGATAAGCCTCTTTTATAGCGACATCATAGGCCAGCTTTGGCTTTTCCACTCCCATATGATACATCAGATACTGGGTAAAATAAGGATTCATGACCAATAATGGGCCCACCAGATAGGTACCGATAAAATTCTGACGCCGGACACCTTCATAGCCTGAGGAACGGTTGATTCCTGTCCCACGAATACCTTTGGCAAAATAACAATGTTCATTTGCTCCATAGGCCATCGATGACTGAATCTTGCACCCAACAACCTTTCTCTGATTAAATTCGCCATAATAATTCCCGGTATAATAATTATCCGATACCCGGACTGCAGAAAAATCAAAAATATTTAACCCCTCGATTCTCCGTTCTCCATCAATGATCTCCCGGAAAAACACCTCCATTGCATTGCCAGTAAAAAGAAAGCACTTCTTTTTGCGGATTAATTCTTCAATCCGGTCTTTATATGGCAAAAGCTTTTGAATCACAGCTTCCTGGTTTTTTCCGGTCATCGGTCCCATATAAATAAGATTGACGTCTTCCGTAACAAAAGCCGGCTCACTGTCTATGGACGTCTCAATAAACTCCTCATCCGGCAGACATGCCTTTAAATACATCATATTTCCGAGATCACCAAAGAGATTCCCATATTCGGGAAATAAAATTTCTATTTTCATTTTATTCCCTCCTCTTTCTTTATACGCTGCAATAAGTGTTCCTTGATCTCCTCTGCCTTTGCCCGTGTTTCCCGGGTAAATATCATATAAATGTTCTCCACTTCATCAATATCTGCCAATTTCACCACGTCCTCCGGCCGAAGTGCACAGGTCACTCGTTCCTCATGAATTCCAGCCAAAAGAAGACGCAGCCAGTAATCATAACATCGATTTCCGGCCGTCAATACCTGCCGGACACCTGTCCGATTTAATGGCGTATAATCCACTTCATAAAGCCACGCTGTATTTTCTGATGCACGCACCTGTTCTTTCTGCTTATAATCCATAAGAACAACCGCACAATCATCACTCTGTCTTCCAATCCATTCAAGTACATGGGCGCAGACAGCCGGACTCTGCTCTTCTCCACGACACATAAATACTTTTTTACTGCCGACGGTATCCACATGACGGCAGATTGTAAAAGGTTCTGCAGAGTCAAGGGCTGCAGCAATCTCCTCGTAAGTCAATCCGAGCTGATACAGCAGTTCGATCGCCAGTACCTCGTTATCTAAATCTGCCTTTGTACATCCGAGAAGCCGATAAATTTCCATTTTTTCTGCCATTTGCAGAACCAGCGTCATCTTCGCCGTATCTACCGACACAATTTTATCCTTGCCTTCATTTGATATCATCTTTATATTTTCAAAAGCAGACATATCCACGCCTTTTTCAACACCCTCCAGACTTCCCTTCTGGTCCCAGTAATTGCTGTAGGCGTTGGTATATACCAGAAGATCCGGCGCTATCTTTGAACAGATGTGTCGAATCTCTCTCTCATCCACTTCCATCAATGCAAGTCCGCATCCCGACTGGCCGGAAATACTTTTTCCAGCACGCAGAACTGACACCGGACTCTCTGTCTCATCCTCTCCGGTTATATTCCACATAAAATCCCGGCCGCTTTCTCTGAGAACATGTCCGACAAGTTTTAAGACCGTCGTTTTACCTTTGGTTCCGGTGATAAATACCAGCTTCTCCGGCCTTTGAATATGTTCAAAGGCTTCCTCTGCGGTTTTCCCGCCTTTTATCCATTTCAATATAGAATCTTTAAATCCTGATGTGTTTTTTTTCATGCCGCAGGCTCCATTCTTATCTTTACGAATTTTCTAAAATTTTACTTTCGGGTCCATAAATTCCTTCATGCGCCGCTCATAAGCTTCCATGATCACAGGCTCAAAAGCCAGCTTCGGATTCTCAACACCCATCACCTTCATGAGATGCTTCGTAAATAACGGATTGAGTACAAGAAACGGACCGACAAGATAGGTGCCGTAAAACTGATGCACATGAATACCTTCCACTTCCACTGACGGATTCATACCAGCTCCTTTGTCTACCTGAATAAAGCTGTACTTAAAATGATCACTGTAAGCCATCGAAAACTGAGTTTTAAACCCGAGAATCGGAATATCGCCAAAATGTCCGCGCACCAGTCCGTTAAAACGGTTCATCATATTCCGTTTCGCATAAAAATCAAAAATGCCCAGAGCTTTCACTTTTGTACCATCTTCATTTTCAATCCATCGTCCAAATATTTCCAATGCATTGCTTGTAATGAGAAATGGCGTATCTTTTTTTATCAATTCCACGATGCGCTCTCTGTAAGGCATTAATTTTTTTATGACCATCGCCTGAACCCGTTCGGTCATTGCCCCCATGTAAATCAAGTCAACGGATTCTCTGGCAAAAGCCGGTTCGGACATATAGTCCGTGTAGATAAACTCAGCCTCCGGCAGACACTGTTTCAAATACTTCATGTTTGAAGAGTCCGCAAACAGATTACAATATTCCGGAAAAAGAACTTCGATCTTCATTATGCTTCCTCTCCCCTTTCTTCTAATCTATTTTTCAGATCCTGATATACTTTTTTTGCATTCTCATACTGTACCGAATAAATATCATGTAAAATATATATTTTATCCACAGCAGCATAATCCACATAGGATGCCGCATCTTCCTCTTTATCACAGAGAACGATCTTTTCCTCCGGTATTCCCGCCATCAGAAGCCGCAGATGATAGTCGGCATTTCGAACGCCGGTAAGCACGATCTGTTTCACAGACGCATCATTTAAAAACTCAAAATCGATGTCAAAAATCCAGGCAATATTCTCACTGGACTCCTTTGCATCGTAACAGTCATCCATCATGCAGACGACGGCCTTCGTACCGGTTTCATGGCGGATAAAATCACAGATTCGCGAGCAGGCAATCGGATTCTGCCCCTTTGCCAGACTGATGACCAGTTCTTTTCCATGAACATTTTCGGAATAATATCTGGATTCCACAACTTTAATTTTTTCAAAAGATTTCTGAATCTGTGAAACTTCCAGACCAAGCTCCGACAACAGGGCAATGGCTGCGAGCATGTTATAAATATCCGTAACATTACTGCCAATCAGTTTAAATTCACAGGTGCCGCCCGGCATCTTTATAAGGCATCTCTGGTTTTCGTAATCAATCTTTTCCACCGAATAATCCAGCTCCGGCGACCCAAAATCGCAATTCGGACAATGGGCCCGTCCGATATGATTGTATCGGATATAATCATATTTCAACAAAGCTCCACAATTGGGACAAGCCACAATATCTTTAATAATATTGTCAGAGCTACTGTGTCCGTCGGGACAATTAATTCCGAAATAACGGCGTTCATTCTCCATCGCCAGATGATTACTGATCAGATCCTCACCATTCAAAATGAGTTTGGTATGTTTTGGAATCTGGCTGTTCAGTACACCGGAAATAAACTCCGTATGAGCATTCCGTTTATAAGAATCTCTGAAAAGATTTGTACAGAGCAAATAGTCCGGCGGCATATATGGGTAGATTAACGGAGAATAACGTTCATCCACTTCCAGCACCGCCAGTTTACATCTGGATTTTCCAAAAAAACTGCTCTTTGAAAGCAGAGCGGAAACAACTCCCTCGCTGACATTGCTGCCCGAAGCATTGTTGATATAATCATATCCGTTATCTTTCAATACCTCTGCCGTCAGATTCGACACAGTGGTCTTACCATTCGTTCCAGTAATATATACAAGACGCTCCGGCTTTTCCAGATGACCAAGAAAATCCGGACAAAGCTTGTTCGCCATCCATCCCGGCAGATGGGTTGCATTTCTGCCCAAAAGCTTTAATATCTTTGTTGCAATTTTTACAATTGTAATCGTTACGTAAAAACGTACCGTATTCTTTTTCATATGCAGACTCCACTCCTTATCATTTCATCACGTTCCATTTTACACTTATGCCCTTTAAAATTCAACAATAATTGCGTTTTCTTTCTTTCTCTTATATAATATCCCTATATATTTAAGAAATAATAAAGGAGAACGTTTATGGAAAAAATAACCAGCTTTACAATTGACCATTTAAGATTACTTCCAGGTATCTATGTGTCCCGAAAAGACATGGTCGGCACAGAAACCGTGACGACCTTTGATATCCGCATGACTCGTCCCAATTATGAACCCGTCATGAATACGGCAGAAATGCACACGATCGAACATCTTGCCGCAACTTTTTTAAGAAATCATCCTCAATATGGACCGAAGACTCTTTATTTCGGACCAATGGGCTGCCGGACCGGATTCTATTTGCTTTTAAGCGGTGATTATGAATCCAAAGACATTATTCCCCTTATGAACGAAATGTTTACATTTATAAAAGATTTTAATGATGATGTGCCTGGAGCCTGCGCCAGAGACTGTGGAAACTTCCGGGATATGAATCTCCCTATGGCCAATTATCTGGCCGATAAATTTTTAAAAGAAGTTCTTGATAATATTGGCACAGACCGACTCATATACCCGGAATAAAATTCATGCCTTTGCTTCAAAATATAAATATACCGAAGCAAAGGAGGCAGCTTATGACTTTTTATGACGGCAGGAAAAAAATCCGCCACTGGTTTCCGCGGGTCAATCACATGACTGAAGATTATACCGATTATGACGACACTCCGGACACCATGATTGTCAATGATACCCATGATTTACCTTATATTGGGGATTTTCCGCCGAAGGACGACTATTCGGAACATCATTTCTATTAAAAACAGGGGGGGCAGAGACTTTTTGAAATCTCTGCCCCGATTCATGCATCTGGCCATTATTTTCGCAAATATTCTCCGCAAAGTAAAACAATACTATGACCGTCCAAAATTATCTGGCCGTCTTCTATCATTTCACCTTCCGCATTCAATTCCGACGTATCCGAAAACACCTTCCATATTCCTTTGCCCGGTAGTCGCGGCAATGAAAATATTTCCTTCGTACAATTCATATTATAAGCAAAATACCAGGCCTCACCATCACCGGCATACATACAGCCGATGCAGCGATTCCAGCCGGATTCATATATAAACCACGGAACCTTTCCATGAAAGGAAACATCCGGAAGTCCATTGGCCGATGTGTCGGTCCGGGCGAAGGGCTTTTCAGGATGAAGAATCTTTACGGTTTTACGAAGCTCCATCATTTTTACAGCAAATTCCCACAGCCATCTGTTTTTTTTCTTTAAATTCCAATTCAGCCATGAAACATCATTATCCTGACACCAGGCATTATTATTGCCCTTCTGACTGTTTCCAAACTCATCTCCGGCATAAATTAATGGTGTTCCCTGCTGGAAAATATTCAAAATCCAGGCATTCTTTAGCTGCTGCCGTCTGAGACGAACAACATCCTTTTTCCGACTGACTCCTTCCGCGCCACAATTCCAGCTGAAATTCCATGCCGACCCATCCAGATTGTTCTCACCATTATCCTCATTATGGCGGTTGTCATAGCTGACCAGGTCCATCATCGTAAATCCGTTATTATTGGTGATATACTGGATATTTCCCTGTTCTGTGGAACGATTTAAGACCTGATTCATAAACTCTGACGCCGATCCTTCATCTCCCCGGAGGAAACGCCGCATGCTGTCCTGAAAACCATTGTGATACACGGCCCGCCGCCGGCCGGCTCCATTTCTGTCAGAGGAACCATTAAAATTTTCACTCAAAATTTTTGTTTCTGCGAGTACCGAATCCGATAAAACTTCCCGAAGCTGTGTTGTGGTCTGGTTCAAATGAAAGCCATCGATATGATAATCCACAATCCACCGACGCAGACAGGCCATCTGAAAATCAGCGGTTTCCTTTCCGGTAAAAAACAGTTCCATATAGACTTCCATGCCTTCCCGATGCAAAGCCCTGACCAGCTCTTTCAAACTGTCTCCGGCCTTTTCCGGTTCGGCAGCATACTCCGGCTTCACAGCCATAAAATGTGCCGGACCATATCCCCAGTAATTCTTCCTTCCATTTTTTACAGTATCCTTCGGATTTTCCACCTCAAAATCATATACCGGCATCAGTTCCACCGCATTAATACCCAGCGTTTTCAGGTAAGGGATCTTCTCTCTCACGCCTTCGAAGGTCCCCCGATGCTTCACACCGGAAGATGTATGCTTCGTAAATCCCCGAACATGTAACTTGTATAAAATGACCTCATCAAAATCCAGTCCCGGAGAAATATCCTCTCCCCATTCAAACATCCTTTCCTTAAACAAGTAAATCTTTTCCCCGTCTACCCATCGTACAGCTTTCGCATAGGGCATGGTTACTACCTTATCATTCCATATCAGTTGATAGCCATAATTCTCTATTTCAATATTATCTATCTCTGATTCAGATACAAAAAAATTCAATGCAACGGCATATGCCTGACCAAAATGCCAACTTTTGTCTATCGGCAGTTCCGATGAAGTATGCTTCACCAGATCATACACTCTCAAAACAATATGATCTTGCCCCGGAGGGACTTTTCCCGGATTTCCCCGGTTCTGTCTCCTTTCCGGCAGTTCAAAGGCCAAATTCACCTTTATTTGGCCACTTTCTGATCCTTCCCATACAGTAACACCATATGGCCAGGGCTGTCCCTGACTCATCTGCCACTCCATCCTTCTCGCCTCCTTTGCAACTGTCTCCATTATACCATAAAAACAGACAAAACATTCCATATTTATTTCTGTGCTTCTATCTTCTCTGCCAGATCATTCAGATAGACCCACCGATCCATTTTTTCTTCCAGCTCCGCTTCGGTCCGGGTCTTTTCCTTCATCAGATCGTTGAGCTTCCCCGAGTTTGTCGCATTGGCCAGCATATCCCCATCCAGTTCGGCAATTTTTTCTTCCAGAGCTGCGATATCATCGTCAATCGTCTCATATTCCTTCTGCTCTTTGTAGGTAAATTTTAATTTGACCGGTCGGTGCTGCTTCCAGTCCTTTGCAGACTTTTTGCCTGCTTCCGTCTCTCCGGCATTTTTTCCGCCTTTGGCAGCATCTCTGCCGCTATCCGCCCTGCGCCGCTGTTTTGCTTCCAGATAATCGGTATAACCGCCCTCATACTGCTGAAGATGTCCCTGTCTGTCAAACTCAAAAATCCGGTCCACCACGTTATCAAGAAAATAACGGTCATGGGACACGGTGATCACAATGCCAGAAAAGGAATTTATGTAATCTTCCAATATAGTCAATGTGGGAATATCCACATTGTTGGAAGGTTCATCGAGAATCAGTACATTCGCTCCAAGCATTAGAACTGACAGCAGATAAAGCCGCCGTTTTTCACCACCGGAAAGCTTTGAAATCGGTGTATACTGCATGTCCGGTGTAAAAAGAAACCGTTCCAGCATCTGAGAAGCCGTAATTCGTCCTTCCTTTGTCTGAACATACTCTCCAATATCTTTAATATAATCAATCACCCGCTGATTCGAGTCCATCTCCGTTTCTTCCTGAGCCAGATATCCCATCTTAATAGTTTCACCAATCTCGATACTGCCCGAATCCGGCTTTTCCAGACCGGCGATCATTTTAATCAGGGTCGACTTGCCGCAGCCATTCGGTCCGATGATCCCAAGCCGCTGATTCCGCAGGACAATATATTCAAAATCCTGAATGAGCGGCTGACCGTCATAGCTTTTGCTGATATGATGCAGCTCGATGGTCTTCTTTCCCATCCGGGTCTCCACCGAATCCATCGCCACCGTACCGTCCTGAACCGGCGCCTTTCCATTTTTCAGAGCTTCCAGCCGCTCAAGCCGGGCCCTCTGTTTCGTCGTCCGCGCCCGACAGCCCCGTTTGGCCCACTCCAGTTCCATGCGGAGAATACTCTGACGTTTTCGTTCCGTCGCCAGCTCCATCTCCTCTCTCTCCGCTTTCAATTCCAGAAACCGGGAATAATTTGCCTCATAGCTGTACATCTTTCCATGGCTGATCTCCAAAATCCGATTGGATACCTTATCAAGAAAATACCGGTCATGGGTCACCATGACGACCGTTCCTTTATAATTTTTCAAATAATCCTCAAGCCAGGAAATCATTTCCTCATCCAGATGGTTTGTCGGCTCGTCCAGCAAGAGCACATCAAAATCTCCGGTCAACACCTTTGCCATGGCGACCCGGCGCCACTGTCCTCCGGACAACTGATCCAGCCGGGCGTCATATTCCATAATTCCAAGCTTTGTCAGATTGCTCTGAACCTGCCAGTCCGTTTCCGAATTTCCATCCAGAGCAAAGGAAGCCACTGTGGCCTCTTCCGGGAATTCCGGATTCTGAGGCATATAGGCAATACGTAAACCGTTCTGCCGGACAATCTGTCCCAAATCCGGTTCCTCCACGTCAGCAAGCATCTTCAAAAGGGTAGATTTGCCCGTACCATTGATGCCGATAATTCCAATCTTGTCCCCTTCCTGAATACCGCAGGACACGTCGTCAAATATCACTTTATCTCCATATATTTTATGAATATGTTCAATATTCAAGATGTTCATCGAAAAAATTCCTCCTTTGATCATAGGAAAATATATTTTAAAATAAACAGTATAGCCAGCGCGTACATCAATGCGCCGATTTTTTTCTCTTTATATTTTCCTGTCAATAGATTGATAACCACATAGGAAATCACGCCCATGGCGATGCCTTCAGAAATGCTGTAGAAAAACGGCATAGCCGCAATACAGATATAACATGGAATGGCTTCGCTGTAATCTGTAAAATCAATATTTACAACATTGGTCAGCATATAGAACCCGACAATGATCAGTGCCGGAGCCGTTGCAAAGGACGGAATAGCCAGAAAAATCGGAGACAGAAAGAGAGACAGGCCGAAAAGAATGGCTGTCGTCAGAGCTGTCAGACCAGTACGGCCACCCTCCGAAACACCGGAAGCACTTTCCACAAAGGTTGTTGTTGTCGATGTCCCGAGGACAGCACCAAAGGTTGTGCCAATCGCATCCGCCATCAAAGCTCCTTTGATTCTCGGAAGCTTACCTTCCTCATCCAGCATCCCGGCCTTTGTAGACACGCCGATCAATGTTCCAAGGGTATCAAAAATATCCACAAATAAAAATGCAAAAACGACCACAAAAAAATTCAATGAAAATACATTTGAAAAATCCAGTTTAAAAAATACCGGCGCCAGACTCGGAATGGAAATACCATTGCTGAAATCCGGAAGCAGATGATAGAACCCCAGGTCCGGATTCGGAATATAAAGGCCGGCAAACTGACAGATAATACCGAGAATCCATGTAATCAAAATGCCCCAAAGAATATTTCCTTTGATATCTTTGATGACCAGAATTGCTGTGATGATCACACCAATGATTGCCAGAAGCACAGTAATTCCCGCATCATTAAAGGTTGCTTCCACTCCATTGACCAGATTATAATTTTCAACAGAGAATAACTGTAACAACGTAGAACCACCGATAACAATTTTTGCATTTTGAAGTCCGATAAAGGCGATGAACAATCCAATACCAACACTGACAGCCGATTTAAGATTCATTGGGATCGCATTAAAAATGGCTTCACGGACATTTGTTACCGAAAGGACGATAAAAACAAGTCCTTCCACAAATACGGCGGTCAGCGCTGTCTGCCAGGAATATCCCATGCCAAGGACCACTGTATAAGCAAAATAGGCATTCAGTCCCATTCCCGGTGCCAATGCAAAAGGATAATTTGCAAACAGTGCCATACATACAGTGCCGATCATACCGGCAACGGCTGTTGCTGTAAACACAGCGCCCTGATCCATTCCCGCCGCTGCAAGGATACCGGGATTTACCGCCAGAATATAGGCCATTGTCATAAAAGTCGTAATACCAGCCAGCACTTCTGTCTTTACGGTCGTATGATTTTCTTTGAGTCTAAAAAACTTTTCCAACATTTTTCTTCCCCCACAATTTGATGTTCTCAGTTTCTTTGCATTAGTCTATGATAAAAGATTCATTCATCTGCGTCAACCAAAATTCTGCAAATTCTGCTCCTATAATATCTTTCGCTTTTATGACCTTTATGATAGAAGTCTCCAAAAGCCGCCGTTCTTATGTATATTTTTGCCTTTGAATTTATTTTTACAAAATCTTCCTCCCTTTAAATGGTAGTATATCATGCAAAATTAAGTGACGGTACTTTATTTTAATGATAAAATAGAACTATCAAGAATGAAAGAAGGAAATCCTATGAACACCCTGAAAAAATATGTCCCTGCGCTCATCTTTTTAGCTATTTTCGAAACGATTGCCATCACTTTATGGCAGACTCTGGACAATATCTTTTATTTATTTAATTTTACATATATCGGCGGCTTTCTTTTCATAGGTCTCTGCCTGTATATCAACAAATTTAAACATGCCCGTCTGGTCGTTCAGCTCGGCGTGGGATTGTATATGCTTGTTTATCTCGGTTTTATTTCCAATGAAAATATGCAGATTGAAGGCTTTTGGTATTATCTGTTTCTGGGAGTTTTTGAAGCAGCAACCATCCATTATGCCGTCGCAAAAATCTTTGGTCCTCTGTTTTTTGGCCGGGGCTGGTGCGGCTATGCCTGCTGGACCGCCATGATTCTGGACCTTCTGCCTTTTAAGCATCCGAATACTCCGAGAAAGAACATTGGTTTTATCCGATATATTACCTTTGTTTCAGCCTTCCTTTTCGTTGGCGCCCTCTTCGTTTTCCATGTGCCCAATATCGAACGGGTAATGTTTTACAGCTTTATCATTGGTAATGTGCTCTATTATATAACAGGAATCTGTCTGGCTTTTGCTTTCAGGGATAATCGGGCTTTTTGCAAATATATCTGCCCGATCACCATATTTTTAAAACCGATGAGCTATTTCGCCCGAATCCGCATTACGGTGGATAAAGAAAAATGTATTTCCTGCGGAAAATGCAAACAGCTCTGTCCAATGAACGTGGACATGCTTGACAATGCCAGAAGCCGCGAAAATGGCACCGAATGTATTCTCTGCATGAACTGTGTAGACAATTGTCCGAAAAAAGCACTCCACAGTTGAGAATTCTGTTGGAAAGTTCTTGCAAATTCAGGGATTTCCGATAAAATAGAATACGTGTGATTTAACAGGAACAACAACAGAAAGGTATTGAAACATGATTAGTGCAAACAATGTGACTCTGCGTTTGGGAAAACGTGCGTTATTTGAAGATGTAAATATTAAATTTACCGAAGGTAACTGTTATGGTTTGATCGGTGCCAACGGCGCCGGAAAATCCACTTTCTTAAAAATTCTTTCCGGAAAACTGGAACCAAGTAAAGGCGATATTACCATGAATCAGGGAGAACGCCTCTCCGTACTTGAACAGGACCACTATAAATATGATGATTTTCAGGTCCTGGATACGGTGATCATGGGGAATGCCCGCCTTTATGAAATTATGAAAGAAAAAGACGCTATTTATATGAAGGAAGACTTCACCGAGGAAGACGGTATCCGTGCCAGTGAACTGGAAGGCGAATTTGCCGAATTAAACGGTTGGGAAGCCGAAAGTGATGCGGCCATCCTCTTAAATGGTCTGGGCATCGAACCGGATCTCCACTATTCCATGATGCGTGACCTGGACGGCGGACAAAAAGTCAAAGTTCTCCTCGCCAAAGCCCTCTTCGGTAATCCGGACGTCCTTCTTCTGGACGAGCCGACCAACCACCTGGATCTGGACGCTATTGCCTGGCTGGAAGAATTCCTCATTAACTTTGAGAATACGGTCATCGTCGTATCCCATGACCGATACTTCTTAAATAAAGTCTGTACCCATATTGCAGATATCGACTATGGCAAGATTCAGCTCTATGCCGGAAACTATGATTTCTGGTATGAATCCAGCCAGTTGATGATCAAACAGATGAAGGAAGCCAATAAGAAAAAAGAAGAAAAGATCAAAGAACTTCAGGAATTTATCCAGCGGTTCAGCGCCAACGCTTCCAAATCCAAACAGGCAACCTCCCGTAAACGGGCCCTTGAAAAAATTGAACTGGATGACATCCGTCCTTCCAGCCGTAAATATCCATATATTGATTTCAAACCAAACCGTGACATCGGCAATGAAGTTCTCATGGTGGACGGTATTTCCAAGACCATCGACGGTGTAAAGATGTTGGACAATATCTCCTTTACCCTGGGTCATGATGATAAGGTGGCCTTTGTCGGACCAAATGTCAATGCCACGACCACCCTTTTTAAAATCCTGGCCGGTGAAATGGAACCGGACGAAGGAACCTATAAATGGGGTGTGACCACCTCCCAAGCCTATTTTCCGAAGGACAATACAAAGGAGTTCGCCAGTGACGACACCATCGTTGACTGGATGATGCCATGGTCTCCGGAAAAGGATGTCACCTATGTCCGCGGCTTCTTAGGCCGTATGCTCTTCTCCGGTGACGACGGTCTGAAGCGGGTGAACGTTCTCTCCGGCGGCGAGCGGGTACGCTGTATGCTCTCCCGCATGATGATGTCCGGCGCCAACACGATGATTCTCGATGAGCCGACCAACCATCTGGACATGGAATCCATCACCGCCCTGAATAACGGCCTGATCAAATACCCGGGCGTCCTGCTCTTCACGTCCCAGGACCACCAGTTTGTTCAGACAACGGCCAACCGCATTATGGAGATTACTCCAGGCGGTCTGATTGATAAACAGTGTACTTACGACGAATATCTGGAAAATGACGAACTGGCCAGAAAACGTCAGATCATGAATATGGATGAACAGATTGAAGACGAAGAAGAATAATAATTGACTGTAAACAACTTGACCCTTTACCCGCCGAAATACCGGCGGATAAAGGGTCTGTTTTATCGGTTGAATTCAAAATTCTTTTTTGCTGAAAATACCCACGCTGATAAAATAGGAAATAATATAAATTAAGATGGACATGACAACTCCGACCACTCCGAATATTGTACGATGCTGTTCTATAAAATCCAAAGCTGTTTTAGGAAGATAGTCGGCCACACCCAATATTATAAAGATAGGTATCATAATGATCGCTATCATCAAAATCCGGGTTTTTTCAACTCCCAATTTAAAAATCATAGGAAGCAAAATGGAATAAATAATAAAAATGAGACAACATAACGTCGCCGCCATAGTGAGCATCATCATCAGGCTGCTGTTTCCTATCGGATGAATACTGTTAACGATGACGGAAAATATGATGCTTATGATAAGTGCGCTTGCTGCGTAAATCACACAGCTCACATATTTCGATAAAACAACCTCTTTTCGGCTCACAGGCATGGTCATAACAAATTTATCCCATCCGGCCATCGCATCATAACTCATACCGGTAAAAATCAACATACTCATGCTCATGGTGACCATCGCCTGAAAATAAATCAGAGACTCCATATAAATACTGATCACGCCAAAAAAGATATATAAAAGTATGTATTGTTTGAAATAACGACGCAAAGTGTAATATTCCTTAACCAACAATCCACTCATATTACTTATCTCCTTTCACCTTAAATAAAAGAACATCTTCCAGTTTGATTCGATTGATCATCATGTCCGGATACTGCTGTTTTACTCTTTCTCTCTGATTCACAAGAACATCACAACTGTAAGCCCCTCTGCTGACACCGACAATCATATCCGGTGCAATGGAAGCCAAATCTTCCGGACGGCACCGGACGATACCATACTCTTCCATGATCCGGTCTTTTTCCTCCGATAAGAAAATCTCACCTTTATGAATAAAAGTAATATAATCGGCCACCTTTTCCAAATCACTGGTTATATGGGATGAAATCAAAACACTGTGTGCTTCATCCTGGATAAACTCCTGAAACATATCGAGGATCTCATCTCTGACTACCGGATCCAGACCGCTGGTCGCCTCATCAAGAATCAACAGCTTCGGATGATGGGCCATGGCCGCCACGATCATAAGTTTCATCCGCATACCTGTTGAAAACTCCTTGATCGGTTTATTTCCGGGAACCGTAAAGGTTTTTAAAAGTCTCTGATAATATTTTTCATCCCAGTTCCGATAAATCTTTCCCATAAATTTACCAATTTCCTTTGCTCTCAAAGTCTCATGAAAACTGGCACCATCAAGAACAACGCCGATATCCTCCCGAATCTCTTTACCTTTTTTTCGAATATCCTTTCCAAGCACCCGAATGTTGCCACTATCCGTATGGATCAGATCAACAATTGCCTTGATCGTCGTCGATTTTCCGGCGCCGTTCTCGCCTACCAGACCCATAATACATCCACCCGGGACTTTAAAATTAACATTTTTCAAAGAAAATCCAGGATAGGTTTTATTTAAATTTTCCACTTCAATTAAATATTCCATCTTCAATCCTCCTCATAGACCATCTGTATAATCTCCTGTAGTTCTTCACAGCTGATACCGCTGCTTTTGGCCAATCGGACGCCTTCCGTCAGTATTCCCTCAATCTTCCTGTACTGCTCTTCTTTCATCATCTCCATGTTGGCATCGGCTATAAAACTTCCCCGTCCGACCATCGTATGAATAAAACCGTCCCGTTCTAATTCTTCATAAGCCCGCTTTGTGGTGATCACGCTGATATGTAAATCTTTCGCAAGAGCACGCATAGAAGGCAAGGCATCTCCGCCTTTAAGCTCTCCCCGCATGATCATATCTTTAATCTGACTTGTAATCTGTTCATAAATCGGTACATCTCCCGAATTACTAATAAATATATTCACATTGTTACCTCCAATCTGCTGACACGTCTGCCCGCAAAGCTTTTCACAGTGTAATTATTTTTCTTATTGTATATACCTTATATATACAATATAGCACTGTATATATACATTGTCAACAGATAATTTCCATGGTTGTTTTTTCCTTCTAAAAAAGGTATACTATATTTTATTAGGAGGATTTTAATTATGACAACAATCGCACCCCTTATTCCGCAGACATCGCTTCTTGCCATGGGATTCACCGGTGTTTTGTGCATTGCGGTTCCCATTGTTCTGCTGATCGTATTTAAAAATCGCTTTCAGGTGAAAGCGGCGCCATTCTTCTTTGGCGCGATTACTTTTGTTATTTTTGCCCTTGTCCTGGAAAGCTTTGCTCACGAATATTTTCTTTCAGGAACAACGGCTCTTAGCCAGGCTATTTTGAACAACCCGTTTCTTTATGCGATCTATGGCGGTCTGGCTGCTGGTATCTTTGAAGAATTTGGCCGTTTCCTTTGCATGATGACAGTCATGAAACGTTTTATATACCGACGGGAAAATTCTATTATTTATGGCATCGGCCATGGAGGTATTGAAGCCGTCATTCTTGGTTCTTTTTCCATGCTCCAAAACCTTATGATTGCCATTGCTCTGAACGATTACGGCAGTGTCGAAGCCTACGCCGGACAGGCCAGCAGTCCGGAAGCCGCCGCCAGCGTTACATCCCTGCTGAATACATTAATTGACACACCGACTTCATCCTATATCCTGTCCGGTGTTGAGCGGATGGCAGCCCTTGTTTTACAGATTGCTTTATCCGTTCTTGTTTATAAAGCTGTTGTACGCAAAAAATACGCTTATATTCTTGTTCCGATAGCTCTTCATGCACTGATCGATGTCATCGCCGTCTTCTACCAGACCGGCCTTGTCACCAACCTGCTGCTGCTCGAAGCAATTGTCGTCATCTATACCATTGCGGTATCCATATTTGCTTACCGACAATACCAGTCGCTTCGCTATGAAGAATATTAAGACGCTCTGCTATAACAAAAAAGGTGCTTTACCTGAACTTTCTCAGGTAAAACACCTTTTTTATTTTCTTCATCAATCGCCGACTCCAAAATCTGTATTTTCAAAAAGAACTTCAACCGCCGGATCCTCCACAAGCCACCCGTACTCTTTGGCAAACCACTGAATTAGTTCCGGATCTTTTTTCACATCTGTTGTGTTATCTGTATACACATTGATGGTCCCCAATTTAAAATTATTTTTTAAGATTTTAATGTCTCTGGCAATCATTTCCCGCGTCTGACCTTTGATTCCGACCATCAGACATGGGGAATCAAAATAAGCTGCGACCTCTTCCGGTTCTTTAAAATCCGCATGCTTATTCAAATAATTTTCTCTAAAATCATTATCAAAGGTTTCGACACCAATCTTATACACGATAGGGATTCCAAAATACTCCCTCATTTCATCCAACCGACGTCGGTACATCCAGTGACTTTCAAAAAACAGTTTTTTTATCCCGCACTTTTGAATCACTTTTTTTATATCCCAAAGAGTCTCCTCCGGCAATTCAAAACAACTGGCCGAATCAATAACTTCAAGCACACCAAACTCCCCGGTGACATTTGAAAGGACTTCCCGGTTCAATCGGATCATCTCCGGAATATTTTCCGAATTATCATCGATATAATCGCAGAAGCGGCACTTCCCCCAGGCACAGGGTTTTGCCTTCAGCAAAACAATTTCCCTTTGATTTTTATTTGTAATCCGGCTATAACGCTCCATTTCTGCCTCCCCGAATTTTCATCTTCATCTCCGGTGTCAACACCTTTAACACCGCTGCCACCAACAAAACTGCAATCAATTTGTCCGCATAATCCGTCAATACCTGAACAAGAAAACAACTCAGTGTCAGATTCATCCCAAGCTTGCTCATTAAAACAACCAGATACGAAGAGCCAGACGATGTAATGCCTCCAAAAAGAAATGCCGTAATTGCTGCACTGGCAATGGAAGTCGGCAGGGATAGAGCCAAACCTCCGATTGGAAGCCGGTAACCCCGGAGCCACTTTGTCCGAAACATCCATCCGGCCATCAATCCGGTCAAAATTTGTACCGGAGCATAGTATAAGGAGTAAACATCGAAAGTGATGCCACTGATAAAACTTCCGAGCACCCCTGTCGCCACACCGTAAACCGGGCCTAAAAGTGCGCCGGACAGCACGGTTCCGATTGAATCTAAATAAACGGGCAGTCTCAGGTTCAGAGCAATAAAAGCTCCCACAATATTTAAAACGATTCCAAGTGCGACCATACACTGTTTCAATGTTGTAAAATTTCTTCCATCACTCATTGAAGGACTCCCTTCCCTCTGCTGCCAAACAAAGCTGTCATAAAACGGCGCATAAAATGTTGGGAATCCACTCGTGTCAAAACATGACTATTGGGTTCTTTTTTCCAAAACCCTTTTTCATCCACAATGCTCTGGCCCACAGATAAGCCTTCTGTTTCCACCGTCGTATAGGCATCAATGCCAGAACATAATTTTTTATCTAAAAAGTATCCCACGGCCAGCGGATCATTAATGACACAGCCGTCAATACCTTCCTGTTTCTTATGAAAATCCACATAAAATCGGGTGATCTTTACAATAAAATCTGCTTTCGCATCATCCAGACCCTCAAGCCCCCGAATCATCTCCGTCGTCAGCACGATTCGCCGAGTCACATCCAGACCGACCATTTCTACCGGACATTTTAAATGTTCAAAAACATATCTGGCTGCTTCCGGGTCAACCCAGTAATTAAACTCGGCCACCGGAGAACAGTTCCCAAAGCTCTTAAAATTACCGCCCATAGATACAAACCGTTCCATATGCTCAAAGAGCTCCGGCTTATAATCCAGTGCCATAGCGATATTTGTAAGGGGGCCAATAGCAATCACTGAAAGCGGGCCTTCTGACAGAGACTTCAAAATAAAGCCTGCCCCTTCCGGCAGATTGGCCATTTTTTGATGTCCGGCTGCCCCAGGCTGTTCATCTTGTCCGAAATTAATCAAACGGTCATAAGGCCATTCACTTTCCGGGACCTCAGGTATACCCGTCTCACCCAGGCCATCCATACCATGCGTATCCTGGGCTGTCACCAGAGGACGTTTCAAAGGCACCGACGCTCCGGCATACACCGGGATATCTGTCCGTCCCATCAGGCGACATACCTTTCTGGCATTTTCAACGCCTATATCTGTCGGCACATTGCCGCAGACAACAGTGATACCGATCACATCCAACGCCTCCTCAGACAACGCATACATCAGAGCAAGGCTGTCATCAATACCCGGGTCACAATCAATAATCACCCTTTTTTTCATATTCATTCTCCTATCTTTATAGATTCTTGGTTTTTTATCCTGGGAAGTTCACGAACCAGTCCAGAGAAAATTCCCTGATTTTATGAATAGCTGAATCAGTATAACACATTTAAGTAAAATTGTATATCTGATTTTTAAGGGACAAATCTACCCTATATAAAGCTCATTATTTTTTCTTTCTGAACAGGCTTTTTTTATTGCCGTTGCAACCACTGAAACTATGGCACTATTTACTTTCCGGGCTGACTGAGGGCACTGGCCGACACATCGCATACAGGAAATACATTTTGTACCATCTGTATTCCTGATATCTTCCTTACTTATGGCCTGTGCCGGACAGATTTCGGCACACAAACCGCAATTTGTGCATTTATCATTTGCTTTTGGAACCAGACTGACTGCACCGGCTTTCTTATATGGACGGTTTCCGGGTATATGAATCATTTCGAGACAATCTGTATTATTATGAAGTTTTTCTAAGATTTTTTTTGAAATATTATGTAACTCCTCTTTATCTTGTCTGTCCGGTCTTCCTGAAGCATATTGATGCATGATCGAATGTTCCGCAATCGCCGAAACTGCTGCGCTTATCTTAAATCCACTGCGCTCGGCAATATCATTCAACTCAATAAGCGTATCTTCAAAAGCCCGATTACCATAGACGCAAACAAGAACACAGTGTGCCTGGTTACCATGAATTTTTTCAAGTCTCTCTCCTGCGAGAGACGGAACACGACCACCATAAGAAGGTACAGCGATTACCGCTACATCATCTTTTTCTAAAGTAATGGCGTCAAAATCAATCATCGCATCCGTTAAATCAACCTTATCTGCCGGTTCTCCCCATTCTGCTACAAGCTCATCGACAACTCTCTGTGTACCACCAGTCGGACTAAAAACAATTGTTGTAAATTTCATTTATATCTCCCCTGTAATTTTAAAATCACATCGATCATACCAGTCTTTCAGTGTAATGTCAAATTTTACACCATTGCTTTTTTATGATATACTGTATCAAAATCATCAGAGACTATAACCAGATCGGAGGTACCACTCTATGAAAATAAAACAAATCTTTACGGCCATTGCCCTGACACTGTGCATTCTGTCAGCCGCCGTTGTCTTTACACTGAATTTCCGCCCTCTCTACTATATGGATATTCATTATTTTAATCTTCCGGAAAAGACCGGATACCCGGAAGAAGAAATCCGTGAAAATTATGATTCTCTCATCGATTACAATTCCGTTTTCTATCAAGGATCATTGGAATTTCCTACCCTTACCATGTCGGAAGAAGGCCGTATTCATTTTGTGGAAGTGAAACGAATCTTTGTATTTATCCAGGCTGTCCTGCTTCCATTAAGTCTGATCGGAAGTATCCTGGGTATTTTAAGTCATGACCACCCGTAAAACGGGTGGCTTGTTCCAGGGCTATAAGCCCATGAT
>ERZ1673746.657-NODE-657-length-35007-cov-5.372368_pt1 | contig 35007 bp, 30 predicted proteins | sample MGYA00580205_ERZ1673746 | MGnify/ENA primary metagenome ERZ1673746 (study PRJEB41218, sample SAMN15661771) | gut metagenome | host: Homo sapiens | place: Canada: London | collected 2015-08-20/2019-03-30 | study: EMG produced TPA metagenomics assembly of...
GGTTTAAAAAACGCTTCAGGCAACAGGCAATATGATATTCCCGATGTTATCCCAGCTTTTCGGTGCAATTGTAAATATTATTTTTGACCCGCTCCTGATTTTCGGTATAGGAATTTTCCCTGAAATGGGCGTTCTCGGTGCGGCAATTGCTACTGTATTCGGTCAATTCTGCGGTATGGTTTTCTGCCTTTGCATTTTTTTCTTTAAGAATAACGAAGTTAAAGTTTCGTTCAAACATTTCAAATTGAATGGTTCCACATTGAAATCTATTTATGTTGTAGGCTTTCCGTCTGTAATTATGCAGTCAATAGGTTCCGTTATGATTATCGGACTCAATGCAATTCTTGCTGTTTCGGAGGCTGCCGTTACTGTTCTCGGTATATATTATAAATTACAGAGCTTTGTATTTATGCCTTGTTTCGGACTCAATCAGGGCGTAATGCCGATTATCGGTTATAACTACGGTGCAAGAAAGAAAAAGAGAATGTATTCCGCTTTAAAGCGCGGCATCATCATTGGCGTAATTATTATGGCGGTCGGCACAATTCTTATGTGGACAATCCCCGAACAGCTTATTGCTATGTTTGGTGGCACACAGGATATTATGGATATCGGTGTCCCTGCATTCAGAATCATAAGCCTTTGCTTTATTCCTGCTGCTGCCGGCATTATCTTTACAACACTTTTTCAGGCGGTCGGAAAGGGACTGCGCAGTCTTATTATGTCATTCTGCCGTCAGCTTGTACTCATTCTTCCGATTGCGTGGGTGCTTTCTATGGTGTTTGATTATACAGCCGTATGGTATGCTTTCCCGATTGCGGAATTTTTCTCGTTAATGCTTGCAATTGCATTTTTTGTCAACCTTACAAAAGGCGATTTCAAAAGCCTTGACCAAAAGATTGAATGACGCAGTTAAATTTGTTCACCTCATTGCATATATTGCATTGAGGTGATTTTTTTGACAGAAAATAATGATAACAGAAATACCATTACATATGACGATGACTGGAAATCTGTTTCATATTCGGAATACCCGAAGGTATCAGAGGAGCTTGATTCAGATGAGGAGGATGTGAACTCTTTATCGGCTGAAAATAGTGATGAAAAGAAAAATTCTCCGAAACAGCTTGTGATAACGATTCAGCTTGTGTGTTGTATTATTATAGCTCTTGCGGCTTTTTTGCTTAATTTATTCGGCGGTGAGGTCTATGCCGCAACACGGGAATGGTACTATTCAAACCTTGAAAAATCCGTTGTTTTTGATACGGGAGATAATAAAATAGATTTATCAAACCTGTTTACTGCAACAAGCGATGAAGTTTCGTCTGCTGAACATTGATTTTACGGTTTCGTATTCACTCGTTTGTCTTGGAGCAATATGTGTGATACTGAATATATTTTTAGGATTTCTATGTTGCGTTATGGCTGTGATTATTCATGAGTGCGGTCATCTTTTTGCAATGCTCATTTGCAAATCTCCGCCTGATAAAATCAAAATTTCGCTGTTTGAAATCAAGATTACCAACTCTTCAAGACAGTTAAACACAACCCGTCAGAACATTTTTATAATTTTTTTCGGACCTTTAGTCAATTTCATTTGTTTTATTCTGTTTTATCTGTTATACTTATGTAATAGTGAGTTTTTATTGCCGATTGCCATGGCGAACCTTTGCACGGGACTTTTTAATATGCTGCCGGTTATGTCGCTTGACGGCGGACAGCTTATGTATGTTATTCTGTGCAGAAAATTCTCGGAAAAATCAGCCGAAAGAATCATAAATATAACTGCTGTTATAATTCTTTTTCCGCTGACGGTACTCGGCTTTATGGTTTTGCTAAATTCAAAATATAATTTTTCGCTGTTGTTTGTGTGTGCATATCTCATTGCGTCACTTTTATGTAAAAACAACAGGTACTACTGACGGAGGATTTCTATGGTCAGCAAAGAAGATGAAAAATTACTTCTGAAAGTTCAAAAGCCGGGAAGATATGTCGGCGGTGAACTCAACGAAGTAATCAAGGATAAAAAGAAAGTAGATTGCAGATTTGCCTTCTGCTTTCCCGATACCTATGAAGTAGGTATGTCCCATCTCGGAATGAAAATTCTTTACAGCCTTATGAACGCTGTGCCGTACATTTGGTGCGAAAGAGTTTTTGCCCCATGGGTTGATATGGAAGAAGAGATGATAAAACACAATATTCCGCTTTATGCGCTTGAAAGCGGAGATCCCGTGTCCGATTTTGACTTTATCGGTTTTACTCTCCAGTATGAACTCAGCTTTACAAATATGCTCAATATGCTCAGGCTTTCGGGGGTGCCGATTAAAAGCTGTGACAGAAAAGAACTTAAAAACATAGTAGTTGCAGGCGGACCGTGTGCCTGCAACCCCGAGCCGATTGCAGATTTTGTCGATATTTTCTTCATCGGTGAGGGTGAAGAGGTTGACCTTGAGGTTATTGAGCTTTTCAGAAAGTGCAGAGCTGAGGGTAAATCAAAACAGGAGTTTCTTGAACTCTCATCTAAAATTGAGGGTGTATATGTTCCTGCACTCTATGATGTAACATATAACGAGGACGGCACAATCAAGTCATTCACTCCAAAAGGAGATGCTCCCGCTAAAATCCACAAGCGTATTATGCTTGATATGGACAAGTCGTTCTATCCTGATAATTTTGTAGTTCCGCTCGTTGAGATAGTTCATGACAGAGCGGTTCAGGAAATTTTCCGTGGCTGTATAAGAGGCTGCCGTTTCTGTCAGGCAGGTATGATTTACCGTCCCGTCCGTGAAAAATCTCCCGAAACTATAAATAAACAATGCAGAGCATTATGTGATAACACGGGTTACGATGAAGTTTCGCTATCTTCACTCAGTTCAAGTGACTACAGTCAGATTGTACCGTTGCTTGACAAGCTAAATGAGTGGAGCAAAGACGAAAAAGTCAGCATTTCACTTCCGTCACTGCGTGTTGACGGCTTTACAGATGACATTATGAATAAGATTAAAACCGTACGCAAGAGCGGCCTTACCTTTGCTCCGGAGGCAGGCAGTCAGCGTATGCGTGATGTTATCAATAAAAATGTTCGTGAAGATGAACTTTTGCAGACTTGCACAACTGCATTTGCAGGCGGCTGGACTACGGTAAAACTCTATTTTATGATTGGTCTGCCTACCGAAACAATGGACGATGTCGCCGCAATTGCCGGCCTTGGTCAGTCTGTAGTTGATGCATATTACAAATGTCCCGACAAGCCAAAGGGCAAGTCGGTGCGTGTAACCGTGTCTGCATCCTCTTTTGTACCAAAACCGTTCACCCCGTTTCAATGGGAACCGCAGGATACAATCCCTGTTCTTCATGAAAAGCAACAGCACATCAAGGACAGTATTACAACAAGAAAAATTCAGTTTAACTATCACGATGCCGATACAAGCTACCTTGAAGCAGTATTTGCAAGGGGTGACAGAAAACTTTGTAAGGTTATGGAGCTTGCATGTGAAAGAGGCTTTCATTTTGACGGCTGGAATGATTGTTTCAGCCTTGAAAAGTGGCTTGAACTCTTTGATGAATGCGGTGTTGATCCGTCATTTTATGCTAACAGACACAGAAGTTTTGACGAAATTCTTCCGTGGGATCATATTGACTACGGTGTAACTAAGGATTTTCTTATCAGAGAATGTAAAAAAGCGTACGCAGATACAACAACACCGCATTGCAGACTGAAATGCAACAACTGCGGTGCGGCTAAATACGGAAAGGGTGTGTGTTTTGAAAAGCGTAAGAATATGGTTTAAAAAAGATTTTGAATGTCGCTATATTTCGCACCTTGATCTCAATCGATGTATGCTTCGTGCATTACACAAGAGCAAAATCCCTATCTGGCATACAGAAGGATTTAACCCGCATCCGTTTGCAACATTCCCGTTGCCGCTTTCGCTTGGTTTCAGAGGAGTAAACGAATGTATGGATGTCAAGCTTGAGGATGAAAGCTTTCCGTTTGAAGAAATCATCTCAAGGCTTAACGGTTGTCTGCCGAGAGGACTTCGTGTGTTTGATGTAACGGAACCCGTTATGAAAGCCGGAAAGATTGCTTTTGCATCATTTACAATCAAGATTTCCTGTGACGGTGAAAACCCCGTACAGTATGCGAACAACTCAATGAACTGCTGACAAGCGAAAGTATTGAAGTTGAAAAGAAATCTAAAAAAGGCATAAAAACCGTTGACATAAAACAGGGTATAAAGAGCTTTGAAGTAACCGAGAAGTTCGACTTTGCAGAACTTGATGTTGTTTTGTCGGCAGGCAGCTCCGATAATGTGAATCCGAATCTGCTTATATCGGCTTTTGAAAACCGTTTTTTGGTTTCCTGTGATATCGACATCACAAGGAATGACCTCTACAACGCAGATATGGAATTGTTTAGATAGGTGAATATATGTTTGAATTTACAATACGAGAAAATGATTTTTTAAACGGATTTTTGAATTTATTGAGTGACTATGTAAATAAGTCGTATAAATTTACCATGTCGTATCTAACGAGCCCTCTTTTGTCAGATGTGCGTGAGAGCGAAAGACTTGTTTTGCTTGTAGTCAACAAATCTGTTTTTCAGAATATGTACAGTTTCATCAAGCTGAATGACAGCAATATGCAGTTTGCATCATTTTCCTGTCTTGAAACAGCCGTGAACTCAATGCGACTTTACAATGTCCTTGCTACAAATCCGGATTATATGCATGAATATATTACCGGCGGAAACTTTTCGCTTGAAGTCTGTGAAAATGAAATTTCAGAAAAACAAAAAGAATATAATAAAGGTGAAGAGGAGTTCTCGCTCCGTGAATTTGCAACCGGACTTGGCAAATTCAATTCTTTTGAATTGAAAAATGCAGCTGTTGCGTCACAGCTTGTTGACGGCAATATCTTTCTCGGACTTTCCTGCGGCAATGAACTCGGAGAGGATTTGCAGGATGAAGTCAGAAAGAGTATGATTGGTGCATACCTTTCACTTTCAAAGCACAATAAAATGTTTTTTAACGGCGGTATAGATGATACTCTTGAAGACCTTGAGGACAAGCTCTATGCAAAGTTTCTTGAATATATCAGAAAGTTCTCATAATCTTTTTAAACTTTCACATTACTTTACACAAGCGTTCAATTTTCTGTCACATAAGACAGTTATTATATGCTTGTAAGTTAAAGATAAGCAAAAAACACTTTAACTTCACATAGATAATGCTTACAAGAACTTTTCATAGATTTCCTCTCTAATATGTCGAAAGACACAAAGGTCGGCTTTTCTGCCGACCTTTTTAATTTAACAGGTGTTTTATTATGAATTACTACTCCCTTAATAAGTATCTCAAAAATACATTTGGTGAAAAGGTGTACAAAATTTCGCTGAACGGTAATATGACCTGTCCGAATCGTGACGGAACCCTCGGAACAAGGGGCTGTATTTTTTGCAGCAGGGGAGGCTCCGGAGAATTTGCCTCCGATGCACTTCTTCCTGTTCACGGACAAATCGATCAGGCTAAACTGCGAATAAAAAAGAAATCCGACTGTAAAAAGTTTATTGCATACTTTCAGCCGTTCACAAATACCTATGCACCTATCGAATATCTTGAAAAAATTTTTACAGAGGCAATTTCAGAGCCTGACATTGTTGCTCTTTCAATCGCAACCCGTCCCGATTGCCTGGGAAATAATGTGTTAGGTCTTCTTGAAAAGCTGAATAAGATAAAACCTGTCTGGGTAGAACTCGGATTGCAGACCATTCATGAAAAATCGGCAGATTATATAAGACGAATGTATCCGCTATCCGTTTATGACTCAGCAACAGAAAATCTTCACAAAATCGGAGTAAATGTAATTACACACCTTATTTTGGGACTTCCGAATGAATCAAAAGAGATGATGCTTGATTCCGTTAAATATGTTGGCAATAAAACGGACGGAATCAAACTGCAATTGCTGCATATTTTAAAAAATACAGATTTGTGTGATGACTATGAAAACGGAAAATTTGATGTGCTTTCAATGGAAGATTATATTGATATTCTTTGTGATTGCGTTGAAGTGTTGCCTGAAAATGTTGTAATTCACCGTTTAACAGGTGACGGGGATAAAAAACTGCTCGTTGCACCCATGTGGAGTGCCGATAAAAAGCGTGTTTTAAACTCTATCAACCGTGAATTTGCAAAGCGTGATATCACACAGGGAAGAAAGGCAAAGTAAAAGACTCCCGAATCAATCATCGGAAGTCTTGTTTTCAAGAGTATTGTCGTTGTGATTTTTCTCTTTTTCAGCTTTCTTCTGAGCTGATTTTTTACCGATTGCATATGCAACAGCCAATATAGCCAAGCATCCCGCAGTTATGCCCATGCCGGCAAGGAAAAATTTTATTTGCTTATCTTTAATGGGATTGTAATCAATATATTTGTCATCTGAGGCATTAACAGTTGTAGGCTCGGTCGGGTGTTTACTTTTACCGCCCTTTCCTGTAGCTTGCGTACTGTTTTTATTGCTTGACGAGGAACTTCCGCCGCTAACCGTTCCAGATGCATTTTTATATATTCTGATACACGATGCAGTGCAACTTCCAACATCCATAAAGTTCACATCGGAATCAACACATTGATTCACTGTGTAGTCAATATACGCAGTACCTTCTTTTATTGTTTTGAAATCAAGCGTTAAGACATCGCTTCCGCCCGAAATATTTTGTCCTTCAGAATTAAGAAAAACAACTTTAATCTTGCCGCTTTTCTTGTTGACCTGAATTTTTGAGCCGTTATTCACTGCTTTAACCTTTCTGAATTCGATATAATCGGGGTCATATGTAAATTCAAATGTTGCGGCAGAAAGTCGATTGCCGGAATTTGCGGAAAGTGCAACGCTGAAAAGTCTGTTTGGTTTCATATCGGCATTCTGCATTTCAAAACTTACGCTTGTGGTTGCAAATGCACTTGTTAAAGATATTTGCAATAAAGCTACCAAAATTAAAATAATAGAAAATAGTTTTTTCATAGTTCGCCACATAAAATTAAAATATTTCAAAATCTCACTTGATTTTTCTGATTTCATTTGATATAATAAACAGGTCGTTTGGAGAGATGTCCGAGCTGGCCGAAGGAGCATGATTGGAAATCATGTATACGGTGAACACCGTATCAGGGGTTCGAATCCCCTTCTCTCCGCCATAAACGCTGAACTTTATTTTAGGTTCAGCGTTATTTTTTTGACCTGTTTTTCTTAATAAAAGGTGTTGTTTTTCATATATATAATTGTATCGTATGGCAAGATTTGTTGTCAACGGATTTACGGTGAAGAGTTAGCACATACAGTGCATTTACGGTCATTTTTAATAATTTTTTAGCATTTCATATGACATAACCATTCAGCTTTCGGTTATTTATTCAAAAAACTGCCACTAAACCTTTACAAACCCTACAAGATATTGTATTATATTAGTAATTATAAATTACCATGGGGTGTTATGTATGAAACCAAAATATAAAAGAGTATTATTAAAACTTTCAGGCGAGTCACTTGCAGGCGAAATGAAACACGGAATTGATTTTGAAACTGTTCTCAAAATCTGCAAGCCTATTAAAGAATGTGTTGACGCAGGCGTAGAAGTCGGCATCGTAGTAGGCGGCGGTAACTTCTGGCGTGGCAGAAGCTCAGGTGAAATGGACAGAACAAGAGCCGACCATATGGGTATGCTTGCAACAACAATCAATGCACTCGGTGTTTGTGATGCACTCGAACAGCTTGGAGTTAATGTTCGTGTACAGACAGCTATCGCTATGCATCAGATTGCAGAGCCGTACATCAGAAACAAAGCAGTTCTTCACCTTCAGAAGGGCAGAGTAGTAGTATTCGGTTGCGGAACAGGCAACCCGTTCTTCAGCACAGACACAGCAGCGGCTCTTCGTGCGGCAGAAATTGAGGCTGATATCGTAATGAAGGCTACTATGGTTGACGGTGTATATGACAGCGATCCCAAGAAAAACCCGGATGCAAAGAAGTACGATACAATTTCATTCCATGATGTTCTTAACAAGGATCTTGCTGTTATGGACAGCACAGCGGCATCGCTTTGCAAGGACAATAATCTTCCGATTCTTGTATTCAGTATTGAAGATCCCGAAAATATCTACAAAGCTGTTTGCGGTGAAAACATCGGTACAATCGTAACAGCCAACAATTAATTTGAATTTTTTACTGACTTTTTAACAATAATTATTACACAGGAGGCATAAATATGCAGACACAGTTAAAAAAAGCCGGCGAAAGTATGGACAGACGACTTGAGCATATGCGCACGGAATTTTCAGAAATCAGAGCAGGCAGAGCAAATCCCGCAGTTCTTGATAAGGTAAAGGTTGACTATTACGGCGCACCCACACCCGTAAATCAGCTTGCCGCAGTATCTGTTACAGAGGCAAGAACTCTTACAATTCAGCCATGGGATGCGTCTGTATTAAGACAGATTGAAAAGGCTATCCAGACTTCTGATATCGGCATCAACCCACAGAACGACGGTAAGATTATTCGTCTTATTTTCCCGCCTCTCACAGAGGACAGAAGAAAAGAAATCGTAAAAGATGTTCAGAAAATTGCTGAGGAAACAAAGATTCAGATTCGTAATGTTCGCCGTGAACTTATCGACAAGCTTAAAGCTATGAAGAAGGACGGCGAGCTTACAGAGGACGATCTCAAGCAGGGCGAAAAGAAAGCTCAGGATCTTACAGATAAGTATGTCAAAGAAGTTGAGAGCATTTCTGCAGTAAAGCAGAAAGAAATTTTGGAGATGTAATATGGCTTTTTTCTCAAAGAAAAAAGATGAGCAGATTGAGGTTACAGACCTCAATCTGCCTTCACATATCGGAATTATTATGGACGGCAACGGCCGTTGGGCAAAGAAAAGAGGACTTCCGAGAAAAGCAGGTCACCGTCAGGGTGCGAAAACTTTCAGAACAATAACAAGATACTGTTCCGATATCGGAATAAAGTACCTTACCGTATATGCTTTTTCAACCGAAAACTGGAAAAGACCGCAGGAGGAAGTTGACGCGCTTATGTCGCTCTTTAAATCATATCTTAATGAAGCGCTTGAAGATTTTAAGGATGACAGTATTGTGGTAAAATTCATCGGTGACAAGTCGGGCTTTAATGATGAACTTCGTGAGCTTATGATTGAAAACGAGGAGAGTTCAAAAGACCGTGACGGTATGGTTCTCAATATAGCTATGAATTACGGCAGTCGTGACGAAATTGTCAGAGCCGTCAGAAACATTTCCGAGGATGTCAGAAACGGAAAAATTTCTTCCGATGACATAACAGAAAATCTTTTTTCAAATTATCTTTATACCGCAGGTCAGCCCGATCCCGACCTTATTATCAGACCGAGCGGTGAATACAGAATTTCAAATTTCCTTTTGTGGCAGTCAGCCTACACGGAATTTGTTATAATGAACAAGCTTTGGCCTGATTTTCAGAAATCAGACCTTGACGAAGCGTTAAAAATATACTCCTCCAGAAACAGAAGATACGGTGGAGTTTGATGAGAGTTGATATAAAATGAAATCCCTCAGGCCACGGCTGCTGACAGCCGTAATAGGAATACCAATACTGCTGATTGTTCTGTTTATTTCGGAACTTTGGCACCCATTTGTAGGCATAGTCATAGGAGCATTCTCGGCATTTATGACAGGTGAGTACCTTCATGCAAGAAAGATGCTTTATAAATTTCACCTTTCAATACCTTGTATGCTGTTTACTTTTCTGCTTTCGGTTTTAGTTACGACAAAGTATCTGTATGTTTTGATTTTTGCTTTTATACTGACAGTCTTTGCCGTAATGATTTTTAAACACGAAAAGACAAACTATGCCGATGTTGCATATTCAGTGTTCGGAACTTTTTTAATTTCTTTTGGAATGAGTGCCGTACCGATTGCCTGCGCATCATCTGTATCAATTACTTTCTGCTATATATGTATTTTCGCATTACCGTGGATGGCAGACGCAGGCGGCTTTTTTATCGGAGCATCGTTCGGCAAGCACAAACTTTGCCCGAAAATCAGCCCTAAAAAGACTGTTGAGGGCGCAATCGGCGGAATACTTTTCTGTGACCTCACAGCAGTAATTATCGGACTTGTGTTCAAATTTTTGGTTATGCCGGACGCTAACATTAATTTCTGGGCATTGATTCTTCTCGGTGTAATTGACGCTCCTGTTTCAATTCTCGGTGATTTGAGCTTTTCACTCATCAAAAGAAATTACGGAATCAAGGACTACGGTTCAATTTTCCCCGGTCACGGCGGAATGCTTGACAGGTTTGACAGCATAATATTTACTGCCCCTGTTCTTGTGGCAATCAATCAATTCATACCTTTCATAACAGTGGGGTAAACTAAAATGGTAAATTCACTTTCAATTCTCGGATCGACGGGTTCAATCGGAACTCAGACGCTTGATGTTGCAGATAAACTTAATTTAAAAGTTTCCGCACTCACGGCGTCAACGAATATAAAGCTGCTTGAAGAACAGGTAAGAAAATACAAACCTGAACTTGCAGTAGTTTTTAACGAAGAAAAAGCCAAAGAATTCAAAGATAATATAAAAGATACAAACACCCGTGTTTTAAGCGGTATGGACGGACTTATTGAGGCGGCAACGCTTGAGAATGCCGACCTTGTTGTAAATTCGGTTGTCGGAATGGTAGGCTTAAAGCCTACACTTGCAGCGGCAAACGCTAAAAAAGATATTGCTTTTGCAAACAAGGAAACGCTTGTAACAGGTGGTAAGCTTGTATGTGATGCGGTAAAGGAGAACGGTGTAAAGCTTCTTCCCGTTGACAGTGAACATTCCGCTATCTTCCAATGTCTGCAGGGAATGCCAGAAAAGAAAATGCTTAAAAAGCTCATTCTTACAGCATCCGGCGGCCCGTTCTTTGGCAAAACAGTCGAAGACTTAAAGAATGTAACAGTTAATGAGGCTCTCAATCATCCAAATTGGAGTATGGGTGCAAAAATAACCATCGACTCTGCTACAATGATGAACAAAGGTCTTGAAATCATTGAGGCGAGATGGCTTTTTGATGTTCAGCCCGAAAACATTGATGTTGTTGTTCATCGTGAAAGTATCATACATTCTCTCATAGAATATGTAGATAATTCCGTAATTGCACAGCTTGGACTCCCCGATATGAGGATTCCGATACAGTACGCAATTACATACCCGGAAAGATATGAGTCACCTGTTGGTGAATTAAGTCTTGCTCAAATCGGCAAAATGACTTTCTTTGAACCTGACTATGATACTTTCAAATGTCTGAGAGCTTGTAAAAAAGCTCTTTCGCTCGGAGGCGTTGCAACAGCAATTGCCAACGGTGCTAATGAGGAGGCTAACCGACTTTTCAGAGAAGGTAAAATCACTTTTCTTGAAATCGGTGACCTTTTTATGGGTGCAATTGATAACATAGACAATTTTGAGCCTTTATGCGTTGATGATGTGTTAAAGGCAGACAAACTTGCAAGAGAGTATGTACTCTCTAAGCTATAATTTGCGGTAATATTTTCCACTGCTGCCTTTGCGACGGCAATGAATATTTTGGAGTTGATTTATTTTAATGCAAATTTTAACAGTTGCGGCTCTTATAGTGATAGGAATATTACTTTTTGAGCTTATAATTTTTTCTCACGAATTCGGTCATTTTATTACCGCAAAGCTTTCGGGTGTAAAGGTAAATGAATTTGCACTCGGAATGGGACCGAAAATAATCAGTTTTGTTAAAGGCGAAACAAGGTACTCGCTTCGTCTTTTTCCTATAGGCGGTTACTGTGCCATGGAAGGAGAGGATGAAGACAGTGAAGAAAAAGGTGCTTTTAATAACGCAAAAGTTTGGAAGAGAATGATTATCATAATCGCAGGTGCGGTTATGAATATTCTTCTCGGTTTTGTTATGATGTTTGCCTTTACCGTTCAGGCTGACAGCTACAGTTCAACTACAATATCTCAGTTTCAACCCAATGCATTTACTGCAAACTCAGGTTTACAAACAGGGGATAAGATTGTTGAAGTGAATGGTTATTCAATTTGGAATTCACGAGATTTGCAGTTTGCAATCTCAACTCTTCCATATGAAACAGTAGAAGGCAATACACTTGAGGTATACAAAGAAAGAGCAACATCTGCCGCTTGCGGTGTATATAATAAGTATGCAAAAGACGAGTCTCTTTCAAAGGATGAACTTCAAAAATACTACAATGCTCTTTCGGAGGGTTGTTCAAAAATAAATAAGGCTGCAAGCAAAGACGAGGCTAAAAAACTTCTTGACGAAACTTGCAAGTCAATTTATGCACTTGACAAATCATATGATATTTCAAAGTATAAAACACCCGAAATAGACACAACTACATCAAGACCGAGATTCATGGGTGATGTAAAAGTTGTTCGTGACGGCAAAGAAATAACACTTGAAAATGTACAGTTTTTCACCTATTACGCTGATGAGGATGCCGAAAAGGAAAACAAACCTACTGTAGCATTTGACTTTGCAGTTGAACCGATTGAGAAAAATGTCGGTACTGTTCTCGGTGAAACATTCACACAGACCTGTTCAATGGCAAAAACCGTGTGGACATCTCTGGTGTGGCTTGTTCAGGGCAGATTTACATTCAACGATATGTCAGGTCCTGTTGGTATTGCTACAGCTGTCACTCAGGTTGCATCAATGGGACTTCAAACAGGCTTCGGAGATGCAGTCAATAACATTCTTTTTGTAATGATACTCATTACGGTAAACCTCGGAATTGTAAATATGCTGCCGTTCCCGGCACTTGACGGCGGAAGATTCTTATTTTTGCTGATTGAATGGATATTCAAAAAGCCAATTCCGAGAAAGGCAGAACAGATTGTGAATACAGTCGGTCTTGTTCTGTTGCTTGCATTTATGCTTATTATTTCGGTGAAAGATGTGTTCCAGCTTGTAACGGGAACATTCCCCGGAATGTAGACAAACGGAGGAAATTTTATGGGAAGTAAAATTCAGGTAACTGCCGGCAATGTAAAAATCGGCGGCGGTGCTAAAGTAAGCGTTCAGTCCATGCTCAACATTCCCTCAACCGATATTGAGGGTTCTGTAAGACAGGCAAAAGAGCTTGAAGAGGCCAGTTGCGAAATTATTCGTGCAGCTATTCCTAATAAAGATGCAGTAAAGCTTATTCCTGCCCTCAAAGAGGCTGTAAGCGTACCGATTGTAGCCGATATCCATTTTGACTATAAGCTTGCGCTTGAGGCGTGTGCGGCAGGCATCGACAAAATCCGTATCAATCCGGGTAACATCGGATCAGATGATAGGGTAAAGGCGGTGGCAGACGCTTGCCGACAGCGTGGCATTCCGATTAGAATCGGTGTTAACTCAGGTTCGCTTGAAAAGGAAATTCTTGCAAAATACGGTCATCCCACACCCGAGGCACTTTGCGACAGCGCCTTGTACCATGCATCGCTTCTTGAAAAGTTTGATTTCAACGATATTGTTCTTTCAATGAAAAGTTCAACCGTTTCTACTATGATTAAAGCCTATGAGCTTGCCGCAGAAAGGTGTGACTATCCGCTCCACCTCGGTGTTACAGAGGCTGGAACGGAAAGAATGGGTATTATCAAATCTTCTGCCGGAATCGGTGCATTGCTTCTTCACGGTATAGGCGATACAATCAGAGTTTCACTCACAGCCGATCCTGTAAAGGAAGTTTACGCCGCTCACGATATTCTCAAGGCTCTTGATATTGAGAAAGACGGAGTTCAATTTGTTTCGTGTCCGACTTGCGGAAGAACAAGAATTGACCTTGTGAAGATTGCAAACGAGGTTGAAGATAAGCTCAGAAACTGCAAAAAGAATATCAAAGTAGCGGTAATGGGTTGCGTTGTAAACGGTCCCGGAGAGGCAAGAGAAGCTGATATCGGCATCGCAGGCGGTGACGGTTGCGGTCTTGTATTCAAAAAAGGCGAAATTCTTCGCAAAGTTCCGGAAGATAAACTCGTTGACGCACTTTTGGAAGAAGTAGAAAAATTATAACTCTATCAGCAGTCAAAATACATTTGCTGTAATATGACAGAAGGACATATATGAAAACATTAGGAGAAGTCTTTGACTCCCAATTCGGCATTAAACTGTCGCAACAGATTTCACAGGGAGAACTGACACAACTTAATATTAACAAACAAGCCCGTTTGATTACTTTAGCAGTAAAATTCAACGGGCTCGTTGAGCGTAATACGCTTTTTGACACGGAAAAGCTGATTACCAAGACACTTGCGTACCATACTGTAATCAAACCGCATTTTCCGACAGAGTTGTTTTCTGCTGATTATTTTCCTCAGCTATACGCAGCCGTAAGGCGAGATATTCCGAGTATTAACGGAACTCTCAACAATGCTGAGGTTAGGTTTGAAAACAATACGCTTACGATAAATCTTCTTAACGGCGGAAAAACTCTCCTTGACAGTAAAGGCTTTGACAAAGCACTTATAAAGCTCATTTCGGAAGAATTCAATCTTTGCATTTCCGTTAATTATACCGGAACCTTTGAGGTTGAAGAAAACAGTGAAGAATACAAAGCCGCTATTCAGGATGCTCAGGAGAAAATCAACCGAGAAAATCTTCAGAAAGCCGCTGAATTCTATCAGGAAGAGGTTGAAACAGCAGAAAAAAGAGAAGAAAAACACGCTGAAAACACTGCTGTTGAAATTGAAGTCCGTGAGGGCAAGTTTGCAACACCGCAGATTATTCAGTCCTCAATCCGTCCGTTATACGGTCGTTCAATCAGGGGAAAAATGATTCCCATTTCTTCCATCTCAGGTGATTCGGGAAGAATTGTGGTGTGGGGCGATGTATTTGATATTGAAAAGAAAGTCACTAAAAGCGGTGACAAAAATATTTTCACTATCGACATAACCGATTATACCGGTTCAACAACAGCTAAAGTATTCAATTCAATCAAGGAATCAGCCGTAATTGATAATATCAAAAAAGGCGATACAATCGTTGTTCAGGGTGATGTTGAGTACGATAAATATGCAGGCGAACTTGTTGTAAATGCCCGTTCAATCGGTACGGCTCAAAAAGTAAAAGTAGTTGATAATGCCGAGAAAAAGCGTGTTGAACTCCATATGCATACAAATATGTCGCAGATGGATGCCGTAACATCGGCAGGTGACCTTGTAAACCGTGCTTATCAGTGGGGACACAAAGCCGTTGCAATTACTGACCACGGTGTCGCACAGGCTTTTCCCGACGCAATGAAAGCCGCAGATAAAATCAACAAAGACGAAGAAAAAATTAAAATCATCTACGGTGTTGAGGCATACTTTATGGATGACCTTGTAGAGTCTGTAAAAGGTGATGCCGACACAGGTTTTGACGGCACATTCATCTGCTTTGATATAGAAACAACAGGCCTTTCAGCCGCCCGTGACAAGATTACCGAAATCGGCGCAGTCAAGGTTGAAAACGGTGTCATCACCGATACTTTTTCAACCTTTGCAAATCCCGAAATGCCGATTCCGCAGAAAATCACTCAGCTTACAGGCATTACCGATGATATGGTAAAGGATGCTCCGTCACAGAGCGAGGCGGTCGGTGCATTTCTTGAATTTGCCGGTGACAATGTGCTTGTTGCTCACAATGCTCCCTTTGATACATCCTTCATAGCAAAAGCCTGTGAAGATATGGGCAGGGAATATAACTACACTTCAATCGACACGGTTGCAATTTCAAGAGCGATTCTTACAGATATCAAGAACTGCAAGCTTGATACGGTTGCAAAATTTTTAAGGCTCGGCGACTTCAATCACCACAGAGCAACCGATGATGCCGAAATGCTTGCGAGAATTTTTATAAATCTCTGTCAGCGACTTACAGATGATTACGGTATAACAAAAACAAACGACATTAATACAAAGATAGCAGGCGGAGATTTTAAAAAGCTTCCGACCTATCATCAGATTATTCTTGTAAAGAATAAAACAGGTCTTAAAAATCTTTACAGACTTATTTCTTACAGTCATCTTAATTATTTCTATAAAAAGCCGAGAATTCCGAAAAGCGAGCTTGTGAAGTACAGAGAGGGACTCATAATCGGCTCAGCTTGTTGTGCAGGTCAGCTTTATATGGCAATTCTCGAAGGCAAGCCGTGGGGCGAACTCAAACAGATTGCGTCATTCTATGATTATCTTGAAATTCAGCCTGCAGGCAATAACAGCTTTATGATTCGTGACGGCAGATTTAATTCTGTTGACGAACTTCATGAAATTGACCGTACAATAATTAAGCTTGCAAAAGAACTCGGCAAGCCTGTATGCGCAACCTGCGATGTTCACTTTATGGATCCGACAGATTCCGAATTCAGAAAAATTCTTATGGCAGGTCAGGGATTTAAAGATGCCGAACAGCAAGCTCCGCTTTATTTCAGAACAACCGCTGAAATGCTCAAGGAATTTGAATGGCTCGGCAAGGATAAAGCCTATGAGTATGTAGTAGAAAATCCCAATAAAATCGCCGATATGTGCGAATATATCAGACCTATTCCAAAGGGTACATTCCCGCCTAACATTGAGGGCGCACAGGAACAGCTTATTGACATTACATGGAAAAGAGCAAAAGAGAAATACGGTGATCCATTGCCTGAAATCGTAAAGGCAAGACTTGACAAGGAACTTAATTCAATCACAACCTACGGATTCTCGGTGCTTTATATGACTGCGCAAAAGCTTGTTGCAGACAGTGAGGCACACGGATATCTTGTCGGTTCACGAGGATCGGTAGGTTCGTCTTTCGTAGCTACTATGTCCGGTATTTCGGAGGTTAATCCGCTTTGTCCGCACTATGTATGTCCAAACTGCAAACACAGCGAGTTCATAACAGACGGCAGTTACGGCTCAGGCTTTGATATGCCGCCAAAAAACTGTCCCGAATGCGGCACTCTTATGGATCAGGACGGTCACGAAATTCCGTTTGAAACATTTCTTGGCTTTAAAGGCGACAAAGTGCCTGATATCGACCTTAACTTCAGCGGTGAGTATCAGTCAAAATCTCACCGTTACACGGAAGAGCTCTTCGGTAAGAATAATGTGTTCAAAGCGGGAACAATTTCTACCGTAGCCGAAAAAACAGCACTCGGCTTCGTTAAGAAGTTTGCACAGGAGCGAGGTCTTGTAATGCACAAGGCTGAGGAAAAGCGTCTTGCAATCGGTTGTACGGGTGTTAAGAGAACCACAGGTCAGCACCCCGGCGGTATGGTTGTTGTGCCGAGAACAAACGATGTTTACGATTTCTGCCCTGTTCAGCATCCTGCAAATGATGTGAACTCAGATAACATTACAACCCACTTCGACTTCCATTCAATTCATGATACAATCACAAAACTTGATGAGCTTGGACACGATGTTCCGACAATCTATCATTATCTTGAGCTCTACACAGGTATCCCCGTAATGAAGGTTTCAATGAGCGATCCCGAGGTTATGTCGCTGTTTACTTCTCCGAAAGCACTCGGAGTTACTGAGGAGGATATCGACTCAAAAACCGGTACATTCAGCCTTCCTGAATGCGGTACTGCCTTCGTAAGAGGAATGCTCATTGAGGCACAGCCCAAAACCTTTACCGACCTTTTGCAGATTGCAGGCCTTTCGCACGGTACCGATGTATGGCTCGGAAACGCTCAGGAACTTATTCATAACGGAACCTGTACAATTTCGGAAGTAATCGGTACTCGTGACTCGATTATGACTTATCTTATGCACAAAGGTCTTGAACCGGGCATGGCATTCAAAATAATGGAGATTGTCCGTAAAGGTAACGCAACAAAACTTCTTACGGAAGAACACTTCAAGGCTATGCGTGAACACAATGTTCCCGAATGGTATATTGATTCATGTATGAAAATTAAGTATATGTTCCCGAAAGCCCATGCCGCAGCCTATATGATTGCAACGCTCAGACTCGGTTGGTACAAGGTTCACAAGCCCGTTGAATATTATGCGGCATACTTTACCGTACGAAGTGAAAATCTTGACGGTGCAATTGCCATGCAGGGACATCAGGCTGTCCGTGACAAGATGAACAACATAAAACAAAAACAGAGTGTTCACGAAGCCACAGCAAAGGATGAAGCAGAGTTCCAGACCTTGCAGATTGTCAACGAAATGATGGCAAGAAAAATTGAATTTCTTCCTGTGGATATCTACAAATCCGAGGCTAAAATGTTCAAGGTAGAGGACGGAAAAATCAGACTTCCGTTTTCATCCTTACCCGGTGTAGGCGGCGCCGCCGCAGATTCACTCGCAGAAACGGGTAAGCACACAGAATATCTTTCAATTGAAGATATGCAGATAAAAACAAAGGTTACTAAGGCTGTTATTGAAACACTGAAAGATGTCGGAGTTCTCAAGGATTTGCCTGAAAGCTCACAGATGTCATTATTTTAAGGAGTTGTCTAAATGAAAAAACTGCTTTCGCTAAAAACTTTGCTGATTTGCATTTCATTTACAGTATTTCTTTTACTTGTAAAAGATAATATGAATGTTGTGTGGTCGGCAATCGGTTGGATAACAGGCATAATCACTCCGTTTGCAATCGGATTCCTTTTTGCTTACATCCTTAACTATCCGTACAAATTTTTCTACTCCAAAGTTTTCGGCAGAATGGGGCGAAAGCGAAAATTCCTTACTAACTTCAGAAAACCCCTTGCACTTATTATAACCTATGCAATTGTAGTAGCAATTTTTGTTGTTATAATCTCAATTGTAGTTCCGCAGATTGCAGCCAGCCTGTTCAGTCTTATTAACAGCCTGCCGCAGTATGCAGGCGTACTTTCTGACATGACAAAAACAGTGGTGCATTGGATTAACCATACATTCAGTATGGAAATTGACGCAAGTGAAGTAATAAACAACTTCTTCAAGTATATTACAAACTTTATTTCGGCAGGCAATATCACCAGTTTTCTCGGTAACTCTACAAATGCCGTATTCAGCGCAATTATGTCTACGTGTAACGGTGTGTATAACTTCCTGCTCGGAATCGTTATTTCAGTTTACTTCCTTGCCGCAAAGGAAACACTTTGCCGTCAGATAAAAAAGCTTGCTGTTGCTTTTATTCCGATAAAGTACCTTCCTAAGATTTATGAAATTGTCGATATTACAGATACAAAATGCGGTCGTTTTCTCGTTGGCGATATCATTGATGCGGCTTTTCTCGGTGTTCTCACATTCATTACAATGTCAATTTGTCAATTACCGTACGCACCGCTTATTGCGGTTCTTATCGGTGTAACGAATATTATTCCGTTCTTTGGACCGTTCATCGGTGCAATTCCGAGTGCTTTTATCCTCTTGCTTATTGATCCTATTTACATGATTATTTTCATAATCATTATAGTTATAATTCAGCAGCTTGACGGCAATCTTTTCAAGCCGAAGATTATCGGCAGTCAGGTTGGTCTTTCAAGCTTCTGGGTATTGTTCAGCGTAATTGTCGGCGGAGGAATGTTCGGTGTGCTCGGTCTTATTCTCGGAACTCCAATCTATGCCGTAATCTATGCTCTTGTCGGCAAGAGAGTTAAAAACAAAATTGACTCAAAGGGAAGAATTGCTCAGGAGGCTCTTGATTTTGAGGTGCTTAACTATACCAAAATTGCCGCAGAGCAGAAAAAACTTCGTGAAGAAAAAGAAATGCAGCAAAGAGAAAAATTTATGAAATTCATCAACCGTAACAAAACAAATGATGAAGACGAATCCTCAGATAATACAAATGAATAATCGTAAAATTTTCGTTTCATCTGAATAGTGTTGACAAATCAAGTTTAGTGTGTTAATATATTACCATATTAACACACTAAAGCGTTGAGAGGTAATTATGAAAAAGAATTTAAAAATGACTCCCGAGGGAACAAAGGACTTTCTGTTCGCTGAATGTTCCGCTATGGATTATATCTGCACAAGCATTGAAAAGGTATTTGTCAAAGGCGGATTTAAACGGGTAATAACTCCTGCTCTTGAATTCTATGATGTGTTCTCAATTCCGTCAAGCGGAATCTCGCAGGAATCAATGTTCAAGACAACCGATAACAAAGGCAGACTTCTTGTTGCCCGTCCTGACTCCACTCTGCCGATTGCAAGAATGGTTTCTACAAGACTTAAAAACAATACACTTCCTGTTCGACTTTACTACAAGCAGGCAGTATATCGCAACAATCCGTCACTTGCAGGAAGAAGAAACGAATTTCTTCAGATGGGTGTTGAACTTCTCGGGGCAAAAGGAAAGAGAGCCGACCTTGAAATTCTTACTTCGGCAATAAAAAGCATTTCAGCCGTTGCCGATGATTTCAGAATTGAACTCGGACACGCCGAAGTATTCAATGCTCTGTCAAAAGAACTAGATATCGATAACGATTACAAAGAAAAAATCAGGGTATCAATCGAAAGTAAAAACTATTCGGCGCTTAACAATCTTCTTGACAAACTCAAGCCTTGTAAGACTGTTTCCGCAATCCGTTCGCTCCCGTCACTTTTCGGCGGTGAAGAAGTGTTTGATGAGGCATATGACATCTGCAAAGGTACAGGTGCCGAAAACGCTCTTGATTATCTCCACTCAATCTATAAAGAACTTTCCGTGCTTGAACTCGGCAACAAGCTTATCATCGACCTCGGACTTGTTCAGAGAAACGATTACTATACGGGAATCGTATTTTCAGGGTATATTAACGGAATCGGTGACGCTGTTATTTCGGGAGGAAGATATGACGATCTTCTCAGCGAATTTGACGCTCCTATGGGTGCGGCAGGCTTTGCGATTGATACAGACGCAATTACAATGAAACATCTTTCCGATGATGATGTAAATTATTCAGATAATCCCGATGTTCTCGTTTTTGCAGAAAACGGACATGAAATGAAGGCTCTCAGATATGTTGACGAGCTTAACGAAAAGGGAATAAATGCACAGTTCAGCGTACTTGAAACTCTTGAAGAAACAGAACAGTTTGCAAAATCAAGAGGAATTGCAAAAGTTGAAAGTATATAATCAAGCTGTCGGAAAGGATTAAATATGAAACCATTAAGAATTGCTCTGACAAAGGGCAGACTTGAAAAGACCACAATTGAACTTCTTGAAAAAATCGGATATAATTGTGATGAAGTAAAAAACAAGGGAAGAAGGCTTATTCTTCCGATCGGCAACAATGATTTTGAAGTTGTGCTTGCGAAAGCCGCAGATGTAATTACATATGTTGAGCACGGTGTGTGTGACCTTGGTGTCGTTGGCAAGGATACAATTCTTGAAAACGGTTCATCTTTTTATGAACTTCTCGACTTAGGATTCGGCAAGTGCCGTTTTGCTCTTGCTACAAAAAAGGACTCCGATTTTTACGGCGGTTACAAAACAAAGACAATTGCGTCAAAGTATCCCAATGTAACCAGAGCATTTTTTGACGATAAAAATATGGATGTAAGAATCATTAAGATTGAGGGTTCTGTTGAACTCGCTCCTCTTGTAGGTCTTGCAGACGGTATTGTAGATATAGTAGAAACAGGTTCAACGCTCAAGGCTAATGGACTTGAAGTAATTGAATGGGTATGTGATATTTCAGCAAGACTTATTGCCAATACGGCAAGTCTTAAACTGCGCAAGGCTGAAATTGAAGAATTGCAGAAGAAACTGGAGGCTGTCACAAAATGATTACAACTGTTGTAGCAGACGGAAAAAACGAATATGAATTTATTGATTTGCTCAAAAAGAGAGCGCAGAATTCAGATAAAAATGTAGTTCCGATTGTTTCGGAAATCATCGAAAATGTTGCAGAAAACGGTGATAAAGCCGTAAAGGAATATACCGTTAAATTTGACGGAAAAGCACCTGAAAAGGTAGAAATCACTTCCGATGAAATCGACAGCCTTATTGAAAAATGTGATAAGGATTATCTCGAAACAATCAAAAAGGCAGCCGCAAATATTGCAGACTTCCATAAAAGACAGGTTCAGCAAAGCTGGCTCACAACAAAGAATAACGGCGTAATGATGGGGCAGAGAATCAGAGGCCTTAAAAGAGTAGGTATCTATGTTCCGGGCGGCACTGCAGCATATCCCTCATCAGTTCTTATGAACGCAGTTCCCGCTAAAATTGCAGGTGTTGAGGAAATTATTATGTGTACACCTCCTCAGAAGGACGGTACACCAAATCCGAATATCATCGCCGCCGCAAAGGTAGCAGGTGTTGACAGAATCTTCCTTATGGGCGGTGCACAGGCAGTGGCCGCTCTTGCATACGGTACAGAATCCGTACCAAAGGTTGATAAAATCGTAGGACCCGGCAACATCTTTGTTGCAACAGCAAAAAAACTTCTTTACGGAACAGTTGACATTGATATGATTGCCGGTCCGAGTGAAATACTCATCATTGCCGATAAATCTGCAAATCCCAAATTTCTTGCCGCAGACCTTATGAGTCAGGCAGAGCATGACAGGCTTGCATCTGCAATTCTGCTTACCGACTGCGAAGAGCTTGCCAAAGAAACTGAAACAGAGCTTGAAAAGCAGATGACTGCTCTTTCAAGAAAAGATATTATCCGTTCATCGGTTGACAATTTCGGTGCAGTTATTGTATGCAGTGATATGTCACAGGCGATTGAATTTGCTAACGAGCTTGCTCCCGAACATCTTGAGGTTTGTTGTGAAAACCCAATGGAGTATGTCGGCAAGCTTGATAATGCCGGCTCTGTATTTCTCGGCAACTACAGTCCCGAACCTCTGGGCGACTATTTTGCCGGTCCTAATCATGTTCTTCCGACAAGCGGCACGGCAAGATTTTTCTCACCTCTTTCGGTAGACAGCTTTGTAAAGAAATCAAGCTTTATTTACTATACGGAAGACGCTTTGAGAAAAGATGCCGAAGATGTAGTTCGCTTTGCAGAAACAGAAGGACTTACAGCACACGCAAATTCAATTAAAGTGCGTTTTGATATGAAATAAGAATGGAAGTTATGCAATGCCTTATGAATTAAACAAAAAAATCCGTGAACTTGAACCGTATGAACCAATCAGCGGTACATATAAAATTCGACTTGATGCAAACGAATGTCCCGAAAATTATCCCGATTTCATCAAAGAAGAAATCAAAAATGCAATTGATACAATTGATTTCAACCGCTATCCCGATCCGCTTGCGGAAAAGGTTGTTACGGCTTTTGCGGATTATTACGGAATCAATCCAAAATATGTAACCGCGGGTAACGGCTCAGATGAACTTATCTTTTTGATTGAAGCCGCATTTATGGAAAAAGGGGACAGGATGCTTTGCGTTGCTCCCGATTTTTCAATGTACAAATTCTATTCATCAATCTGTGAGGTTGAATGTGACACATTTATCAAATCCGACGACCTTTCAATTGATACGGATGCACTTATTGAAAAGGTAAATCGTGACAATATCAAACTTTTACTCTTTTCAAACCCATGCAATCCGACAGGGCAGGGTATGATCGCCGAAGATGCACGCAGACTTGTTACAAGCGTAAATGCACTTGTAATTCTTGACGAAGCATATATGGATTTCTGGGATCAGAGTCTTATAAATGAGGTTGAAAAGTATTCAAATCTCATTATTTTCAGAACCGCATCAAAGGCAGTAGGCTCTGCGGCACTCAGACTCGGTTTTGCCGTTGCAAATGAAACAATTTCAAGAGCTGTAAAAGCGGTAAAATCGCCGTACAATGTGAACACATTTTCTCAGGTTGTCGGCAGTATAATATATAAAAATAAAGATTATCTCAAAAACAGACAAAAAACAATTGTCAGAAACAGAGAAAAGCTGTATAATGACTTATTGGAGTTGTCCGCTCTTTCCGATGATTTTAAGGTTTACAACAGTTGTGCAAACTTTGTTTTTGTTAAAACATCATTCGGCAAAGACTTGTGGAACTATCTAAAGGACAACTCAATTGTAATCCGTTTTATGGGCGATTACATCAGAATTTCCGTTGGCACAGAAGAAGAAAACGAAGAACTGATAAGTTGTATTAAAACTTATTTATCGAGGTGATTATATGCGCAGTGCATATGTTGAGCGTAAAACGAAGGAAACCGACATAAAGCTAAAACTTAATCTTGACGGCGGCGATATTAAAATTGATACAGGCATAGGCTTTTTTGACCATATGCTCAATTCGTTTGCCACTCACGGCAGATTCGGACTTGAGGTTTCGGTAAAAGGCGACCTCTATGTTGACGAACACCACACTGTTGAAGACACAGGTATAGTTCTTGGCAAAGCATTTGCAGAGGCTCTTTCAACCAAAGAGTCAATTGAGAGATTTGGCAGTTTTTATGTTCCTATGGACGAAGCGCTTGCGTTTGCATCGGTTGACATCAGCGGCAGACCTTATCTTGTATTCGACGCTGATTTTCCGCAGGAAAGATGCGGCGGCTACGACTGTTCAATGACAGTAGAATTTATGCGTGCATTTGCATTTAACGCACAAATCACACTTCACCTCAAATCTGTTTACGGTGACAACTCTCACCATATCACAGAGGCTTTGTACAAGGCTTGCGCACACGCACTCCGCCTTGCAGTAAAGCAAAATTCTTCAAATGTACTTCTTTCTACTAAAGGAGTGTTATAATGATTATTTTACCCGCTATTGACATAAAAGACGGCAATTGTGTCCGTCTTTTCAAGGGCGATTATGCAACCGTTCAGAAGGTAGCAGAGTCCCCGTATATTGCTGCTCAGGGCTTTGCTGACGCAGGTGCAGAGTGGATGCATATGGTTGACCTTGACGGTGCAAAAGATGCAAAGCTTGTTAATGCCGACCTTATTGCGGATGTTGCAAAAGCCTCGGGACTTTCTGTTGAGGTCGGCGGAGGAATCCGTGATATGAAAGCGGTTGAATATTATCTTTCAAGAGGAATAAACCGTGTTATTCTCGGTTCAGCCGCAGTTAAAAATCAGCAGCTTGTTATTGATGCCGTAAAAGAATACGGTGAGAGAATTGTAGTTGGCATTGATGCAAAGGACGGCATGGTTCGTGCAGAAGGTTGGATTGACAATTCGGAAATCAACTATATTGAGCTTGCAAAGCGTATGGAAGATGTCGGAGTAAAGACTATTGTGTTCACAGACATTGATCAGGACGGAACTCTTGCAGGTCCTAACCTTAAACAGCTTAATGACCTTGTTCACGAAGTCAGCTGTAATATTATCGCAAGCGGCGGTGTTGCAGTTCTCAAAGATATCATTAATCTTGCAGAACTCGATGTCTACGGTGCAATCTGCGGTAAGGCTATCTACACAGGTTCGCTCAATTTGAAACAGGCGATTGAAGTAACAAATAAAATCTGAGGTAATTATGGATCTTGATAAATATTTTGTAAAATCCGAACTTATTCCCGCAATTATTCAGGAAAAGTCAACGGGTGAGGTGCTTATGCTTGCATATATGAACCGTGAAAGTATGCAAAAAACTTTTGAAACCGGTTACACATGGTTCTGGTCAAGAAGCCGTCAGGAGCTTTGGAACAAGGGTGCAACATCAGGTCATCTACAAAAGGTAATTGAAATATATGCCGACTGCGACGACGATACATTGCTCATCACAGTTGAACAGACAGGTGCGGCCTGCCACACGGGAAATCATTCCTGCTTTTTTAAAAAATTAAAATGAGGAGAATTTTAATATGAACGACAGAGAAGTTCTTGAAGCACTTTATGCTACAGTAGAAAACAGACGAGATAATCCAAAAGAGGGTTCATACACTTGCTACCTTCTTGATAAAGGAATTGACAAGATTCTTAAAAAAGTAGGCGAGGAGTGCAGTGAAACAATCATTGCGGCAAAAAATGATGATAACAGCGAAACTGTTTATGAAATTGCAGACCTTATCTATCATCTTACTGTAATGATGGTAAAGCTCGGCATTCCGCTTGAAGATGTTCTTGCCGAACTTGACAAGAGAAGCGAAAAGACAGGAAACCTTAAAAAGTTCCATGTTGTTGACAAAAATTCATAACTAAAAGCGCAAACAAAAAGGCCCTATGACTTTGGTCATAGGGCTTAACAGTATGTATATATTATTTTTATGCATTAACAAAAGCAAATTTAGAAATCGCCTGTTTGAGATTATCATCAGGTTCTGATTCAAGAAGAAGTTCAATCGGAATTTTTTCGTCAATTGCAAAAAATCCCATCAACGAATGAGCATCAACAGTATTATCGCCGTTTCTTAGCATCATTACTGTATCCGGAAAGTGAGCAAGAGTTTCAAACATATCGATCATTTCTTTTTTATTTTTAACGGAAACCGGTACAGAAAACAAGATCTCACCTCCATTGTTCATCTTGTTTATATTTTATCATTAATTTTTGTCTAAATCAACAACGAATTAATGAATTTTTGCAATTTCAACTATTTACCCAAAAAAGGATGGTTAGTGAATGAATTTTAATATAATTACACTCGGCTGCAAGGTTAATCAGTATGAATCACAGGCAATGCGTGAAGATATGCTGAAGAACGGATTTCTTCTCTCGGATGACAGGGACAGGGCAGACATAACAATCGTTAACAGCTGTACGGTAACATCCGTAAGTGACGCAAAAAACCGCAAGATTCTCAATCGTGTCCGCCGTGAAAATCCTGACGGAATTGTTATTCTCACCGGCTGTATGCCGCAGGCTTTCCCCGAAGAAAGCGAGAACTTTTCAAATTGCGATATCGTTCTCGGCAATGCAAAGAGAGCCGAACTCGTTCCTTCAATTTATAAGTTTCTCGAAGAAAAACAGAAATTTGTTCATATAACGGAGCATATCGGAAAAGGCGAAAAATACGAAAACCTTTCCGTATCGTCACTCGGAGAGCATACAAGAGCTTTCATTAAAATTGAGGACGGTTGCAACAGATTTTGTTCTTACTGCATTATTCCGTATGCAAGGGGCAGAGTGCGTTCAAAATCTCTTGAAGATTTAAAGGCAGAGCTTATTCAGGTTGCCGCAAACGGTTACCGTGAGGTTGTTCTCGTTGGTATTAACCTTTCCGCCTACGGCCTTGACGAAGATTTTGATCTTGCGGATGCTGTGGAATGTGCTTGTTCCGTTGATGGGATAGACCGTGTAAGACTCGGGTCAATCGAACCGGAAAGAATGGATAAAGAAATGATTGCCCGTCTTGCCGCACAGCCAAAGTTCTGTCCGCAGTTTCATCTTTCACTACAAAGCGGTTGCGATAACACACTCAAAGCAATGAACCGTCACTACAATTGTGCAGAATACGCTGAAATTGTTACAAATCTCAGAAACGCTTTTGAAAACAGTTCTATGACAACCGATGTAATGGTTGGATTTGCAGGTGAAACAGAGGAAGATTTCAATGCATCTCTTAATTTTGTAAAGTCAATCGGCTTTGCAAAGGTGCATATCTTCCCGTATTCACGCCGTAAAGGTACTGTTGCCGATAAAGCACCAAATCAAATTGATCCGCAAATTAAAGAGCAGAGAGCCAAAATTATGGAGCAGGTCTGCGATGAAACCAGAAGGGAATTTCTTAAAGAGCAGGTTGGTCTTTGTGAATCTGTTCTCGTTGAAAGACTTCGTCACGGTTATCTTGAGGGTTACACAAAGAACTACACGCCTGTTCATATTAATTCCGCAGATACAAGTCTCTGCGGTAAAATCATTGATGTGAAAATTACAAAATCATTTGATGACTACTGCGATGCTGAATTAGTTTAAAGCGTTAATCAGATTATTAATCTCCTTTTTTGCAGTATCATCCTCAAGGCTATTATAGCTGTAAAGCATAAAGCCCCTGACAGATTTGTTGTTACGCAAAATATCGTATTCATCGGCAAGAATACTGTCACTTAAAAGCCATGTTTCTTCGTCATATTCGCCGTTACCTGCTTTATAACCGCCAAGACCTACATACAGTTTTACATTTTCGTCAAAATCAAGAGATGTCCAGCTGTCAAGGCAGTCTTCAAAAGTCAAAGCTGGGTTTTCAAGGCTAAAGTAAATTTGCGGACAAATGTAATCTGCAAAGCCTTTACAGGTACACCACGATTTTACATCGGCATACAATCCGTCATTGTTACCTATATTGCCTTGCGGTGATATGCCGAACTCAACTGACGAATCCACACTTTTTATTGTTCTGTAAACATTACAAATCAGCGTATTTACATTTTGCATCCGCCAATTATCAAGACTCATAGAGTTCTCTTTACCGTATTTTTCAATATAAGCCTCATACTGCTTTTTATCAAAACTTTCATCCTCAGTAGGGTAGAAATAGTCGTCAAATTGTATCCCGTCAACATCATAATTTTCCGCAATTTCCTTTACACCGTCACTAATCAGCTGTTGTGCAGTTTCATTTGACGGATCAAGAAAAATTCCGTTATCGGTTTTTATACCTATTTCGGAATTCTTTATGTAAGGATTGTTGTCTGAAAGTTTTTTCGGAGTTTCATTTGAACTGACTCTGTATGGATTAATCCACGCATGAATTTTCAAATTGTTTTCTTTGCATATATCACACATAATTTGCAGTGCGTCATATTGAGGATTTTCACCCTGCGTACCCGTGAGAATATGTGACCACGGAAAATAGCTTGACTTATATAATGCGTCACAAAAGGGGCGTACCTGTACAATAAGCGTGTTGAAACCGCTTTCACTGCATTTTTGTGCTATTTCGGTAAATTTATCTTCAAACGCTTTTTGTGTTTTTGAGCTTTCATTTTCCATAGAAAGCTCCATATATGATACCCACACGCCACGCATTTTTTCATCACTTTCGGGTGTGTCGGCTGTTGCCTTTGATGATAAGGCTGCAATATTGTTGATATCATTCTGCTTTTTCGGCGGCTTTTCTCTTGTAAATGAGCTTATGCAGATAACGCTTAACATAGCTATTACAGATACAATAATCGGAAGAATCTTTTTGTTTTTCAATCAAATCATCCTTTGGAGTTCTCATGGAAATTTTCATCATATACATTTGCATCATCAGCCTGATATCAATTGTTGTAACAGTCTGTGACAAATACTTTGCAATTCACCGCAAATGGAGAGTAAGAGAAAGCACATTGCTGATTCTCTCCGCACTCGGAGGAAGTGTTGCAATGTACATTACAATGCAATTAATCAGACACAAAACAAGACACATTAAATTTATGCTCGGCATACCGATAATATTTATTATTCAGCTGATAATTCTGTTTTTTGTTTGGAGGATGATTTATGTCTGACAGACTGTATTTTTCCGTACCTGACGAATGTGACAATATGCTTGCTCAAAGATTTCTGCGTGATAAATGCGGGCTTTCTGCAAGAATAATAACACGACTGAAAAGAGAAAAAGACGGTATTTTGATGGACGGGAAAATTTTAAGAACAATTGACTGTGTGCAAAGCGGAAAAACCGTTTCAATTGCAATTCCCGATGAAAAATGTGAAATTGAACCGACAAAGGGGACACTTGATATAAGATATGAGGATGAACATTTTCTTGTGGTAAACAAACCGCATTCCATGCCTGTTCATCCTGTAAAGCAGCACCAAAGCGATACGCTTGCAAATATTGTTTCGTACTATTGCAGTCAAAACGGCAAGCCGTTTGTATTTCGGGCAATTAACCGACTTGACAAGGATACCTCAGGGCTTGTTCTCATAGCCAAAAACCGTTTTACAGCCAATGCCGTAAAAAATAAAACGCATAAGGTCTATTACGCTTTATGCGAGGGTGAAATAAATATTGAAGGTGTAGTTGATAAGCCTATGGATTTGCGTGATGGTTCCAAAATGGTGCGAATTGTCCGTGATGACGGAATGAAAGCAGTTACGCACTACAAACCGCTTGTTGCAACAAAAGATTTTACATTGCTTGAATTGTGGCTTAAAACCGGTAGAACACATCAAATTCGCTGTCATATGGCTTATTTAGGGCATCCGCTTATGGGCGATGACTTGTACGGCGGAAAGCTTGATAAAATTTCAAGGCAGGCACTTCATTGTGCAAGACTTGAATTTTATCACCCGATAAAAAATGAATACATTACGGTTACTGCCGAGATCCCCGAAGATATGCAGTCTGTAATAAACAAGAAAGAGGATTGAACTTTTAATTGTTCAATCCTCTTTTAATGTTATTTAACTCTGTCTACGCTGTAAATTGTAAATCCGTTGAATTCCTTTTCATCCTTGTAAACAATGACGGAATCCTTTTTGCCGTAATATTGGTTAAGATAATTTTCTTTGATAAAAGTAATGTTTTTATCGATAACATATACATTTCTTCCGTCAACGACCGCCTCATAAATATTTGTTGAGAGGTTGCGGTTCACAAGCTGATTTGTCCGATGAAGATATCCGAAGCCGTCAACATTATGGAGAAAATCTGAAGAAAATCCCCACAGCGGATGAATATAGTTATCGGTATATGAAATGTATTCTTTAGCTGTTACAGGATCGAGAACATAATAATTTTCGGGATGTCTGTCAACCTCAGTATAAAGATCACTCGGCTTTTTGTCATATGAAACAGGAGTGATATGGAAGAAATATGACGCACAGCTTGCCACACTTAATATCACAAGTACAATAACCGAAATAAGAACAGTTTTTCTGCTTTTATCTGTAATGTTGCTGTATTCGTCTTTTCTGAGATGACCGAAATCAAACGAATACATTGTAAACGAAAGAATCATCAGCAAAATTCCGTACATTGTGTATGCTGAAGAATCCATTGCATAACGAACATACATACAAGCCGCAAATCCCACCGCAAAATACAAAGCAGGGAAGAAGGCAAATCTTTTTTTCTGAACGGTAACAAAAACAACCATAACGGCAAGTATTACCGCAAAAGCAATAAAATATGAATCAAAACTTATAATATGTCCCCATGCATCTGAAAACAATGCACCCGCATTATCAAAGAAATTATACGGATTTTCCCGTTTTTGGATATCCGCAACCTTTTCAAGGGCAGCAGTATTCAGTCCGTTGTTTTCATCATAATATCCGTCAACAAAAAGTTCATACTCATTTGCCGAATTTATTCCGACCGAATTAAGCTCCTCACAGTAATCGGAATAGTTTGGAAAAGCATTATCATCGGTCTTATCGGCAAGGACGCTGTATCTGTACAGCCCCGAAGTTTCTGCATTTGCATTATTGACCGAATATGAATAATATTCAAGACCGCAGCCGACAAGAACAATAAAGACAAATACAAGCACAAAAGGTCTAAAATACCAGAAGAATTTTCTGAACGGCAACTTGTACTTTCTTTTTGCAATCATATCACCGATGAAGAATGCAATGAAAAATGCAAGTCCCACAAAGAAATATTTGAAACATAAAAATGTTCCGAATATAACTTCAAGTACACCAATCCAAAACGGGAGAGAGTACCTTTTATTTCTGATTGCATTAAGTGCCATCAGAGACCCTGCCGTAAGCAGCAAAGCGGCGGTTTTACTGCTTAAAATATTTGAATAATGGTCAAATGAAAACAAAATATTCAGCACAAGAGTGAACATGAACGCCTTGTGCTTTCCGAATTTATCGACAAAAACAAATGTAACAGAAGAAAAAGCGGCACAGGAGAGAAGAATTTGAAAAAGCACAAAACAGTTGAAATTCAAAAGAATGTACTGCAATGAACCGGTAATTGTCGCAAAAATGTAGTTAATATCATTATTGTAATAGTTATGATACTGACAGATATATAAAGAATTGTAAAAATCGTCAGCACTGTCATAGGAAAATGCAGTAACACCTATAATCAAAGCCATAATAACAATATTAATTGCCAAAGCAAAGAAGGCCTTGCTTTTTAGTGCGTTTAATATTTTATCTTTCATAATAACTCCTCTGCATTATCTTTCTTGTTTAAATATCACTTTCTTGATCTTCTTTCGTTAATCAAAAGCTGAAGATTCTTCTGTTCGTAAGTATTAAATTTAACATTCTTTTCAAATTCTTCGGCTGTATATTTGCCCTCATACCATGACTGCGAGTTAAAGTATGCATTAAGGCTTGCGTCCTTAAAAATTCTGCCTCGTCTTGCATAAATCTCATTAATTGCAAGCTGTAAGTCGTTATCACTCAAAGCGCTTACCTGTGCGTTGCTGAGATATGAAGAATCGCTGTTAGGAAAGATAAATCCGTCGTTATTATTAGTGTTTGTATTGCTTGATGACTGTGAATTTGAATTGCCCGATGAGCTGTTCTGACTGTTTGATGACTGATGAGCCTGTGTTGCAGGAGCTTCTGTTTCTCTCTGAATCTGTCCGCTTGAGATAACAAGTTTAACAACTGTGCCCGTACTTGCGCTTGTGTCACCTTCCGGAGTCTGGGAGATAATATATCCTTCCGGATAATCATAACTGTATTCATAGTCAGAAATTTCAACGGTAAAGCCAGCCTGTTCAAGAAGCTTTTTACCGTAACTGTAACCGTAACCGACAACAGGAACAACATTGTTATATGAAGAAGATGTTGTAACCTGTTCTGTTGTAGCAGGAACTGTAGTAGGCATCACCGTACTCGGCACCTGTGTGGTTACTTCGGCAGATGTTGCAGTTTCGGCTGTAGTAGTTTTATTGCCAGTAGATGAATTTGACAAGCCGTTATAAACGCAGAAACCGATAAATCCGAGTGCGGCGGCAATTACAACGGCACAAAGAATAATGATAAATTTATTCTTCTTTTTCTTTACATTTTCTTTATTATCTTCTTCATCTGTATATCCGAATTCATTGTCATTATCTTCAAAGCTGTTATCGTCAAAGTTGTTTTTTTCTTCAATTTTTTTAGTATCGTCAGCTTTATTGTCAGTACGCTTAACAGACGGCTCGTCCTCAAAGAAATCACCGTAGTCCTTGCTTGATTCATTGCTTGTAAGAACATTTTTATGATCTGCACCGGAGTAATCGTCAAACACTTCAACGCTTGTAACAGGGGGAAGAACTTCCGGAGCTACTTCGCTGTCGCTTGAAATATCTTCAAATTCTTCAGCTTTTTTATCTGTAACAGTTTGTTCATTCTTGTCATCTTCACTTGATACGGAACTGATATCTTCAAATTCAGGCTGTTTTTCTTCTGATACTTCGTCAGTTTTAACCTCGGAATTTTCAGGCTCATCAACTGCATCTGTCACATCAACAACCTCAAATCCGCCGTTTTCATCAGAATCAGACTCACTGACTTCATCTGAATCTACAGGAGCATTACCGCCAACAGGCAAGGATTCTTCACCGGCTAAAACTTCGGTAATGCCAAGCTGTTCGCCGCCTTTAAATTCATTATCAAGAACAGCGTCCTCAACTGTCTGAACCTCATCCTTATCGTCAAAATTATCCTGCGGTTCAGTCGGTTCTGTATCCTCAAATTCATCATAATCATATTCTTCAAATACATTTCCGTCAAAATCTGTGTTTTCGGGAACAACAACATCGGGATTCGGAACAGGGGAGGATGTACCTATTTCAGTCTTGATAGATGTGAGAGCATTTTTTATGTTGCTTGCATTCTTCCAACGGTTTGCATTATCGGGCTGACACGCAATCACAATAACACTCTTGAGCTTTTCGTCGCCCTCGGACGGTGCGGTAACAGCCTTGCCCGAGAATCTTTCCTTACACGCAGAATCTCTGTCACAGGAATCATTTTCAAAGGGAATTTTTCCGCCGTTGCACATTGCATACATAATTATACCGACAGAATAAATATCGGTTGTATAGTCACCATGTTCCTGTCTGAACACTTCGGGTGCAATATAAGACTTGTCGTCAATCTTGCCCTCAAAATCTGTAAATCCGCCGATTTTATACTTTCCGTCTGCTGTTACAAAAATATTTTTTGGCGAAATATTACCGTGAAAAATATTCTTTGTTTCCAAAGTTTCAAGCATTTCACTCATCTGAATACCAAAATCAACAACTTCATCCTCAGCGAAAGTTTTGGTTTTCATAAGCTCTTCAAGACTTGTGAGTTCTTCTGTAAATATGTACAAATCACAGGTTTTTTTGTTCTGATTATCCTGAACATAAACATCCAGATAGTTTGAAACACCTTCAAGATCCTTAACCGATTCAATAAAATCAGCCTCTTCGGTAAAATACTCGGCATGTTCATCGGTATAATTGCTTTTGCCGACAAATGCGTGTCTGAGAATCGCATTTTGAGCAGTATTTTTATCAATCTTTCTTGATACCTTGTAAACTTCACAGCCGTTGTCTTCCCCAACAAATGAAGTAACCTTCCAATCCCTTAAATCTGCCGGCAATTTAATCGTTTTTGCCATACTAACACTCCTTAAATATTTCCTTATTTTTCATATTACATCTAAATCAAGGTCATTAACCCTCACTATCTCATTCTCCGGATTATTGTACCATATTACGAGCTGTTTTACCATAGATATTTCAATTTTTTAAAAAATAATTCTAATTTGTAATTAAATCTTACATAAAAACAGCAGTCCGCCTAAACGAACTGCCGAAAACATAATTTCAGTGAAATATCTTACTCGATCTTATCTGATTTTTATTTTTTCCTTTTTGTTTACTCCGATAATTCCGCCTATACCTCCTCCCAGAACAGATGACATCAGTTTTAGCAGGGTTAGTACCGTTATAGGTTCACCGTTAAAAATCAATGCAATAGAGGTTATGACAAGAAAAATAAAAAATCCTGTCAGCGAACCCACCGCAAGACCTGCACTTCCTGTAATTCTTGATGATATTATTCCCGACATCAGCGTTGCAACACCGACTATGCCGACCGTGCAGTAATCAAGTATATCTGCTGAAATTACTCCCGATGACATCATCACGGCTGCAAGCAAACACATCAAAATTACCAGTATGAGTATTCCGCATACTGATGAAAACAAAACAGCCTTTGCAAGTAGTTTTTTATCAGACATAAAACAACCCCC
>ERZ1673746.662-NODE-662-length-34634-cov-9.243298_pt1 | contig 34634 bp, 24 predicted proteins | sample MGYA00580205_ERZ1673746 | MGnify/ENA primary metagenome ERZ1673746 (study PRJEB41218, sample SAMN15661771) | gut metagenome | host: Homo sapiens | place: Canada: London | collected 2015-08-20/2019-03-30 | study: EMG produced TPA metagenomics assembly of...
CGCGCACCGTCGACGTGCACATTCGACGCATCCGTTCCAAGGTGGGCCCGCAGATTGCGGCGCACATCACCACCGTCCGCGGCGTGGGCTATCTGTTTAAGGACTAGCAAGTAAATAGAGGAATGTGAGGGTACCGGAGATTTCTCCAGTACCCTTTTCTCGTTTAGGGCGAAAAGAAGACCTTTCACCGATTTAAAGTGGGTCAGTAAAAACAATATCAAACGTATAACTATCTCACGAATATCATTTAGTTACCGTATCTCCCTACTGCACGGATGGAGGAAGAAATGCGTTATTCGAGAAAGGTGATTGTCGGATTCATAGTATTGCTTGCCGCCCTGATGTCTCCAAGGTTGGTTTTTGGAGACGACGACTTGGTTCGTGTCACACCGCAAATAGCTGTGGAGCAAGCGCAAGCTTTCTTTGATGACGTATCGGATGAGCCGGTGACCGCTTGTGACCCAGTAAAAATGGTGAATTCCGATGGGGAATCAATCGGGTATATCGTTCGCGCGAAGCGGGATGACGTTAACTATGGCTACGTCGTATTTGATTCAGAGCGATCTTGGTGGATCAGCGAATACTGCTTGGCTCCGAACGCCCCTATGCCCATTGAGAATACAAGCGATGAAATAGCTCTTCTCGCATCCCAAGATGACATCGTTGCTTTGAAATTTGACGAGCTGTCTTTTGGTATTGCAGATCTGGATAATAACGTTGTTTTAGATGAGAAGGGATGCCGGTCAACAGCGGTGTTTTCTGTGGGAAATAGCCGCAGCGGATCTCCAGGCAGGTTCGAGGATGTTTTCGTATCGCCCAAAGACCTGTATAAGCAAGGATATGTCATTGACGCAAGTAAAACAATTTCAGGGATGATAACGCCTACACAATCAGAGGTTATTAAAGAAACGGGGACCTATGCTTGCGATGTGTCTGCAATGTTTGCGGTAAGCAGCCATTATGTAACGCTAAACCGGCTCAAATTGCCAGACTTATATCATGAGCTTTGGCAGTTATCGGGAACATCCGGCGATCCAAATAAGTCATTCGATCAAGCTACGGGCCTTTACTTTACCCAAGGAAGGACTCCATCTCCAAATGCTGCCCCGGCTATTAAGGAGTTCTGTGCTAGGCGCGGGAAAAGGCTTGAGACATCATTTGCTTGGTATCCATCTTGGGATTCTTTCAGGGCAACTGCAGATTCTGGAAATCTCAGTATTTTTTCTGGGACTCTCAGGTCAAGCCATGACGCTCATGCGATGGCTGTTGCGGGATATGTGGCTATGCATAATACATATTCAAATGATAAGAAATATATGCTTGTTGTCTGGGACGGTTGGTTCAATCAGCTGCGTTTTCTTCCATATGACACAACGATTTATATATCGCATGAAGGGACGTATTGTGGAGAGTGACGGCGAAGATGATAGAAAACGCATACGTAAAACGCTGGGGCTTCTTTGCGCATTTCTTGGGATATTGGTTGTCGCGGCCTATCAACCGAGCCCCTCGGTCGTTGGTGGAAAAGATGACGAACATATTTCAGTTGAAGTACAGACGCTGTCGGATATTCATAACGGGCAATTTGAGGCGCTTATGCCAAGTGGTTGCCGTAAGAAAATCGATATGCGCCGTAAGTCAAGTTCCGGATATGTCTCAGGGTTGAAAGCAGGTGATAAATGGATTCTAGTTTTTGTGGAAGATAAGGAACTTGACGGGACTGTTCTGTATCCCCATTCAGCTGAGAAAGTCAAATAAAGTAGACAAGGGGAATGAAGAATGATTGATAGAAAGCAGTTTTTAGGTCTGATGGCAGGGGCTCCTATTTTGATGCGAGCTGGGATGGCAGAAGCCGTGGAGTTGCCGGACGCTCGGAAGCGATTGACGCTCGTGGTCGACACGGTGGTCAGAGATGAAAATGGCAATGAAAAAACGCGAACAAGAAGCAGAGAGACTATTTTCACGCCAGAGAGCGAAATTGTGTCTGCGGACGCTATGGCCGGTGATGTCATAACAATCCAGAGGGAATCAGATGAAACGTTGCCGCTGCTTGCCAAGATTGAGCTCACGGTCGCTTATTTTAACGATAAAACAGAAATTGAGATTCGTTCCGGAAAGTACTCGATAGTCCAAACCGATCCGCTTGTGATGTATGCAAACGCTTGGTACGCGCTCATGCAGAAGGATAAATACGTGATGAATAACTTCACGGAAAGCGAAGCATCATATGAAACGGGGTGGGGGCCAACGCCATACGACGCGGAGAAAGATAAGTGGACGTGCGGATCAGGCATGGGTGCGACGATTACGGACTTTATTAACGATTCAACATATAGTTTTGCTATCGACTGTTATATCGAATAGACATGACGGCATAAAACGAATTGGCTTATAAGCATGTCATTACTTAAGCAAAGCTGAAATCTTGGCATCTAGTGCTCGGGACTGCCCAGCTTGGGGTACAACTCAACGTGAACAATGATGGCCCGCCACATGTTTGGCGGGCCTTTGGTTATTTGACGAAAGGATCGCAGCCATGAGCGAGTACGATTCCCAGCGTCCCCAGGATGCGGACAACGCCGGCGAGACCCAGCAGCAGCCGCGTGTGCAGGTGGAGTCGACGCCTGCCGGCAGTAACATTCCCTACGTGCAGGCCTACGACACGCAGACCGGCAAGCCGCTGGGCAGCCAGCAGGTTGTAAACAAGCACACGGTGGTCAAGACCAAGACCAAAAAGCTGCCGATCTTTATTACGGCGCTTGCCGGCTGTGCCTGCGGAGCCCTGCTGGTCATTGCGCTCATTATGAGCGGCACGCTCGATATCGGTGGCGGCAAGAATGCCGTGACGGCGGGTGCTTCGGGTTCGTCGACGCAAAAGATCACCATTGACTCCGAGGACACCACGTTGGCCGAGGCCGTTTCTGCTAAGGCCCTGCCCTCCGTGGTTTCCATTACCGCCACTTCGAGCGGTAGCCAGAATGGCTCGCTTTCGCAGTCTGCCGACGAGTCGGATAGTTCGGGCAGCGTCGGTTCGGGCGTGGTGCTCGATACCGAGGGCCACATCCTCACCAACAACCACGTGGTCGATGGCTATGACCAGTACGTGGTGACCATGGACGACGGCACCACCTACGAGGCCGAGTTCGTGGGCAACGATGCTTCGAGCGACCTAGCCGTCATCAAACTCAAGGACGCCGACGCCTCCAAGCTCACGCCGATTGAGATCGGTGATTCCTCCAAGCTCAACGTGGGCGAGTGGGTTATGGCGATCGGCTCGCCGTTCGGCAACGAGCAGTCTGTCTCCACGGGAATCGTGTCGGCGCTGTATCGCTCCACGGCCATGAGCTCTACCAGCGGCAATACCATCTATGCCAACATGATCCAGACCGATGCCGCCATCAACCCGGGCAACTCCGGCGGCGCGCTCGTCAACGACAACGGTGAGCTGGTGGGTATCAACTCGCTCATCGAGAGCTACTCGGGCTCCAGCTCGGGCGTGGGCTTTGCCATTCCCGTTAACTACGCCAAGAACATTGCCGACCAGATCATCGACGGCAAGACGCCGGTGCATCCGTACATGGGCGCTACGCTTTCGAGCGTCAATGCGCTCAACGCCCGCACCAACAAGCTGAGCACCGATAGCGGTGCGTACGTGGCGAGCGTCGTTGAGGACGGTCCCGCCGCCAAGGCTGGCATCCAAGAGGGCGACGTCATCACCAAGCTGGGCGACGACGAGATCACGAGCGCCGATGGCCTGATCATCGCGCTGCGCAGCCACGAGGTGGGCGAGAAGGTCGAGATCACACTCATGCGCGGCAAGGAAGAGAAAAAGGTCACCGTCGAGCTGGGTTCCGACGAGGAGCTGCAGAACCAGCAACAGGACGACAGCGCGACCGACACCGGCAACGGCGGTATTACCGACGAGCAGCTGCGCCAGTACCTGGAGGAGCTGCTAGGCCAGCAGGGCCAGGGTCAAGGCTACGACCAGGGCTACTAGCGAGCCGTTTCGCTCATACCGATGCCAGAGGGGGCTGTCCCACCAACGCGGGACAGCCCCTCTTTTCTTATTGATTCTTTGGGGACGGAGGAAAACGGATCACTTGGGGCTGACAAGAGGCCTTGTTAGCGCCGGAATAATTTAGCCAAATATAGTCGGCCGAGATTGACCAATCCCGGCCGACCCATTTTAGCCAACACGCCCGCATCTATGACTTTCCTATCGCATTCCTACATCCCCTCGGGCTGGATCCCCCTCACCCTCACCGCCTGGGGGACGGCCTCCACCGAGTAGGTGTCAAGCTCCCTGCCGCGGTAGCTCGGGTCCCGCATCACGAACACCGACGCCTTGTCGAACAGCCTGTCGAGGGCGCAGAGGAGCGTGTCGTCGCCCGTGAAGAACTCATCCCACCCGCTCGGGGCGATGTTGCTCGTGAGGACCATCGCGTTCGGCCCCTCCTTCTCGTAGCGCCTGTCGACGACATCGAAGAACAGGTCGGTGCACGGCCTGTCGTAGACGCATCTCCCCACCTCGTCAACGATGAGGCACGACGGCTTGACGAGCGAGGAGACGACCCGCGAGGTGTTTCCCCGCTGGACGGCCTTCTGGAACCTGTCCCTGAGCTCGGTCGCCTTTATGTAGTAGGTCTTGAGCCCCCGCATGCAGCACTCGCGCCCGTAGGCCTGCGCGAGGTGCGTCTTCCCTATGCCGCCGGGCCCGACGAAGGCGACGTTGCGGTGCGCGTAGAGGTCGGCCAGCGACGGGAGCTTGCCCAGCGCGGCCGCGTCCCGGCCCTGGATCCTGGAGAAGTCGAAGCCCTCGAAGGTCTTGGGCTCGCGCCTGGGCAGCCTGCTCAGCCTCAGCAGCGTCTCGATGGAGGCGAGCCTCCTCTTCTCCGCAAGGTAGGAGAAGGTGGCTGCCACGGCGGCCATCTCCCCGTCGCCGAGGTCGAGGTCCGAGGCGAGGGTCGCGAGCTCCTCCGCCCCGACGGCGATCCCGAGCCTCGACGCGGCGTCGCTCGCGAGCTCGTAGGGGCTCGCCCCCGCGCCCGCCATCATTCGGCCCTCCCGAAGTCGAACCTCTCGAAACCGGGTTTCGTCCTGGGCGGGGCGATTTGCTCGACCACGGTCCCCACCGGCTGGGTCGGCAGCTCCTCGGGCTGCGCCGGCGATGTCTCCCACTGCCCCTCGCACCAGCTGTCGGCGCCGGTGCCGACGGCGTGGGCGACGAGCTCGCGGGAGAGGTCGTCGCTGTATATGTGCACCACGCGCCCCTCCCGGTTCACCCTGCACTCGCGGCGGACGTACCAGTAGGGCACGCCGTAGCGGTGCCCCTCGAAGCCCACGAAGCCGTCGAAGGAGATCTTCCGGCGCGGGCACAGGTACCGCTCGACCTCGGCCGTGACCTCGAGCGGCCTGGTGTTCGCCGAGCACGCCGCCTCGTGCTCGCGCATCGGGACGCATGCCGCCGCGCGCCGCCAGCGGCCTCCCTGCTCGGCGCACCAGAGGGCGGCCTCCCGGTTGAGGGCGTCAAGGTCGGTAAAGGACCTTCCCGCGAGGAAGTTCCCCTTCACGAAGCGGACGAGCCTCTCCACCTTGCCCTTCGTATAGGGGTGGCGCGGCCTGCACAACCTGGTGCGGAAGCCGACGACGCCCATGAACTCGGCGTAGTCGGCCTGCCAGACGGGCCGGCCGTCGGCATCGCGGCGGACGACCACGCTCTTCATGTTGTCGGTGAGCACGGTCGCGGGCACGCCCAGCGCCGAGAACGCGTGCAGCATCCCGATGAGGAGGTTCTCCTGGCGCGCGTTCGGGAAGAACTCGACGTGGGCGCCCCCGCAATGGTGGCAGACCATGGCGAAGCAGGCGATCCGCGCCCGCTCCCCGCCAGGGCGCTCGACCGCGACGAAGCCCCAGTCCATCTGGTAGGCCTCTCCGGGCGCCGTCCTGAAGCGCTGGCCGCGGCAGCCCTGCGGGGCCGCCTGCCGCCTCTTCGCGGGCACGAGGTCCCGGTGCGCGGCGATATAGGTCTTCACCGTGGTGAGGCCGCCGGCGTAGCCCTGGCCGAGCAGCCGCTCGAATATCACCTGCGAGTTGGTGACGCCCTTCCGCAGGAGGTCGTCCACCAGGCCGGTGTGGCCGGTGAGCACGCCCGGCGCGGCCCTCCTCCCGCTGTTCCCGTGGGGCAGGGCCCTGAACCCGTGTGCCCTGACCGTCCTCGCGCGGGAGCGGGTGAGCCCCGTCCTCCTGCAGAACTCCGCGAGGTTGCATGCCTGCGGGTCGAACCCGTCGCCCTCCTCCGCGGCCATCTCCCGGAGCGCCGCGTCTATAATCTCCTGTAGGTCATCGTGTCTCTCGTTCACCTCAATGGTCCTCCTAACGCCGGCGTGTTGGCACCACCAGCGTAGTGGCGGCGGGGAGGCACGGTGGCCATTATTCGGTGACCGGGATTGGTCAAAATAGTTTGACTATTAGCGGCTAAAATCGCCCGGCGCTAACAGCCTGGTTCGTAATGGTCTGAACTAACTGTCCACCCCGGTCTGGCGGCTGCCGATTCGGTGCGGTTCGAAAGGGCTATTCGACCCCATTGCGACCGGTGGTACTCTAGTATCCGTTTGAAATCGAGCGAAGGAGTGCTGCTATGGAGCAATCGAGCCTGTTTGGTGACGGTGTGGACATCGATACCGAAACGCCCGCGAGCGCGGATGCCACCGCACCGGTCGACGCCCATGCCCAGGCGGCAGCGCGCGCGGCCGAGCTGCGCCACGAGCTCGACTACCACGCCTATCGCTACTACATGCTCGATACGCCCGAGATCACGGATGCCGCATTCGACAAAATGCTCGTTGAGCTGCAGGAAATCGAGGCGACCTACCCCGACCTGGTGACGCCCGACAGCTATACCCAGCGCGTGGGCGGCTACGTGAGCGAGCAGTTTACGCCGGTCACGCACATGGCACGCATGTATTCCATGGACGATGCCATGGATCTGGACGAACTCGACGCATGGCTCCAGCGCACCGAGGATGCGCTCGGCGCCGGCAGCGTCACCTATACCTGTGAGCTTAAGATTGACGGTCTGGGCGTGGCGCTTACCTACCAAAACGGCACCTTCGTGCGCGCGGCCACGCGCGGCGATGGCACCACGGGCGAGGACGTGTCGCTCAACGTGCGCACCATCAAGGATGTGCCCATGCACCTGTCCGAACCGGCACTTGCCCACATGGGCGCCGACCGCGAGCGCACTATCGAGGTGCGCGGCGAGGTCTACATGCCCAAGGGCAGCTTTGTTCGTCTGAATGAAGAGGCCGATGCCGAGGGCCGCGACCCCTTCGCCAACCCGCGCAACGCCGCCGCCGGCAGCCTGCGCCAAAAGGATCCCAAGATCACGGCGCGCCGCGATCTTGCCACCTTTATCTATGCCATCGCCGATACCGACCCGCTGCACGTCCACAGCCAGCGCGAGTTCCTCGACTGGCTGCGTAGCGCCGGCTTTAGCGTCAACCCTAACGTTGCCCGTTGTGCCACACCCGCCGAGGTCCACGAGTTCTGCGCCCAGGCGCTCGAGCATCGCGGCGACCTGGACTACGACATCGACGGCGTGGTCGTAAAGGTGGACAGCTTCCAGCAGCAGCTCGATCTGGGCTTTACCGCCCGCGCGCCGCGCTGGGCCATTGCCTTTAAGTTCCCGCCCGAGGAAAAGCAGACCGTCCTGCGCGAAATTCGCATCCAGGTGGGCCGCACCGGTGTGCTCACGCCGGTCGCCGAGTTCGATCCGGTGACGGTCGCCGGCTCCACCATCGCGCGCGCCACGCTGCACAACATCGACGAGATCCGCCGCAAAAACGTGCGCGAGGGCGACACCATCATCGTGCACAAGGCAGGCGACGTAATCCCCGAGGTCGTGGGCCCGGTGCTCGATAAGCGCCCGGCCGATTCGGTCGACTGGCACATGCCCGAGGTCTGCCCCGTGTGCGGCAGCCCCGTGGTCCACGAGGACGGCGAGGTCGCTTACCGCTGCGTCTCCATCGACTGCCCCGCGCAGCTCAAGGAGCGCCTGCTCCACTGGGTGAGTCGCGGCTGCATGGACGTCGACGGCCTAGGCGACGAGATTGTCGACAAGATGATCGCCGCCGGGCTGATTCACGACGTCGCGGACTTCTACCAGCTCACGGTTGACGATATCGCCGGCCTGGACACGGGGCGCACCTATGCCAGCTCCAACAGCAAAAAGGGCGTCAAGAAGGGCGACCCCATTCCGGTAGGCCTCAAGACGGCCGAGAAAATCATCGCCGAGCTCAACAAGTCCAAGAGCCAGCCGCTCGGTCGCGTGCTGTTTGCCCTGGGTATCCGCCACGTGGGCAAGAGCGTGGGCGAGGTTATCGCCGAGCGATTCCTGTCGATTGACAAGCTCATCTTGGCGAGCGAAGAGGATATTGCCGAGTGCGAGGGCATCGGTCCCAAGATTGCGGCGAGCGTCAAGCAGTTCCTGGCCGTGCCCGAGAACCTTGCCGTGCTGGAGCGCCTGCGCCAGGCGGGCCTGTCGCTCGAGGTCGACTTGGGCGCCGCGCACGCGCAAGCCGCAGCCGACGCTGGCGTGGCGGGCGAGCTCGCCGACGCACAGCCACTCGCGGGTCTGACCTTCGTGCTCACCGGCACGCTCGTCAACCGCACGCGCGACGAGGCGGGCGCGGCACTCAAGGTGCTTGGCGCCAAGGTTTCGGGCAGCGTGTCAAAGAAGACGAGCTATCTGGTCGCCGGCCCCAAAGCGGGCTCAAAGCTCACCAAGGCCGAGCAGCTGGGTGTGCCCGTGTTGGATGAGGCGGCACTTGAACAGATTTTGGCGACGGGTAGGGTCCCGGAGGCATAATGATTTGTTGAGGAACTGCGCAGAGGCTCAGTTCCTCAACATCTCCTTATAGTGTTTGCCTGTTCAATTTCGATATCGTTTCCCTCGTATGATCCAGATGCGTCTACCGACTCAAAGCGTGAGTAGGAAACTCTTGTCCCAACTTTGATTTTGGAAAGCTTGTCTTTGATTCGGCCAGATGAGGGGAATGTAATCCGGGTTTGCTTTCCAGCGTCGGTGTAGCGGGGACTGTTGTCTGTTTGGATTACGAGTTCCGTTCCCTCAATAGAATGAACGCTGCCGGCTCCAAAGACAAGGTAATCATCTCCTCCGCTATAGCGGGCTCTATCTGTGCATGAAGAAACGGATGCAAACATAGCGAAAATCACCAATATCGTAACCAGGGCAAAGGCCGTGGTGCCATAGCATTTTGATGGTGCCATCCGGTCTACCAAAAGACTGTTCCGTTCAATTTGACCATATTGGGCGTTGCATAGTTAATCGCTCGGGGATAAGTGTTCCATCCGTCGAATACTTCGAGCCACTGCAGTTCGATGCCAGAGCTTCCATTATGCCCAGTAAAATAGCCAGTTACCGTGACTGTATGACCTGATAGCTCGACGGATCCTTCACTGTTTCGGCTGTTGATCCACATATGATACAAGCCGATATTCCCTTGATCGATAGTTGCTCTGTACTGAGCGAATTGAGGCTGATAACCGAAAAATTGAGTATTAAGTGCTCTACCCTTTTGAGCGGCAAGACTTTTAAACGGAACAATTCCATCTGGGATGATCGTGCTTCCGTACTCGACGCCCTGATCATTGGTCTTATACGTTGTTGTGCCAGTGACGTTCCATATTTCTTTATAATAATCGGGATTAAATTGATTAGCGTTTGAACTGGTGAGACCGTAATGCATTGATACAGCGTACAAGGCAGAAACGACGCATGCATACTTATTAGTGCGGGCTTCAACTAATGATTCCGAGACTCCTCGGAACGGTATTCCGTTTAAATCGTCTATTTGGAAATGCAACATCAAGTCATCTTCATTGATAATGACTGCATCCCATGAAGTTGGGTTATTGCTTTGAGGTGCTATACCCTTTTCGGTGACAATTGGGACAGACCGTATATTGTTATAGTTGGTTACACAGTCTCTAGTTCCTGGCACCAAAGTTCCATATTCAATATCGTTGTACGAAATTAGTACGGTTGGGTTTGTGGCCTGTTGGCCGGAATAAGTTGAAATGGCGTTTGATAGAGAAGCTGAAATCGGAAGAATGGTATCGCCGAGGGTTATCTCCTTCAGAAGCCCAGGATATGATGCGTCAAGTATTAAATAACCGTAGGGGCTTCCTTCCCTTGTGACACTGATTTCATAGCCACAGATAAGGCCGATTTGTTGGCATACGGGAACGATTTGCTCGATCTCTAAGTTCGCGGATCCGTCGACGATGGGCAACAGGGAAAGCGCGTAGTCTTGTGCTAGGTCTGATGTAAAAGCGACGGATGAGTTTGAGTCGGCAGCGAATACTCTTGTTGGGCGTGACGCGGATAAGCCGATGATCGAGGCTAGGCCGAGAAGAAACGAGCGACGTGATTGAACTCTGGGCATAATGTCTCCTGCCTATGGGGGGCAATATGCTGTCATTTTATTTGCTACATAATACAATCTAATTCGGATTAAGGTAAATGGATGGAATTGCTCGATAAATGGTAGTGATTAGCGGACCGGTATCGCGATCCTCGTCACATACGCCCCCTGGTCGTCGCTGATGATGTCGTCGATCAGGGCGATCTCGCGCGAGGGACCGGCGGGTGTCAGGTTGCGCTCGCGCATATAGCTGAGCAGCTGCTCATAGCGTGGGGTTGCTTGCCCGTGCGTGCCGCGAAAGCTAATGGTCAGGCAGCGCGCGGCGGGTCGCGTCTCGAGGTCGCCCACGTAATCATCGGTGTCATCGAGCAGCAAAAAGACCTCGTCGTAGCCATCAAAGTCGCCGGCGGCGAGGCGCTCGGCGCTAATCCCAACGCCCAAGTTGCCCAGAAAGACAAAGGTCTCGTGCTGGCCCTTCTGCAGCTGACGAATCTGCCACTCCAGCGCATAGGCGTCGGTAGGCTTGACGCGTTCGCGCAATACGGCGCAGCGAAGCTCGGGCGCATCGATTGCGCAAATGGTATCGAGCTCGGTGTTCAGGGCATTGTGAAGCAGGGCAAGCCGGTTGTCGATCTTGCGCGACACGCGCTCCAGCTCGCGGCGCTTGCGCTCGATGAGCTCCTGCTGCTGAGCCAGCTGCCGCTGCATAAGGTTCACGTCGCGCGTGGTCACAAACTCACGGATTAGCGCGAGCGGCAAGTCGAGAACACGCAGGTGGCTGATGGTGTTGAGAGTGGAGAGCTGCCGCGATCCGTAGTAGCGGTACCCACTCGCCGGATCGATGTGTGCCGGGTCCAGCAAGCCCATCTGCTCGTAATGGCGCAACGTGCCCACGCTTAGGTTAAACAAGCGCGCCACCTCGCCAATGCGGAGCAGACCCTCGGTATGTTCAGTTGGCGAGTCGGTCATGGCGCCGCTCCTTTCAATGGACGGGGAAGGGGCGCCGAGGTCGTACGACGCAAACGATCCTCTACGCCATCAGCTTGTCAAAAGCCCCGCGGCGGTTGAGTACGGTAAATGCCATCACGCAAATGACTGCCGACAGAATTGACCCGCACGGCGAAGCGATGCCCATGGGAAACAGCGTGTCGGAATAGGCGTTCGACAGCAGCCACGCACCCGGCACGCGAATGAGCGCCACGGCCAGCACGTTGTGCGCAAAGCCGATGTAGCTCTTGCCGTATGCAGCGAAAAAGCCACTAAAGCAAATGTGGATGCCGGCAAAAATCGCGTCGAAAATATAGCTGCGCATATAGCCGGTGCCGGCCGCGACTACCGCGGCGTCCTTGGCAAAAAAGCCGATAAACGCCGGCGCCACTAGCCACATCAGCACCGTGATCAGACAGCCGTACACCACCGAGATCGTCATGGCGTCTTTGAGCACCTGACGTGCACGGTCGCCCTTGCCCGCGCCGGCGTTTTGCGCCGTGAGTGCACTGACGGTAGCGCCCATGGAACTCGGCACAATGAACAAAAAGCTGATCATCTTTTCGACCAGGCCCACGGCGGCAGCGTCGACGAGCCCTCGGTGGTTGGCAATGACGGTGATGAACATAAACGCCACTTGGATGCAGCCGTCCTGCACGGCCACGGGCACGCCGATCTTAAGAATGCTGCCGAGCACCTCGGGCTGGGGGCGCAGGTCGCTGCGCTTAACGTGGATGTTCGTGCGGCGGCTCTTGAGCCACACGAGCGCGAGGGCAACGCTGGCCGTCTGGGCGGTCACCGTGCCGAGCGCCGCACCCACGGGGCCGAGCCCCATGTGGCCGATAAACAGAAAGTCGAGCGCGATGTTGATGATGCATGCCACGCCGATCACGTACATGGGCGAGCGCGAATCTCCCAGCCCGCGAAAGATGGCCGAAAGAATGTTGTACGCGGCGATGCACGGAATGCCGATAAAGCAAATGCGCAGGTAGGCGGCGGTGCCTTCGACCGCCTCGGCCGGCGTGCCAATGAGCGCCACGATTTGCGGGCACAGCGCAAGCAGGATAGCGGCCAGCACCACCGAGACACCCATAAAGAGCGTGATGGTGTTGCCGATGGCGGTCTCGGCGCGGTCAAACCGGCGCGAACCCACGGCGTGGCCGACGATAACCGTCGTTCCCATGGCCAGGCCCACGAGCGTCACGGTAATGATATAGAGCGTCTGCGCGCCATTGCCCACGGCGGTGATGCCGGCGGCGCCGCTAAACTGCCCCATCATGTACAGGTCGGCCATGCCGTAGAGCATCTGCAAAAAGTACGAGAGCATATAGGGCAGGGCAAAGACCGCGATGGTCTTGAGGACATTGCCGCGTGTGAGGTCGTGTTCCATGGGCGGGGCTTTCTGGCTGGGTTCGTTTAGCTACCAGTGTAGTGAAAACCCTACAACGATTGTAGAGTCAAGGTTTGTGATGACGCCGGAGCGAAAAAGTCTCGCGCACCATTATTCCGAGTGAATATGGACACACATCACGAGAACTCGTCGCCGGCGCTAACCTTGCAGAAAACGATTTCGGAATACTTGACACCATTATTCGGCGCGCAATAATACGTGCGTTTGCGAACAACGTTTGATGGGGGTTGAACCTGCGTGCGCAATCTCAAAATACTGTTTTCCTATCTAGGGGCATACCGTCGCGATGCCATCCTCGGCGTGTTCTTTGTGTCGGTCGAGACGGTGCTCGAGCTGTTTATCCCGGTCATCATGGCCAACATCATCGATGTGGGCGTGCCTGCGTGTGATATCAACTACATGCTGCTACAGGGCGCGTACATGTTGGTGTGCGCTGCGCTTTCGCTGGTACTGGGCTTGGGTTATGCCCGCACGTCCGCCCGCGTTGCCTCGGGCCTAGGCGCTAACCTGCGCGAGGCCGAGTACAAAAAGATTCAGACGCTCGCTTTTGGCAACCTGGACAACTACGACGCCAGCTCGCTCGTCACCCGCATGACCACGGACATCACCGTTATCCAAAATGCTGTGGGCAACGGCTTTCGCCCTATGGTGCGCGGCCCGGTGACGCTTATCGTCGGCCTTATCTACGCGCTGATGCTGTCGCGCCCGCTCGCCACCGTCTTTGCGATCATCTTGCCCGTGCTGGCAATCGTACTGGGCGTCATCACCTATCGCGTGAGCCCGCTCTACCGCCAACTCCAGACCTCGATGGACCACCTCAACGGCGTGGTACAGGAGGACCTCACCGCCGTGCGTGCCGTCAAGGCCTACGTTCGTACCGAGCACGAGGAGGCCAAGTTCGACACCGTCAATACCGAGCTCGCGCGCACTGCGACAAAGACCTTTGGCAGCGCGGTGCTCAACCTGCCGGTGTTTCAGCTGTCGATGTACGTGGCTGCGCTCTCCATCCTGTGGATTGGCGGCCGCATGATTCTCGCCGGCAAGTTGGGTGTAGGCTCTCTCACGGGCTTTATGAGCTACGTGCTGCTGATCATGAACTCGCTCATGATGATTTCCAACGTGTTTTTGCTGCTCACGCGCGCTCTTACGAGTGTGGGCCGTATCGCCGAGGTGCTCGATGAGGAGCCCTTTATCGCCAACCCCGCGGGAGACCTCGCGATTGCGGCGCCAGCGGACGGCAGTATCGAGTTTCGCGACGTTTCCTTTTAATACCGCGCGGATGCAGCCGAGGATGTGCTCGAGCATATCGACCTTCGCATCGAGAGCGGCTCGACGGTGGGCATCCTCGGCGGCACGGGCTCGGGCAAGAGCTCACTTGTGCAGCTGATTGCGCGCCTGTACGACGCTACCGAAGGCGCCGTGCTTGTGGGCGGACACGACGTGCGCGACTACGACCTCGCCGCCTTGCGCGACGCTGTGGGCATTGTGCTGCAAAAGAATGTGCTGTTTACGGGTACCGTGCGCGAGAACCTGCAGTGGGGCAATCCGCAGGCGTCGGACGATGAGCTCCTCGCGGCTTGCCGCGCGGCGTGCGTGGACGAGTTCCTTGATCGCATCGGCGGGCTGGACGGCGAGTTGGGCCAAGGCGGCGCCGGTGTTTCGGGTGGCCAGAAGCAACGCCTGTGCATCGCGCGCACGCTGCTCAAGCATCCGCGCGTGCTCATTTTTGATGACTCCACCAGCGCGGTCGATATGGCGACCGACGCTAAGATTCGCGAGCACATCGCCCGGATTTCCGATACGACCGTGCTCATCATCGCCCAGCGCATCGCGAGTGTCATGGATGCCGATCGCATTGTGGTATTGGACGACGGTCGTGTCCACGGCGTGGGCACGCACGAGGAACTGCTAGCGGGCGACAACATATACCAGGAGATTTATGCCTCGCAGATGGAGTTTGCGAGGAACGCGGACGCCGGCGACGGCAGCGACGATGGTTGCGCGAATGATCCGTTTTCCTCCGTCGCATGCGGATCGCCCTTGGAAGGGGGTGAGCGCCATGCCTAAGACCGCAGCCCAAGCACGCCCGGCCGACCTCAAGCGCACCGTGCGCCGCCTGCTCTCCTACATGGGGCATGCCAAGTTCTCGTTGCTCGCGGTGGGCGTGCTCGCCTCCGTCGCCGCCATCGCGAGCCTCGCCGGCACCTACATGGTGCGCCCCATCGTTAACGGTTTGGCCACGGGCGGGGAGGAACTGCTCGCCAAGCAGGTTATCCTGACGGCGATCATCTACGCTGCGGGCGTGCTTTCGGCCCTGGGCTACTCGCAGATTATGGTGCGCGCGGCCCAACACGTGGTGTCCGATATTCGCCGCGACCTGTTCGCGCACATCCAGACGCTGCCGCTCAGTTATTTTGACAGCACGCGCTCGGGCGACATCATGAGCTTTTTCACCAACGACGTCGACACCGTCTCCGAGGCGCTTAACAACAGCTTTGCCAACGTGATTCAGGCCGCCATTCAGGTTGTGGGCACCACGGCCATGCTCATCATCCTTAACTGGCAGCTCACGATTATCACGCTCGTGTGCGATGCGGCCATTGTGCTGTATGCGCGCTACTCGGGCGCGCGCTCTAAGCGCTTCTTTGCCGCCCAGCAGGCATCGCTTGGCGACCTGGACGGATATATCGAAGAGATGGTCTCGGGCCAAAAGGTCATCAAGGTCTTTAACCGCGAGGCAGCGAATGTCGCCGGCTTCACCTGCCGCAACGACGAGCTTCGCCGCACCGGCACCGCCGCCGTGAGCTATGCTAACTCCATGGTGCCCATGACCGTCGTGATTGGCTACGTCAACTATGCCATCGTCGCCGTGGCGGGCGGCATGCTCTGCATCAAGGGCCTGGCCGATGTGGGCGCGCTTGCAAGCTACCTGGTCTTCGTTCGCCAGGCGGCCATGCCCATCAACCAGTTTACGCAGCTGGGCAACTTCTTGCTCAATGCGTTGGCCGGTGCCGAGCGCCTGTTTGCGGCTATGGACCTTAAGCCCGAGGTGGACGAGGGCTGCGTGGAGCTGGTGCAGACGGGCGACGCCGCGTGGGCGTGGAAGATTCCCGAGGGCCAGGGCGTGGGCGCGTACGGGCACTTGCATGACGTGGCAGCCGTTGATGAGTCGGGCCGCGCGGTGGCCGCCGACGGCACCGAGCTCACGTGCGGCTTGGTCCCGCTTGCCGGCGACGTGCGCTTCCATGCCGTGGACTTTTCCTACGTGCCGGGCACCCGTGTGCTCACGGATCTCAACCTGTTTGCCAAGCCAGGGCAAAAGATCGCGTTTGTGGGCTCGACGGGCGCCGGAAAGACGACCATCACCAACCTCATCAACCGCTTCTACGAGGTCGATGACGGCGAGATCACGTACGACGGCATCGACGTCAAGCACATTGCCAAGGCCAGCCTGCGCGGGTCGCTCGGCATTGTGCTGCAGGACACGCACCTGTTTAGCGGCACCATTGCGCAGAACATCCGCTTTGGCAAGCTCGACGCGACCGACGAGGAGGTGCGCGCCGCTGCCGAGGCCGCCTGCGCCGACTCGTTTATCCGCCGCCTGCCGCGGGGCTACGACACACCGGTCACGGCCGACGGCGCCAACCTGTCGCAGGGTCAGCGTCAGCTGCTCGCCATCGCGCGCGTGGCCGTCGCCGATCCGCCGGTGCTCATCCTGGACGAGGCCACGAGTTCCATCGACACGCGTACCGAAAAGCTCATCGAGCGCGGTATGGACCGCATCATGCGCGGTCGCACCACGTTTATGATCGCGCACCGCCTGTCCACTGTCCGCGACGCCGACGCCATCATGGTCCTCGAACACGGCCGCATCATCGAGCGCGGCACGCACGAAGAGCTGCTCGCCCAGCACGGCGAGTACTGGCAGCTGGCGCATGGCTTAAAAGAGCTGGATTAACCCGTTCGAGTACGATACTTTGACCCCTCCGTGCCCCTCACCTCGCCTCAAACCATCACAACATTCGACGTTTTTTGCCAAAATCGGGAAAAGCATCGAATGTTGTGATGGTTTTTCTACCACTCGACCGGGTGGAATCGCTTTCTTGCGCACGAAGGTGTGCGAATCCGCGAGCAGGGGAATAAGGTTGGCTATCCGACCCATTGGAGGGCTCATGGACCTGCCGATCGTCCTGTCCCATAAGACTGCCTGGCTGTACCACAACGTGGCGCGCCCGTCCGAGCCGCTCTCGCGAGCAAGCAGCCTATACGATGAGGACTCGCTTGCTAACGAGGCGGAGGCGACCGCGGGCCTGCCCAAATTGGGACTCGATGCCAAGGGGCTGAGGGCTTCAACAGCAGTTGGGATCGTTACCGACTATCTGGTTTCGCTTGGTATTCCACGAGAAGAGCTCGATCATATCGACACGCTCGTCAACTTCGATTTTGAGCGCTCGACGCCGGCTGGATTCAGGTGCCACGTGTTTGGAGCGCCGGTACCTTCAGACCATCTTATCGAGGTGGCAGAGGGCCTTCTGGTGGTTGATGAGGTCATGTGTTTTGTCCAAGCGGGTTCGTGGATGAGCGAGCCCGAGCAGCTGGAATATGGCTACGAAATCTGCGCCCGATACCATTTGAATCATCTGTCGACAGGCGATTATATCGAGATGGGGCAGAGGTTTACCGTTGCCGACTTGATTGCTTATTGCAATGAGAACCGATCTCGTCAGGGGGCCATACGCGCGGCCGCCGTGCTCAAGCGCGTGCACGATGGCGCGCGGTCGCCCATGGAGACGGCCACCGCAATCATGGTCGTAGCAAAACGTTCCCAGGGAGGGCTGGGATACGCCAAGATCGAGCTCAACCATCGGGTCGATGTTCCCAACGAGTTCAGGTATCTCGCAAAGGCCGGGTATTTCGAGATCGACGTATACGCGCCTGCGAGCGGTACGGGGATTGAATACAACGGTTCGGACCATCTTGATAAACAGCGCAGCGCGTCAGATGCGGAGCGTATGACCGTGCTGAGCGCGCTGGGCTTTAGGATGATCGTCCTCACCGGGACTCAGTTTGCCCACCAGCTGCAATTGCATCGGGCGATGAACGCCATCGCGCTCGCTATGGGCCTTAAGTGCGACCGAAGCGAGACATTCCAGAAACGTCAGAACGACCTGCGAGAATTCGTGATTCGGCACTGGGACGGCGGCCTTTAGGGCGCTTTGGTCCTTCTACGGGGTGCCGTGGGCAGGCAGACCATCGCAACATTCGACGTTTTTCGCCAAAATTGGGAAAAGCATCGAATGTTGTGATGGTTTGTATGCTGAGGATGGGCTTGGAAAGTCCGTTTTGCTCGAAGTGACCTGTCCTGTCGTACGGGTGTCGGCATGATTCTCTCGTGGGGTATTATGTTTTCCGAAGAATAAAACGCCGCGTGAGGGGAGGGCTGCGTGGACGGGCACGTGCAACATGACGGCTTTGGCCGCGATATCAACTACCTGCGCATTGCCGTTACCGACAAGTGCAATTTCCGCTGCATCTATTGCATGCCTGCCGACGGCGTAGCTCCGCGCGCACACGACGAGCTGCTCAGCGCCGAGGAAATCGCCCGCTTTGTGCGCTTGGTGGCGGGGGAGGGTATTCGCCGCGTGCGCCTGACGGGCGGCGAGCCGCTGGTCAGCCGCCGTATCATCCCGCTCATTCGCGACATCCGCGCGATTCCGCAGATCGAGGACATCTCGCTCACCACCAACGGCGCCCTGCTGCCCCAGCTGGCACTGCAGCTCAAAGATGCCGGGCTTAACCGCGTCAACATTTCGCTCGACACACTCGACCCTACGCTCTTTGGAAAGATCACGCGCTTGGGTCGACTCGAGCAGACCATGGCTGGCATCGACGCGGCACTGGCTTGGGGCTTTGAGCCCGTTAAGGTCAACTGCGTTGTTGTACGCCGGCTCAACCAGGATGTAGCGGCCCTCGCACGGCTGACCGTCGACCGCCCCATCCACCTGCGCTTTATCGAATACATGCCCATCGGTGACGAGCACACGAGCTCGCATTGCGCCGTGGACCCTCACGCGCCCGCGCTCAATCCCGAGTTGTGGGACGCGAGCGACACCGTGCCGAGCGACGAGCTGCGGGCGCGTATCAATGCCGGGGCCGCCGCGACGGGGCTGGGCGAGCTTGAACCGCTCGATATCAACGACGCCCCTGCCGGCGCGGGCCCTGCGCGCTATTGGCACTTTCCGGGTGCGGCGGGAACGGTCGGCTTTATTAGCGCCATGTCCAACCATTTTTGCGCGAATTGCAACCGTTTGCGCCTGACGGCTGATGGCAACGTGCGTCCGTGCCTGTTCAGCGATGCCGAGTATTCGGTGCGTGAGGCGCTGCGCCGTGGTGATGATATGCAGGTACTTTCGATTTGGCGCGATGCCGTGGCCCACAAACCGCAGGAACACGCGATAATTGAGGGCACGCAACGATTTATGTCCCAAATCGGAGGATGATCATATGGCCAAGAGCAGGTACGCCGATGCCACCAAGGCCGCTCGCAGGGCCGCGATGTCTGCCCACAAAGTCACGGCTACGGCGAATGCTGGCAACGCCGACGCGTCCGCGCAGCCGTCTGCCAGCGCTGCCACCGAGCCCGCCCGTGACGCCCGTCGCGACGAGCTGACGCACGTGGACGCCAAGGGCGAGGTGCGCATGGTCGACGTGTCCGACAAGGCCGAGACGCATCGCATCGCCATCGCCGAGGGCACCATCCTCATGCACCCCGAGACGCAGGCCATGGTGCTGCAGGACCGCGCCAAAAAGGGCGACGTGCTTGCCTGCGCGCGCGTGGCGGGCATTATGGCCATCAAACGCACGAGCGACATCATCCCCATGTGCCATCCGTTGCTCATTACCAAGAGCAAGTGCGACATTGCGCCCATCGCTCCGGCGGGGACGCCGGCCGAGGACGTGCCCGAGGGCTGGGCACCGGCGCGCACGGACGGGCAGGTTGGCTTTCACGTGCTGGTTACGGCCGGCGTGACGGGCAAGACGGGTATCGAGATGGAGGCCCTGACCGGCGCGAGCGCCGCGTGCCTAACGATCTATGACATGTGCAAGGCCGTCGATCGCGGTATGGAGATCGTCGACGTTCGCCTGCTGCACAAGGAGGGCGGCCGCTCGGGCGTGTGGGATCGTGCAGAGCGCCAGGCCGCTGCTGTTGAGGCCGTGGGAGCCACGGGCAACGCACCCGCGAGCGCATCCGTCGCCGTCGCGCCTGCAGCTCCGGCGCCGGCCGTCCCCGCGATCGCGTTTATCGGCTACCAAAACTCGGGCAAGACCACGCTCGTCGAGAAGGTTATCGCCGAGCTCACCCGCCGCGGCCTGCGCGTGGGTTCGCTCAAGCATCATGGGCATCACGGCTTCGATATCGATGTGCCCGCTAAGGACACCTGGCGCCATCACCAAGCCGGATCCAAACACGTGGGCCTCATCTGCGCCACGCGCTGGGCGGAGTATGCCGACACGCGCGAGGAGGACGAGATGCCCGCGCGTGAGCTGCTGTCGCGCTACAACGATGTCGACGTGGTGATCATCGAGGGCTACAAGACCGAGGGCTTCGACAACATCGTGGTAGCGCGCTCCGGTGTCGACCGTCTGCGCGGCAAGAGCTCGCTCGACCTGGTCGACGGTCACACCCTGGCCCTTGCCTGCAACGAAGCCCTGGCACGCCAGGCCTTCGACGCCGGCTTTGCGACCCGAGCCATCAACATCAACGACGCCCGAGCCATCTGCGACCTGATTCAAGATTATCTGGCCTAAAACCTGCCAAAAAGGGACAGGTTTATTTTGGCAGGTTTTATCTGGGCAAACGTCATTTCCACCACAAAGGGGCCGGGCACCTTTGTGGTGGTTTTTGCTTTGCAGTAAAAACCATCACAACATTCGATGAAAACCGCGATTTCGCCGAATAACGTCGAATGTTGTGATGCTTTGCGCCCCGGGCCAGGCCACCCTTCGGGTCCGGCCACCACAAAGGGGACAGGCACCTTTGTGGTGGTTTTGCGCCCAAGCACCCCGTGCGCGCCTTGGTATACCATGTACGCCGTTCACGAATACACCCCGCATCGCTGCACAACCCAGAAAGGCCCCCATGGACACCACCTTCAGCCACATCAAAGCCGTGTTCTGCGATATCGACGGCACGCTGCTCACGAGCGAGCACACGGTGTCTCCGCGCACCGTGGCGGCGATCCGCGCCCTGCGCGAGCGCGGCGTACTCTTTGGCCTGTGCACCGGGCGCGACGCCCACGCGACCGAGGCCATGTACGAGCTCTGGGGCATCGACGGTCTGGTGGACGTGATGGTGGGCTGTGGCGGAGCCGAGGTCATCGACCGCGCGCACGGCGTCAACGAGCTTAGCTACCCGCTGCCGGGCGAAACCATCGCGCGCATCTGCAAGCACATGGCGGACCTTCCGGCAACGCCCGTTTGCCCCCGAGACGGCGTGTTTTACGTTCCCGAGAGCAATGCGTGCGTGGAGCACTTGTCGCAGGTCGATGGCGTGCCCTATAAGGTGGTCGATTTTGCCGAGTTCTTGCGTGAACCGCAGCCCAAGGTGATGTTTACCATGGCGCCCGAGGTGATGCCGCAGGTCATCGAGCGCGCATCGACGTTTGCCGACGACACCGTTAAGGCTGCCGCCCTGCAAACCACGCAGCGCCTCTACGAGTTCATGGATCCGCGCGTGTCCAAGACGCGCGGCCTTGTGCGCGTAGCGGAGCTCAACGACATGGAGCTCCAGAACATCTGCGTGTTTGTCGATGCCGATAACGACACCTGCATGGTGGCCGACGCCGGCGCGGGCGTGGCCATGGCAAATGGCAGCGATGCCACCCGTGCCGCCGCCGACTTTGTGACCGCCAGCAACGACGAAGACGGCATCGCGATCTTTATCGAGGAACATCTGCTGTAGCGCCGGGTGCAACCATCACGAAGGGGGCAGGCACCTTTGTGGTGGTTTGTTCTAAGACTGGCGAGCGGGGCGCTATTTGTGCCGAGGCAGTTTCCCGCGAACTTAAATGTTGATGTATAAACATCATGATATATGTCGGTCATTGCTAATAGGGCATCTAGCTGGCAGGTTGTCAGAGCAGGCAAACGCTCTACCGTTTACAGCTACAAATCGACCGCTCACAGAATATGCTACTTAAAATAAAATGTTGTACAAATAACAACAAAGCATGAATTACCTAAAATGGATAACAGGTCTACCTGCGGTTTTAAAAAATTAGAATTTAATAAAACAATGCATACTTTGAGTAATTGTCAAGAATAAAGATTGTTCGACGCAAAATTGCAACAAATTGACGCCCCACATGTTTAAACAATGGCTAAACTTATCAATGTAGGGCACGTATAAATATTGACTGCGTGCCGGTTAGATAACGAAAGAGCAGGATCGCGGTCTCTTGGGGAGGAGGCATCGATGACAGCAAATTCAAATAAAGCTAAGCAAGGTAATAAAGCAGCGCATCGTGTGGTAGCGGGTGTTTTGTGCGGAGCTTCTGTCTTGAGCTTGGTACTGTCGCTCGTCATGCCCCCGATCTCGCAGGCCATTGCCAATGATGCCCAGGCAGCTCCTACCGAGGAAACTGTAATGGGGGGGTTCCTCAAGTGAGTCTACTGGTGTAGACAACACTACCAACGGGGATACCGAAAACCAGAATAGCGACGAGGTCGACGGCGGCGAGGCCGACTCTTCAAATGGTGTTGAGCAGGGTCAGTCTGAGGATCAGCCTGAGGGCGAGTTGCAGGTCGAAGACGGCGAGTCGTCGGATGACGGCGCCGTTATGGCAGCTGCGGAAGGTGGGCAAACCGAAGCGGCGCCCGTCGAGATAAATAGCGCTGACGATTTGAAAAACAAGTTGGAGAATGCAAGCGGTGTCGCTAGCTTCAAGCTTATGAATGATGTCGATACCGGCGGGACAATCCAGCTTGGCAAGGACGGCAGCAAGATCACGCTGGATCTAAACGGTCACAAAATTAAACACGAGAGCTCGAGCCAGCCCCTGTTCAACATTACGGGGGGCGCGACGTTAACCGTCATGGATAGTCAGCAAGCTGAAGTGGATGATCCAACGGGCGACAAATATGTATGCTCCGACAACACATCTAGCAAAAATGGCAACCTTGCCTCTGTGGCCCCTGATGAGACTTCTAATATTCCTACAAATCTCACCTACTATGTAACCGGATCGTCCGTAAATCCAGATGGCATTAGCACTACCGAGGCTCTTTATAAACACGAAGCTACCATCGGCGGCGCCATCGTGGCGTGCAGTGGTAACGACCAATTGAAGCTCATCAATCTTTATGGCACTAATGGTAAGGGCGGTACGTTCAATCTTGAAAGTGGCGTGCTGACGCAAGGACAGGGCTGTAAAGTTGCCAACTTGGTCTACGCCGAGAACGGTTCTACCGTCAATATGAGCGGTGGCTACGTTTGCGGTGCCTCTACGGGAACCTCGGGCACCGGCGCTGGCATTATGGTGTCTAATGAAAAGGGTGCTGCTTCGACCCTTAATCTAACCGGTGGCGTTATCGCAGGTAACTACGCTCCCAATGGCGGCGGCGTGTACGCTAAGGGCTCAATGGTCAACGTGGATGGCAGCATTATCTCCGGCAACGGTACGTTTGGTAGCCAGTCTGGCTACGGCGCAGGTATCTGTGCGTTCGAATCAACCGTTAACGTTACGAGCGGCTACATCACCAATAACAAGTATCAGTTCTACCAAGATACCGATTCGACTAATTGGGTGCACAAGGGCGGCGGTTGCCACGGTGGTGGTGGTATTGCTGCTTTTAATGGCGGTAGCCTGAAGATTAACGGTGGCTACATCACCGGTAACTATTCTGCCGAGGCCGGTGGCGGTATTTATGCTGGCGCTTGGAAGCAGGCTCTTTCCACGTTTACGTTCTCTGGTGGAACCATCGCCAGCAATGTGGCGCAAAACTCAGAGGGTGGCGGCATCCGCATTGCTGCGCCTACCGTTGGTGTGTTTGAAGTTGCGAATGGTTCACACGCTTATATCACCAACAATACGACCAATACCACTAATGACTGGGGCGGTGGCGGCGTGTTCGTCCAGGGCGGCAACAGTGATGAAAACGTTAATTCAGCGACTCTTAAGATTTACAACGCGCTGATTACTAACAATTCGGCCGAGGGCTATGGCGGTGGCTTCGCTGCCTGCCCGACCGGCAAAACGGCTATTACCGATACCAATGGTATTGCGATTTTCGGAAACTGCGATGAAAACGGCGCCCACCTATCGGGTGGTACTAATGGTAAGAATGAAGATCAGCCCACAACCGTTAAGGGTGGCGAAATCACTGATACCTTCAAGCAAAACGGCCATAAGGATCTATTCCTGATTCGCAAGTCAGATAATAGCGACTACATCGCTGCCGTAACTGGTCAGATGCTTGGTGGCGGCGCTGCCAACTGGAAGGGCACGATCGACGGTCAGCCGCCTACGACCATCGGCAAGTACGAGGGCGCCCAGGCTAAGTACATGATTGGCCTCGATGCAGATCCTTCCGATGGTGATCAAGGGCTTGCCCGTGATAATGCCACGCTCTTCATTACGGGCAACAAATCCAACGTCCACGGTGGCGGAATCATGACCAATGGTGACGTTGTCGCTGGTTCCACCATGCAGGTGAGCGTGTACCCCAAGATGAAGCTCAATGGCACTAAGGCGCTAATGGGTCGTGCGCTTAAAGACGGAGAGTTCAAGTTCCTGCTGCTCAAACAGGGTACAAACAAGCAGGACCCCTCGTTTGCCGATCACAAGCTGCGACTCAATGGCTGCACAAAAGTTGGCAATGGGGTCACGAATGATGGCGGCGGCAACTTTGCCTTTAATCTGGGCGAGGTCTATTCCGATGACTCGATCGTCTACTACCTCGTTGAAGACCCCGGTGACAATCCCGTTTCTGGCGTGACTTGCGACGAGACTATCTACAAGATAGATCCTAAGGTCGTAAAGGATGAAAAAAAGTCGCATAAGGTGCTTGATATCGAGTACACGTACTATACGGTCAGTAGTGTGGCAATCACCACAATCGCCGCTAATGGTACTACGTCTGTTGCTACGGTTTATCCAATACCCGAAGGTGACGTTGCAAACGTCGCGCTAACAAGCTCAAAGACTTTCACCAACACATACACGCCGTACGACTCCAAGGGTTCCTGGACTCCGGCGGCTACGAAGGTTGTCAAGGGTGGCGAGATGAAGAAGTTTACGCTTCAGCTCGCGACCGACAAGGAGTTCACGAGCATCGTCAACGATAAGTCGACCAAGGCTGACGGCTCCAAGTCCCAGACCTTGGACTTCGACGAGATTGAGTACAAACTCAATCAACTCGAAAAGCTCGAATCTGACCCTACCGGTCGTGGTGCAAGCAAGACCTTCACCTATTACGTCCGTGAACAGCGGCCGACGACGCCGTTCACGAACTACGAGTATGACCAGTCGGTCTATCAAATTACGGTCAAGGCGGCTGATAACTCTAAAGGCAAGATAGACATCTCTGCAACCTACAAGCAGATTCAAGATCGTAATGGTAATTCGGTGACCGACGACACTGAGCATACGTTCACCGACTCCACCCCCACCTTCACCAACACCTACTCCACCTCTTTGCCCCTTTCTGGTATGTCGGGCGTCACTCTGACGTACCTTGCCGGCGCGGCGGTGCTTTGCGCTGCTGCAGCCTGGATGCACATTCGTCGCAAGGCGAATGCGAAGGGAGGTGAGCGTCGTGAATAAGAAAGTTTGCTCCTTCCCGATCTTGTTTGCGCTGCTTGCCCTCGTGGTCGGCACCTGCGCGGTTGTGTTCCCCGCTTCCGCGCAGGCCGCGCCGACCTCGACCGGTTCCATCACGGTGAGCGGCACCGTGGCGAGCAGCTACGACGCCTACCAGATCTTTAGCGCCAACGTCGTCGACGGCGACAGCGACGCTAAGATTGCCACCGACCTCGCCTGGGCAAGCAACGCCGTGCGCGACGCCGCGCTGCCTGTGCTGCACAGCGCCGGCATGCCCAAATCCCAGACCACCGCGCAGGAAGCTGCCGAGTGGCTCAACACCGATTCCCACCTTACGAGCGCGCTGAGCGCACAGCTCGCTCGTTCCCTCCAGAGCTCTGGCGCCGTGCCCGTGGCCCTTAACGCGGGCACGACGGCCGAGCTGCCCTGCGGCTACTGGCTCATCGTCGCCGACGACGACGCCATCGCCCAGGGAGAGGCCGGCACCGCGCCGATCATGGCCCTGGTGGGCGGCAGCGCCGTCACCGTCAAGCCCAAGGCCGCGACCCCCAAGGTCTCCAAGCACGTGCTGGAGGACAGCACCGCCGCCTGGCAGAAGGCCGCCGACGCCACGGTCGCCGACGACCTGTACTGGCGCCTCTCGGCCACGGTCCCGGCGGGCCTCACCGCCTACGACACCTACACGGTGCGGTTCGTCGACACCATGAGCGCGGGGCTCGACCCCTCCGAGGTCGCCGCGAGCATGCGTGTGTACGTGGCGGCGGGCGCGGACGGCGGCTTTGACGCGGTCCAGACTGGCAAGGACGGCCGCGCCGGCACCGAGCCCACGAAGGGCTGGACCGACATCACGGCCCAGTGCGCCACCAAGGTAGCGGTCGACGGTAAGACCTTCACCGTGCGCACCGGCGACCTGATCGCCGCGCTTGGCGGGGCCGACGCCTTTACCGCGGGCGCCCGCGTGGTCGCCGTATACAATGCGCCGCTCAACAGCGCATGCAACCACGGCATCGCGAAGGGCAACCCCAACGAGGTCTACCTGCGCTACCCGCGCTCTCCCTTTGCCGACCAGTCCGGCGACGCCGGCTTCACCCGCACGCCGAGCGACGATGCGTGCGCCTACACCTGGGATCTCGCGCTCACCAAGCGCGGCAGCGACGGCGACAAGCCGCTTGCCGGGGCGGTCCTGAGCATCGCCGACGACCGCGGTCGCACGCTGGCGGCCGACGGCACGTGGGATGCGGAGGGCAAGGCCACCGTCACCACGGGCGAGGACGGCCGCGTGACCGTCTCGGGCGTGGACTCGGGCAAGCTGGAGGTCCGCGAGCTCAAGGCGCCCAAGGGCTACACCGCCTTCGAGGGCGCGCGCTCCGTGACGGTCAAGGCCGAGGGCCTGGACGTCGACCAGGTGGCCGCCGCCAAGCCCAAACTCACCATCACGGCCGAGTCGCCCCTGCGCGCCGACAGCGCGGACGGGTCGACGGGCAGCCTGGAGGCGTCGCTCATCAACACGCCCACCGGCACACCCCCTAGCATTACCACCGGAGGCTTTATGCCCTCGACTGGCGATATGGCAATGTACGCCGCGGCCGCCGCAGCGGTCGCCGGAGCCGCGCTCATCGTGGTCGCGCTCCTGGTCAAGCGGGGAGGTGGCAGCCATAAAGAGTAGCTGGCAGCCCCACAGAGAGCGGGGCGAGACGTAGCGAAGTAGATGCTAAGACACAGACAGACAGATTTAGATCAAATGGAATTCGGGCAGAAAGCAGAGGAAAAGAAGATGAGCATGAGCAAGAACATCGCACGCCTGGCAGTAACCGCCGGCCTCACAGCAGCGCTGAGCTTCGGCGGCGTCATGGCGCCGGTGACCATGGCGTTTGCTGAGGGTGCGACTACTACGACCAATAGCATCATAATCAATAAGAACGCACAGAATGGCGATGTGACGTACAAGGCCTACCAGATTTTCGAGGCCGATGTTGTAGATGGAAACGACGGTTCGAGCAAGATCGTTTCAAATGTCGAGTGGGCCGTTAATGGTTCAGCTCAGACTAAAATCATCGAAGCCATTCAAAAAGTTGATGCTAATGGCTCCAACTCGCTCAAGGATAGTCCCAGCGCGCAGGATGTCGCAAATTGGCTGGAGGACAATTTCGGTTCTTATGACGATGGGACCATCGTCGGCAAGAATGATTTGTTCAATACGCTCGCCAAGATAGTTCAGCAGGAAGTTAATCCTACTAAACCAATTAATTTTACGGGAGAATCGTTTCCAGCGAACCAGCCGTTTTCTTTCAGTGAATCTGGGTACTATCTCTTTCTGACCGACAGCAGCAGTATCAGCAAATCGGATGATACGACTAAAAAGCCGGATACCGGCACCTCTCCGATTTTCGCTGTTATCGGCGGCAGTCCCGTGTCCGTTACCGAGAAGACCAGTATTCCCACCGTCAACAAGGCAATCTACGACGATGAGGATAATAAGTGGACGCTTAGTGGCAGCGATATTCTCACTTCTCCCAACTTGGGCGCCGACTCCTCTATTGGCCAGTACGTTAAATATCAGCTCGTTGGCACCGTTGCGAGCAATATCAATACATATGGTTCCTATGAGTACACCTTTAAGGATAAACTGCCTGAGACCATGACGCCCAAATACAACAAGGTCAGTGAGGGCAATAGCGCTCTGGATGTTACAGTCAAAATTAACGGCGAGCCTGTCGTGAATGGCTGCTCGGTTGATTACCGGGACCATGTGCTCACGGTTCACTTCGATAATCTCAAGGACTGCAAGGGTGCCCATGGCGAAACGATTGATGTGTCAGCTGATTCTAGGGTGACCGTTGAGTATGAGGCCATGCTTGATCCTGATATTATCTGCAATAAGAATGATGGCACGATCAAGCAAGAGTACGAGAATATCCTCGGCGTGCCTCAGGAGAACACGGTCAAACTGGAGTACTCCAACAACCCGAATGGCAATGGTATCGGTAGCACGGTCGAACATCCTGCTTATGACTACACTTATGGCATCGATGTTACCAAGGTCGGCTCCGACAAACCGAATGATGGTCTGGCGAACGTTGAGTTTTTGCTGAAGGAAGACGGGTCCAACAAGTACATAAAGGCAAACGGTACCACGACGGACAAGGCGGAGGAAGCCATCCTCAAGACTGATGCCAACGGCAAAATTAACGTCTTCGGTCTCGATCAAGGCACTTACATTCTTACCGAGAAAACTGCTGCGCCCGGTTACAACAACTCCCATAGCGGCGAGGGCATTAAGTTTACGATTAGCCGAAATACGCTTCCGGCAAATAAGACGGAAGCGGTGCAGCCCGCCTGCAATATTGTTAGCGCTGCCAATCTGAATCTCGTGAGGAAGGAAGAATCTACCACCGGCATGGTGCACCTCACCGTCACCGATGAGAAAGGCTCCAACCTCCCGCTCACCGGTCTCAACGGCGTGACCTTCACTTGGATCGCTGGTGGCGCGGTACTGTGCATCGGCGTGGCGCACCTCATCCGCAGCCGTAAGCAGGCCGAGGAGTCCGAGCAGGAGTAACGCTCGCTCATCCATCCCTTTGGCAGGTGGGATGTGTTGGCCATGAGACTTGCGGACACTTCTCTCGTCCATCCACGTTCTTGCTTTGCCATTCTCTTTTCGGGGCAGACTCCTCACTGGAGTCTGCCCCGTTTTTTGGACAACACAGGCAGCCTCCACCGTCCGATGCGGACTCATCCGTCATCGCGTTTCTTGACTCGTATGAAGTTCGGTTTAAGGTCCGTAGGCGCACGCGCGGTGCGGACGGTGGACGGCATTTGCGCCGAAAGCGCAAATAAGAATGCCCGGGGGTCGGATCCCGGGCATTTAACAAAAGCTGAAAACTAGGCCGCCCGCGCTCTCGTACACTTACGCGGGGTGCGTCGTTTTCTATTGACATTGTATCCCGAATCGCCCAGCCGATTCGGGACATTTTGAAAACTCAAATGCGGGCTTATCCTCGACTGGACGGTGCAGTCTGGCTACGTTGTCCGGCGCAGGAGCTTGCTAATCGGCTATTATTTGTTTAGACAACTTGAGTTGTAGAGGAGTGACCGGCGATGGTGCAGGGCGCCAAACATATGAAGAGCAATAACGCCGCGGCCAACGGTGGCTCAAGCCCTCAGCCCAAACCTCAACCAAAGTCCAAACGCCGCCGCAAGCGACTGCCGCGCTGGGCCGATCGGCTCATCACCATCGTCATCATCCTTATTGGCGTGGGCCTTATGACCTGGCCGTGGATCTTGGACCGGCTCGAGGCCTCGGGCGTGTTCAACCAGATCAGCACGGTGTCCAGCACCGTGGACGCGCTGTCTGCCGAGGAGCGCGAGCGCATCCTGCTCCAGGCGCGCTCTTTTAACGAGCAGCTGGCGGGCGAGGCCACCGAGCTCCCTGCCGACCAAATCGAGCCCTACGCTCAGCAACTTATCTTTGACCGCGACCCCATGATGAGCTGGGTCGAGATCCCCTCCATCGACGTGAGCATGCCCATCTACCACGGCACGAGCGAGGAAGTCCTTATGGCGGGCGTCGGCCACCTGGAGGGCACGAGCCTGCCGGTGGGCGGCACCTCGACGCATTGCGTGCTCACCGCGCACTCGGGCATGCGCAACTTGAGCATGTTCGACGACATCCATTCGCTGGAGCCCGGCGACCTGGTGCTGCTGCACACCATGAACAAGACGCTCGCCTACAAGATGGTGGACTCCGAGGTGGTGCTGCCCGAGGAGATGGAGTCGCTGACCATCGAGCCCGGCGCCGACAAGGTTACGCTCGTTACCTGCACGCCCTACGGCGTGAACGACCATCGCCTGCTGGTGCATTGCGTGCGCACCAAGTACAGCAAGAAGGACGTCGACAAGCAAAAGTCGCTGGCCGGTCGCCACTGGGGCAAGCGCGAGTTTGCCGTGCTCATCGTGGCCGTGGCCATTGTGCTGTTGCTACTGGACATCGTGATCCACGCGGTCCGCAAGCGCCGCAAGGCTAAGGCCTCGGCATAAGACATCGTTCAGAACCGCCACAAAGGGGACAGACACTTTTGTGGTGGTCGGGGGACTTCCAAACCATCACAACATTCGATGAAAATCGCGATTATGGCGAAAAGTGTCGAATGTTGTGATGGTCTTCGTTGTGGGCGGGACGGTTTTCGTTTCGGACGGCGCGGTTTTCGCTATGGACGGTGCGGTTTCGCTGCGGAACCGCCGGCCCGCCGCCTGCCAGCCCGCCGCCCTCGTTACGTTTTCGCTGCATTTGGGTAAAGCGCCTGCTCCAAGCGGCGTTGCCTTGTATACTAGAGCGGTTTAACTGTTATGCGGAAGGGAGCGCCTATGGCACTCAGCGAGAAAGACGTGCGCGGCATCGCCGAGTACGCAAAGATCGCACTGACCGATGACGAGCTCACCCAGATGACGTCCTACCTGAACGACGCCGTCCAGATGCTCGAGCCCGTCTTGCAATATGACTTGCCCGACGTGGAGCCCACGTTCCATCCCATCGGAAGCCTGTCCAACGTGATGGGCGATGACCTGCGCGAGCCCGAGCGCGACCTGCCGCTCGACGTCGCGCTGGAAAACGCCGGCAGCGCGCGCGACCGCTACTTCCGCGTGCCGTCCATTTTGGGAGAGGGGGAGAGCGAGTAATGGCGCTAAGCTTCGATTCCCTTACCGCCGCCCAGATCGCCGCGGGCGTTGCCGCCGGCGACTTTACCGCTACCGAGGTGGCCCAGGCCTCCCTTGCCGCCATCGAGGCGCGCGAGGGCGGGGTCCAGGCATTCCTGCAGGTGGCGCCCGAGCTTGCGCTCGAGGCCGCTGCGCGCGTGGATGCCGACCGCGCCGCAGGCAAGCCGCTGCCCCCGCTCGCGGGCGTGCCGCTGGCCATTAAGGACAACATGAACCTCGTGGGCACGCGCACCACCTGCGCTTCGCGCATGCTCGAGGACTACCAGAGCGTCTACACCGCCACCTGTGTCCAGCGCATGCTCGATGCCGGCTGCCTGCCCATGGGCAAGGCCAATATGGACGAGTTTGCCTTCGGCAGCTCCACCGAGAGCTCGGCGTTCCACCGCACCAACAACCCCTGGGATACCGAGCGCGTGCCCGGCGGCTCCTCGGGCGGCTCCGCTGCAGCCGTCGCCGCGGGCGAAGTCGCGCTCTCGCTGGGCTCGGACACCGGCGGCTCTATTCGCCAGCCGGCGTCGCTGTGCGGTGTGGTGGGCTTTAAGCCCACGTATGGTGCCGTGAGCCGTTACGGCGTGGTTGCCTTTGGCTCGTCGCTCGACCAGGTGGGCCCCTTTGGCCGCACGGTCGAGGATGTCGCGCTGGCCATGAACGCGCTCACCGGCGCGGGCCACGATCCGTACGACTGCACCAGCCAGGATTGCGCCGTCGACTTTACCGAGCATCTCAACGACAGCGTCGAGGGCAAGCGCGTGGGCATTATCCCTGCGTTTATGGAGGCCGAAGGTCTGACGCCCGAGGTCAAGGCCGCTGTTCAGCGCGCCGCTCAGGAGCTGCAGAACCAGGGTGCCGAGCTGGTCGAGGTCGACCTGCCGCACTTGGACGCCGCCATCGCCGCCTACTACGTCATCGGCCCGGCCGAGGCGTTCTCCAACCTGGCCCGTTTCGACGGCATTCGCTACGGCTACCAGGAGGAGGGCTGCGCCAACCTGTCCGACCAGAGTTCGCTTTCGCGCGCCCACGGCTTTGGCGCCGAGGCCAAGCGCCGTCAGATGCTCGGCGCCTACCTGCTGAGCTCGGGCGTGTACGACAAGTACTACTACGCTGCGCAAAAGGCCCGTACGCTCATCACGCGGGACTACGACGCCACGTATGCCAAGGTGGACACCATCCTCATGCCCGCCTCGCCGCGCACGGCCTTTAAGTTTGGCGAGATCAGCGACCCCACGCAGATGTACCTCTCCGACCTGTACACCATTTCGCTCAACATTTGCGGCAACGGTGGTATCTCGGTGCCGCTGGGCCTGGGCGAGGATACTCGGCTGCCCGTTTCTGCCCAGCTGGTGGGACCTGCCTTTAAGGACCGTCAGCTGCTCACGTTTGCCCGCGCCCTGGAGCGCGGCTTTGCCGATGCCGCCACGGGTGCGCCCGCGCTTTCCGTCGCGCCCGATTTTGCCGGGAAGGGAGGCGAGCTGTAATGAAGGAGCTTTCCGAGGTCCTGCAGGATTGGGAGGCCGTGATCGGCCTGGAGATCCATACCGAGCTCACCGCACTCGATACCAAGATGTTCTGCAACTGCAAGCTCAGCCACGATGACGAGCCCAACGCCAACGTGTGCCCGGTGTGCTTGGGCCTGCCCGGCGCCCTGCCGGTGCCCAACAAACGCGCCATCGAGAGCATCGTCAAGGCCGGTCTCGCCACCAACTGCGAGATCCAGCGCCACTCGATGTTCTACCGCAAGCACTACTTCTATCCCGATATGGCCAAGAACTTCCAGACCACACAGGGCCCGGTCGCCTTTGCCATGTACGGTCACCTGGATCTGGACGTGACCGGTCGCGGTGCCGCCGAGCGCCCCGACTGCGCGTTTGGTGAGGCCGAGGCCCAGAGCCTGGCGAGCGCTTCGGCCAACGCTGAGGGCCTGTCCACGTCCATGTCCTCTACCATGCGCGAGGGCAATCAGCGTGCCGGCCATCTGGCCAGCTACGACGCATCCAACCTGCAGATGCCCGAGCGTCGCGAGGACGGTTCCTACACGGTGCCCATCCGCATCCTGCGTATCCACATGGAGGAGGACGCCGCCAAGATGGTCCACGTGGGCGGTGCCGAGGGTCGCATTACCGCTGCGGCCGAGTCGCTCGTCGACTACAACCGCTGCGGCACGCCTTTGATTGAGCTCGTGACTGAGCCCGACTTGCGTACGCCCGAGGAAGCGCGCCTGTTTATGGAGAAGCTCCGCCGCATCTTTGTGACGCTGGGCATTTCGGACTGCTCCATGGAGAAGGGTTCCATGCGCTGCGACGGCAACGTGTCGCTGCGCCGCCGCGGCGAGACCAAGCTGGGCACCAAGACCGAGCTCAAGAACCTCAACTCGTTCAAGAGCCTGCATGACGGCCTTGCCTACGAGATTTGCCGTCAGGCCGAGGTGCTCGAGGAGGGCGGCATCATCTATCAGGAGACCCGCCACTGGGAGCCCAGCCGCAAGCGCACCGTGGTCATGCGTGTGAAGGAGACGGCCGACGACTATCGTCTGTTCCCCGATCCCGACCTGGCGCCGTTCGATCTGGATGACGAGTTCATCGACCGCTGCCGTGGCGAGATTCCCGAGCTGCCCGATGCCAAGCGCGCCCGTTTTGAGACCGACTTTGGCATTAAGGCGGCGGATGCCGAGCAGATTGCCGGCGATCCGGAGTTTGCCGAGTTCTTTGAGGCCGCCGCTGCCGGTATGGCTGGCAAAGAGGCCCAGACGGTCGCAAACTTGCTGGTGAACGAGATGATCGCCTATCTTAAGGGCGCGGGCGTCTCGCTTACTGAGTCCGGTATTGCGCCGGCCCAGGTGGCGGCGCTGGCCAAGCTGCTGGCGACCGATGCCATTAGCTCCAATCAAGCTCACGAGGTCTTTGAGGCCATGGCCCAGACCGGTGATGATCCCAACAAGATCGTCGACGAGCGCGGCATGCGTCAGGTGAGCGATGCCGGCGCGCTGCAGCCGATCGTGGACGAGGTGCTGGCAAACTGTGCCGATCAGGCGCAGCAGTACCGCGACGGCAACCAGAAGGTCATCGGCTTTTTGGTGGGCCAGTGCATGAAGGCGAGCCGCGGCAAGGGCAACCCGAAGCTCTTCAACGAGTTACTGAGAACGTCGCTCTCGTAAGCGGGAACCGAGGGGCCCCGGCAGGGCGGGTGCTTCCTCAAAATTTCGAACAGTCCTGCGCAAGACGAAGGCCACATTAAGTGGCCTTCTTTGCGTGCGGAACT
>ERZ1673746.675-NODE-675-length-34040-cov-11.296925_pt1 | contig 34040 bp, 20 predicted proteins | sample MGYA00580205_ERZ1673746 | MGnify/ENA primary metagenome ERZ1673746 (study PRJEB41218, sample SAMN15661771) | gut metagenome | host: Homo sapiens | place: Canada: London | collected 2015-08-20/2019-03-30 | study: EMG produced TPA metagenomics assembly of...
AGCTATGTCTTCTTTTATGCGGTTTTCAATTTGCGCAAGTTATTGTACATTATCAAAAGATCCGGAAGGACATTTTTCAACAAGCTGAAATACCCTAGAAAGAGAGGGAAACCATGAAACAACAGACCCGTTTTTATGTCAGCCGGAAAAACCCGCTGACTTGGATCGCCGCGGCCCTGTCGCTGGCTTCCATCGTTCTGCAGATCCTCGCGCTCTGCCTCGGCGAGGGAGCCGTGATCAGCACCGTGAACATCTGGTTCCAGAAGGTCCTGCCTATGGCGGTGAGCCTCGGCTTTGCGCTCCAGCTCGTGCTGGAAGGGGAGACGCGGTTCTATCGCACGTCGAAGCCCATTTTCTGGGCCTGCGTCTACTTCGGACAGGCGGCGCTCGACCTGCACCTGCACGGCGGCTACGCCCTGTTCGGCTATATGCGCTATGTCGTGATGTGCTGGATCCTGTACCTGCTGCTCTACCTGATCTATCGCCTGACCATCACCGGCAAGATCCCGGTGTCCTATCCGCTGCTGTTCACGCTGCTGGTCCCGCTGGCAATTCTCATCTATGATCTGGCGATGGCCGGCTGCACGATCCCCGTGTGGTACCGCCTTGTCAAGATCTCCAACATCGCCATGGCCGGCAGCGCCGTCGTCGCCGTGCTCGCGATGCGGCCGTTCACGGACGGGGCTTACCACCCGACGTGGGGCGACCGCAAGGATGGCCGTCTTATCCGTACGCTCAGCCCGATGAACATCGTCGCGGGCTACATCATGCCCACGCGCAACGATGCCTGCAACTCCATCCAGACGACGTTCGAAATTTCGAAGGTCGAGCGCTACATCCGCCAGAAGCGCGCGGAAGGCATGGAGTCCTTCGGTCTGACGCATGTGCTGCTTGCGGCCTATGTCCGCTGCATTGCAAAGTACCCCGGCGTGAACCGCTTCTTCTCCGGCCAGCGCGTCTATCAGCGCGATGACGATGTCCAGTTCACCATGACCATCAAGAAAGACATGCGCACGGACGGCGAGGAGACGACCATCAAGCTCCACCTTACGCCGACGGACACGACGAAGGAGGTCTATGAGAAGCTGAACGCCCTCATCGACGAGGTCAAAAACACCCCCCTTAACAGCTCGTTCGACCATGTCGCGGCTCTGCTGGCCAGTATGCCGCGCCTCCTGCTGAAGTTTGTTGTCTGGTTCCTGAAGACGCTGGACTACTTCGGCATGCTGCCGGCGTTCCTGACGGACCTCAGCCCCTTCCATGGCACGGTCATCTTCACGTCCATGGGCTCGCTTGGCATTCCGCCCATCGTCCACCACCTCTATAACTTCGGCAACCTTCCCGTCTTCGTCGCCTTTGGCCGCAAGTACCGCAAGGTCGAGCTCGATCTGCAGGGCAAGCCCGTCACGCGCCGCTATGTCGACTTCGTCATGAATACGGATGAGCGTATCGTGGACGGCTTCTATTACGCGACCGTCATGAAGTACTTTGAAAAGCTCCTGCGCGAGCCGGAGCAGCTCGATCTTCCGCCCGAGGAAGTCCTGCGCGATATTCCCTGAACCCAAATATCCAAAGCTCCTGCGTGTGCACTGCATGCGCAGGAGCTTTTTGCGTCTCCGTGTCACGGACAGCTGTACGCCTGTGGCTGAAATGAGAGACGAAATGTAATACTGATTCCTGATTAAAACATTTAATCAGGAATCCCGTGTGCTACGCACACTCGCATCGTGCTGACGCACGCTGCGCCGTCTCATGCAGAATCTGACGCGCCCTCGGCGCTATAAAAAGCTTTTAAAGCTTTATATCAGATTCTAGTATAAAGCGAATATACGCGAAAGTGTAAGAATATTTGTGAGAGAAAATAGAGCGATCAGCACACCAGAAGGGAATGAATTGTGATTAGCTGGCAAATAAGGACATTTAATATGGATATTCCACGACAAAAAAACAGAAAGTCAGGCAAATTTTTCCTTGCATTTCCATACAGCCTGTGGCATAATTAGAGTCGCAGTTCATTACGCGTTAGCGGAGCAAAGCGCTAACGAGCAAAAAGGAAAGGATGGGATATGCAATGCGCAAAAAACTGACTGCGCTGCTGCTGGCCTGCCTGCTGCTGGTTTGCCTGGTCCTGCCGGTGTCCGCTGCGGACGCTCCGGCGCTCTATGGCACGGCCAATGCCGCGGACGGCACGGTCACAGTCACACTCAGTCTTCGCGGCGGCAGCGCCGTGCGCAGCGGAGCCTTCACGCTCAGCTACGACAGCTCGCTGACGCTCAGCAAGACCGAAAAGGGTCTGCCGCTTGCAGTGGCAAACACAAAGGAGAAGGGAAAGGTCGTCTGCAATTGGGTCGGCGGCGCAGCCGAGGCCGATCAGGCCGTGCTGACGCTGACGTTCACGAACGCAGCGACGAAGAGCTATACCTTCAAGGTGTCCGGCGCCAAGGTGACGGACAAGAACTATGAGACGACGAAGATCGCTGACTTCCCGATCAGGATCTATGTGGCCTGCAACGGTAAGAACTGCCCGTCCAAGAGCTACAAGGATGTCGATCAGACGCAGTGGTATCACAATGCTGTGGACTATGTCCTCGGCAATGACCTGATGAAGGGCACGGGCAAGACGACGTTCTCCCCGGATGCCACTCTGACGCGCGGCATGGTCGTCACGGTCCTCGGCCGCGCCGCCGGTGTGAAGACGGCCGATTATGCCGGAACGAGCTTCTCCGATGTCAAGGCCGGCAGCTGGTATGCGCCCTATGTGCAGTGGGCCAGCAAGCAGGGCCTCGTCAAGGGCTATGAAGACGGCACGTTCAAGCCGGAGCAGAATGTGACCCGCGAGGAGATGGTCACCATGCTGTTCCGCTGCTGGCAGAGCGAGGGCAACACCTGGAAGACGGATGTCACCGCGCTCAATGCATACAAGGATTCCGCAAAGGTCTCGAGCTGGGCGCTTCCCGCCATGCGCTGGGCTGCTGCTAACGGCGTCGTCAACGGCGTCGGCGACAGCATGCTGGAGCCGCAGGGCCAGGCAACGCGCGCACAGTTTGCGAAGATCATCATGGTCTACCTTGAGAATCTCGCATGAAAGGAGCGCAGGATAGAAGAATGAAGCACTGGAATCTGAAACGGGTCCTTTCGCTGCTGCTGGTCGTGTGCATGGTCACCGGCCTGCTGTCCGGCGTCTCCGCCATGGCGGAGGATCAGACCGCGAATTATCATGAGATCTCCACCGACGGCCTGAAGCTTGCAACGGAAGACAATGCCGCTGCGGACGAGACCGAAACGGAAGAGGCTCCCTATGCCGACACCGATGTCGTGCGTGTGTTCGTCGTGCTGGAGGACAAGCCCGTCCTGCAGCAGGGCTACGCTACCCGCGGCATCGCCGGCAATGCTGCCGCCATGGCAGCCTCCAAGGCGCTCGAAGCCAAGCAGGCGGCGCTGGCCGCAGAGATCTCTGCGAACGTGCTGTCCGGCGAGACGCTGAACGTTCACTGGAACCTGACGCTGGCCGCCAACGCCATGTCCGTTGACCTGCCCTATGGCAAGATGGACGAGGTCGAAGCGCTGAAGGGCGTTAAGAGCGTTATGCTCGTTCCGCAGTACAGCATCGATCCGCGCGAGCAGGCCGATCTCAACACCATTTCCTCCGGCAATATGATCGGCAGCTACAACGCCTGGCTCGAGGGCTATACCGGTGCGGGCAGCCGCATCGCCATTGTCGATACCGGCTTGGATTCAGACCATCCGTCGTTCAACAGCGCTGCGTTTGATTACAGCCTGCTGGTTACCTCGACGAAGAACGGCAAGCAGATCGCGGATTACAATCTGCTGACCGCCGCGAAGATCAACGAGGTCCTGCCGCAGCTGCATGCCGCAGAGCGCTATGAGGGCCTGACCGGCAATGCTCTGTATGTCAGCAGCAAGATCGCCTTCGGCTTCAACTATATTGACGCCACTCTCGACATCACGCATGACAACGATCAGCAGGGCGACCACGGCACGCACGTTGCCGGTATCGCCACGGCCAACCGCTATGTGGAAAATGCGGACGGCACCTACACCTACGCTGACAACGGCGTCGTCGGTGTTGCGCCCGATGCGCAGGTCGTTGTTATGAAGGTGTTCGGCAAGAACGGCGGCGCCTATGCCGATGACTACATCGCCGCCATCGAGGATGCCATCGTTCTGGACTGCGACAGCGTCAACCTGTCCCTTGGCTCCGCGGCGGTCGGCTTCACGACCCCCGGCGAGGCGTACTTCGACAATGTCATGGATTCTCTGGACGAGACGGATACCGTCGTTTGCATGTCTGCCGGTAACTCCGGAAACTGGGCAGAGGACTCCGTCAACGGCCTGCTGTTTGCCGAGGATTCCAACACCGGCCGCGTCGGCTCCCCCGGCGCCTATGAGAATTCTCTGGCCGTCGCCAGTGCCGACAACATCGCCAACACCGCGGAGTATTTTACGGTCAACGGCGCGAACTACACCTACGCCGACGGCGCAGGCAAGACGTTCACCGGCGGCGCGACCTGCAAGAGCGCAGCCTTTACGACGCTCGACAAGTCCGAGGACAAGAGCGGCACGGAGTATGACTTCGTGTTCATCGGCGATCCGACCGACCCGGACGACACCGTGAAGTACGGCGGCGAGAAGTCCGACTTTGCGAACACGGCCGGTAAGATCGTCCTTGTCTCCCGCGGCAACGGCGTTGCCTTCACCGATAAGCAGATCAATGCGGATGCCGCGAAGGCTGCCGCCATTATCGTCTATAACAATGTTGACGGCTTCGATGCCATCTATGCGGCCTGCACGAAGAAGCTTCCGTTCATCACAATCCGCCTTGACCAGATGAAGGCGATCCTCGCCTCGGCCACGCAGGACGAAAACGGCGTCTGGGGCGGCAAGCTGACCGTCCACGGCAGCGGCGTCTATACCGACATGAACGCCACCGGCGGCGTTATCACCATGAGCTCCTTCAGCTCCTGGGGCGTACCCGGCGATCTGTCTCTGAAGCCCGAGATCACCGCCCCCGGCGGCAACATCTATTCCACGCGCACGGACGGCACCTACGGCCTGATGAGCGGCACGTCCATGGCGTCTCCGTCTGCTGCCGGTCAGGCAGCCGTTGTCGCGCAGTACATCCGTGAGAACGGCCTTGCGGAAAAGGCCGGCCTGACGGTCCGCGCTCTGGCGCAGAGCCTGATGATGGGCACGGCCGTTCCCATCATGGACCCGGATTCCGACGTGGAGTACTCCCCGAGAAGACAGGGCTCCGGCCTTGGCAACGTGGAGAACGCCGTGAACAGCCCCGCCTATGTGACCATTGACGGCAATGACGACGGCAAGGTCAAGGTGGAGTTCGGCGACGATCCCGCCCGCACCGGTACCTACAGCTTCTCGTTCCATGTCAACAACCTGACGGACAAGTCCGTCTCCTACAGGCTCAGCGCCAGTGTGCTTGCGCCGGAAACAGTCACGGATGAAGAGTCCGGCACGAAGTTCATCGCCATGAACGATGTTGCAGTCGGCGCAAATGCGGTCTTCACGACCGATGCGGCGGGCTATGACCTCAACGGCGACGGCAAGCTCGACGAAGGCGACGTCATGGCGATCCTGAACCATGCCGCCGGACTGGAGCTGCTTGCAGACGCTTCTCTGGCCGACCTGAACGGCGACGGCACTGCCGACGAGGTCGATGCGCAGATCCTTAACGACATTCTCGAGGGCGGTTCCTATGAGGGCAAGACGCTTGAGAGCCTGCAGAGCAACGACGTCGTGACCGTCCCGGCCAACGGCAGCGTGCAGGTCAAGGCGACCCTGAGCCTGAACGAGGAAGGCAAGCAGTATATGGAGGAGAACTTCTCCAATGGCAACTACCTCGAGGGCTATGTCTACCTGAATGCCGAGACCGATGCCGAGGCCAAGCTTGGCGTCAGCCAGTCCATCCCGTTCCTGGCCTTCTGGGGCAACTGGACGGATTCCTCCATGTTCGATACCAGCGTCTATGCCGAGGATCGCTTCAACGAGATGCCGCACAAGTACCTGAATATCGCGCGGGAGAACTACTACAATGTGAAGAAGGCGGGCAGCGGCAATACCTTCAACCTCGGTGTGAACCTCTACGCCAACGATGATGCGTTTATTGCTGACCGCACGGCTGTCCGCGCGGGCGATACGCTCATGACCATAAACTACAACCTGATCCGCAATGCGCAGGACGTCAGCTACGTCATCCGCAATGCAGAGACCGGCGAGGTTTATTTCAGCAAGGACTACGGCAAGCAGTCCGGCGCCTTCTACTATACGAACGGCGGCTACTGGTCCAACACCGTTACGACGAAGGGCATCAGCTGGCGCTTCACCGACAACGAGGGCAATGCGCTCCCGAACAACACGAAGCTCGAGCTCGTCCTGACTGCCGTACCGGAGTACTACACCGCCGACGAGAACGGCAATTATACCGGCCTCGGCAAGGGCGCAGCGTGGAAGACGCTCGTTACCGTCGATAACGAGGCACCGGCCGTCACCCAGATGTTCTTCTCCAGCGATCCTGCGGGCCGCAAGCTCATCAACATCGCGGCGCAGGATAACCAGTACATCTCTGCCATCCAGTTCCTCACGACGGACGGCAAGCTTATCGGAACGCTCTCTCCGAACCAGCAGACGGCAAACGAGGCACTGAGCCTTTCGGTCAACGCTGCTTCCATGAAGCAGGACAAGGTCGTTGTTGCGGTCGTGGACTATGCGGGCAACGCAAGAGCCTATGAGCTCGAGCTTGGCCTCGGCGGCGACGACGGCGACGAAGAGCCCGCAGTGGAGCTCAATGGCTTCTTCGCCTTCAACTCGACGAACAACACCTGGGCGCGCTTTGAGCCGGATACGGCCAAGACCCCGGAGACTGCAGCAGAGGCCGATGTCCAGTTCGCTTCTGCGGAGTATGTCAACGGCTATACCGTGGCCTGCACGACGGATGGCTACCTGTACGTTATGCAGCACGGCAAGTTCGAGCCGACGCCCGTGTGTTACCTGAACGCCATTCTGATCGACATGGCTTATAACAAGGCCGACGGCAAGCTGTACGCCATGGCGGTCCTCAATGACGAGAACGGCGAGCCGCAGTACGGCAAGCTCGTCACCGTCGACATGTTCACTGGCGAGCTGACCGAGGTCGGCTCGATCACGAGCGACATGATGCCCTCGTCCCGCGACGGCGAGGTGCCGCAGGTGCTGGCCATCAGCGACGACGGTACGTTCTATGTCATCAACGCCTCCACGCGCAACACCTACCTCTATAGCTTCCGTCTGACTGAGGACGGCAAGATCGGCGAGCTGACGAAAGTCGGCAAGACCGGCTTCAAGGCAAACTATCTGCAGTCCATGGCCTTTGACCACTCTACCGGCGAGCTCTACTGGGCACAGTTCGTGCGAGCCTCCAGCTGGGCACGTCCGACCTACAAGCTCGTGAAGCTTGACCTCACGACCGGTGCCGGCACGGCACTCTCCGATCTGCCCGGCGAAATGACCGGCCTGTATATCGTTCGCGGCCAGGGCGGCTCTACCGGCAAGACCGACAAGCCTGAGAAGGTCCAGCTCACCACGACGAGCGCCACGCTCTACAGCGGCAACAAGACCGCCCTCGAGGCCTTCGTGACCCCGTGGAACCTGACCGACCGCTCCATCGTCTGGTCCTCCTCCGATGAGAAGATCGCCACCGTCGATGCAAACGGCGTTGTCACCGCAGTCAGCGAGGGCACGGCAGTCATCACCGCCGCCTCTAAGCTCGACGGCACCGTCAAAGCCGAGTGCACCATCACGGTCATGCAGAACAACACGACGCTGACCGGCATCGTCCACAATGCAGACGGCCAGAGCTTTGTTGCCGACATCGATGTCGACTCTGCAAACTACAAGTACCTCACCGGTGCACTGGAGCAGGATTACTACTCCGTCGTTCAGACGGGCGATACGCTGCTGGCCTCCGGCGACGGCAACCTCTACAGCCTTGATGCCGAAAACGGCTACGCAGCCAAGGAGCTGTGCTACACCGGCGACCTGTTTATGTCCGATATGGCCTACAGCCCGAACCTTGACCTCACGCTCGGCACCTATGGTTACTACCTGATGCTCGTCGATCCGACCACCGAGAACGGCTACCGCGGCCTATGGAATCTGCAGGGTGCGTTCACTGCCATTGCGGGCATTGCCTATGCGGGCCATGACAGCACCTACAACTACTTCTATATGCTGTCTGCCTCCGGCACGATCCACCTCATCGGCATCGCTCCGAACGGTGACGGCTACACGCTGAGCCTCCTGCACACCATCGTAACGGACAAGTCCCTTGCTATTACGGGCCAGCATATGTATCAGTCCCTGTACTATGATATGGAGACCGGCTGGATCTACTGGGCACGCTTCAACGGCGAGGACTCCTCCAGCATCATCGCGATCAACGAGGAGACCGAGGAGGCCGTCCTCCGCGGCACGTTCGACGAGGCTGCATGGCCCGTTGTCGGCCTGTTCGCTTCCAAGAGCGGCGCGATGGATCTCGACCGCACCGGCGATTTCAACTTCAGCGAGACCTGCACGCTGGCCCAGACCGAGCTGAGCAGTCAGGACGCCGTGGCGCTCCCCGCCGGGAGCCTCCCCACGCTGGAGCATTAAGCTCAGAATAGGAGGAAACCATGAATCAACTGATGAAACGGGTGCTGTCCGTCCTGCTGGTCGTGTGCCTCCTGTGTTCCGCGCTCCCCTCTGCCTTCGCGGCAGAGGGCGGCGGGTTCACGGACGTCTCAAAGGACCACTGGGCGTATGACGCCATCACGGAAGCCGTTGCCGCCGGTTACTTCAAGGGCGTGAGCGACACGGCGTTTGATCCCGAGGGCACACTGACCCGTGCCATGCTTGTGACCGTTCTGGCGCGCGCCGCCGGTGCGGAAACGGACGACAATGCCTCTACCGGCTTCTCCGATGTGGCAGCGGGCACCTGGTACACGGGCGCTGTCGCATGGGCCGCCGAGAACGGCGTTGTGACCGGCGACGGCGACGGCACGTTTGCCCCGGACCGCGCGGCCACCCGGCAGGAGACTGCCACCATCTTCCTGCGGCTGCTGAAGCTGCTCAACAAGACCCTCCCCGAGATCGAGGAGGTTAAGACCTTCACCGATGCAGCCGACATCGCCGCCTGGGCGGAAGAGGCTGTGGAGACCATGCAGACGGCAGGTGTCCTGACCGGCTATCCGGACGGCAGCTTCCTGCCGCAGAACCCTCTGACCCGCGCTGAGGCCGCTACGCTCCTGTGCCGCTTCCTGAAGGCTGCGGAGGATAAGCCCGAGCCCACGGAGCCGACGGAGACCGAACCGACGGAGCCAGAGCCCACGGAGCCCGAGCCTACCGAACCCGAGCCCACCGAGCCGAAGGAGCCGATCCACGTCACCTTCGTCTCCGAGCACAGCGCGGCCTATGTCGAAGGCAAGGCCGTCACGGAGCTGACGCTCCCGGAGAATGTGAACTTTGTCGAGTTTATCGCCCGCGCTGACGAAGGCTATGAGGTCTATGACGTCTCCGCAACGAGCGGCCGTCTGGCGAGCCACGGCAGCAACTACATCCTTGCCGGCCTGACCGAGGACGTCACCGTCACACTGTCTGACGGCCTGATCCAGCATACCGTCACGTTCAATGCCGTCAACGGCACGACACCGGTGCAGGTCAAGGTCCAGCACGGCAGCATGGTCGAAAAGCCCGCCGATCCCGTCAAGACTGACGATACCTTCCTCGGCTGGCACACCGCCAGCGGCGCGGAATGGGATTTCGCGACTCCGGTCACGAACAACATGACGCTCTTTGCCTATTGGCTCAACGACACCTATGTCGGCGCGACGGTCTATCTGGACGGTGTCAAGGGCAGCGACTCCAACGACGGCCTGACGGAAGAGACGCCGGTCCGCACGTTTGCTGCGGCTGCGGCTCTCATCTCTCCGAAGGTCACCGACGGTGTCATCTGGGTCACGCATACCGTGACCGTGCTCGATGAGCAGACGTGGGACCTCGAGGGCCGCGACTGCATCGTCAAGCGCGCTCCGTCCTGCACGGGCAACATGATCGCCGTGGACGGCGGCAGCCTGACGCTCTCGAACATCACGATCGACGGCAATGCCGAGGTCTTCTCCGGACTGTCCGCCTCCGCTCCCGCGAGCAACACCATCTATCTGCTGAACTATGCGACGATGACGATGAACAACGCCGTTGTCACGAACTGCTTCGGCGCACAGGGCGGCGCGTTCTATGTGGAAAACTCCACCCTGGTCCTGAACAGCGGCAAGATCTCGAACAACACGTCCAAGTTCACCGGCGGCGCGATCTACCTCAAGTCCAACACGAAGGACGATAAGACCGTCTTCACGATGAATGGCGGCGAGCTGTCCGATAACGTGGGCGGCTCCGTTGCGGGCGTCATCAACGTTATGGGCAGCCATCCTGTGGAAGTGAACCTGCTCGGCGGCGCGGTTGTGAACAACTCCATGTCGACGACGGGCGCGAACATCGCCTGCATCTCTGCCACGAATGACGGCTCTACCGTCGTGCTCGGCGCTGTGAAGTTTGCCGGCAACACGAACAAGAACGGCGAGACGATCAACGCGCTGACCCTTTCGACCCACAACGTTACCCTCATTCCGACGGAGGATACCGATTTCCAGGACCCGATTTACATCAACAACGCCTATGGGTCCTCCAAGGACGTCGCGATTCGCGTGCCGGAGGGCCTGACCAAGCTGAAGGGCAAGCTCCCCATCCTGCTGGCCAAGGAATTCGTCGGCGCAGCCACCATCTCCGGCGGAACGGGCGAGGGCGCTTATGCCCTGCAGCCGAGCGACATGGAGAAGGTACATGTTGTCAACGGCATCGACGGCGCTTATTACCTCGAGGTCAATGAGAACAACACGGCGGTCTTTGCCGAGGTCAAGACGAACGACATCGTCGTCTACCTCAGCGGCAACGGCAATGACACGAACGACGGCCTGACCGTTAAGACGCCGGTCAAGACGTTCGAGAAGGCCAAGGAGATCCTGAAGGCCCGTGTCGATGCCATGGAGACCATCCCCGATGACGCGAACTTCGTCATTTCACTGGTCTACCGCATCCAGATCAAGGAAGACTGTTCGCTGAACTTCAACGAATTCGGCGAGAATGCCAGGCGCTGCATGGTCCGCCGTGATGCTACGAACACCTCCGGCTATATGTTTGACATCAAGGAAGCGAACGTCACCATCGAGAACTTCCGCGTGGACGGCAACAGCAAGTATCTGAAGAGCGGTGTCAATGCCTCCTTCAGTATCGGCTCCGGCGCACAGGTCACTGTGAACGACGGCTTTGAGATCGCCAACATGATCTTCGGCGCAGGCGGCGGAGTGTTCAATCTCGGCGCAAGCAAGACGGAGACCCTGCTGACCATCAACGGCGGCTGGTTCCATGACCTGACCGGCTACAACGGCCTGATCGTCTATGGAAACTGCATGTCTCTGAGCACCTATGTGCCTGCGCGCTGCGTTGTGAACGACTGCCTTGTTGAAAATGTCACCGGTTCCTATGGCCTGCTGCATGCCATGAAGTTCGTGACCATCGAGATCAATGGCGGCAGGTTCCGCAATATCACGATGAAGAACGACATCGGCTATCTCGCGGCTGTCAACGGCGACGCCACGGCGAGCATCGTCCTGAATCCCACGCCCGCAGGCCAGACCGCGGAGCTGAACGGCGATATCTACCTGCTCAACTCCAAGAGCGATGAAGACGGCAACCTCAGCAAGACCTCTGACGGCTATGTGACCATCGGCGGCGCGCTCGACCACGACGTTGTGATCACCGGTAACCTCATGATGTGGGGCACCGTGATCGCCGCCGGTACGGACGACTACAAGCTGACGCAGGCCGATCTGGCCCGCATCAGCACGGACACCGGCGATGCCCTTGCCCTGAAGGAAAAGACGAACACCATCGAGATCGCTAGGACCCGCTGATGTCCCGCACATAAGAAAATGGCTGCCCGGCGCGAAAGCGCCGGGCAGTTTTTCGTGACCGGGATAGCGCCTTGCAGGGGCGAGGCACTTGCAGCCCGTACAAACCGCCGTCAAAATGGTTAACGCCTCCGAATTGTCATTGCGAGGCCCCGAAGGGGCCGTGGCAATCTCGCAGTACACGGACGGATAACGGGAGAACCGTCGGCGAAATCGCAGCTGCCTGCCCGAGATTGCCGCGGGATCAACGCCGGTGTATTTTGTCAGTCTCCATGGCGCTCGGGGAGCGCCGCTGCAGACACAATTGTTGCACGCTGTTTTAATGACGGCCTGTACGAACTGTAAGTGCCTTCCCGAGATTGCCACGTCGCTTCGCTCCTCGCAATGACAAATCGGGAGCGTTTGCTTTTTTCATGTTCCCTGTACCGATCGGCAGGTGCCTCACGGGACGTCGAGGACGCCGCTCCCCTACAATGCCTCAGCACACAAAAAGCGGCGCATCCGGTTCGGGATGCGCCGCATGGGAGACGATATTCAGGAAAGGTCGCTGCCGAGGTCGCAGGTATACAGCCAGCGGATGGAATCACCGTCCTGTACGGTACAGTCCGATGCGCCATAGTTCGGGAAAACACCGTTCACGGCAAACATCCAGCCGGAGCGCGCGCCGCAGTCCTTCTCGTAGAGGTTGCCGAGCCCCTCGATGTAGGTGGTCTGGTACAGGGGCGAGACGGAATACTCCATCTGGATATTGTAGTCGCTCACCACGCGCTGCAGGACGGAAAACACTGTGTCGCCCTCCTGCAGCTCGACCGTCACGGTACCGAGGATGATGCCGTTCGACGGGACGATGGAACGCTTGGCCTCCGAGAGCTTGTCCCAGTTGTCCAGGACCGTCGTGCAGGAGATGGAGACCGTGCACGAAGGAGCGGCAGGCTCCGTCGCGGGCGGCTCCGTCGGGGCCTCCGTGGCAGGCTGCGTCGCGGCAGTCGGGGCTTCTGTGGCCTTTGTGGCCTCCGTAGACACTTCAGTCGGAGCTTCTGTGGCTTCCGTCGGGGCCGCTGTGGGCTCCTCTGTGGGAGCGGCTGTCTCGGGCGGCTCCGTGACGTCCCCCAGCGTCTCCGTGGCCAGCTGCAGCCCCTCCGTGCCGCCGGTGGGCTGCGTGTCCCCGCCGCCGCCCTGCAGTACAAAGACGAGCGTCAGAACGGCTGTCAGAACGACGCACACCAGCGCGATGAGCTGCCAGCGCTTCCAGGAATGAAACAGCTTCATGGCAGAACCCTCACTGCAGATAGCGCGTCAGCATGGCCGCTGCCTGCGCTCGCGTCGCCGTGCCGCCGGGGGCCAGTCTGCCGTCCATGCCGTTCAGAATGCCGCGCTCCACAGCCCACGCCAGCGCCGTGCTCGCCCAGTCGGAGCACGTCCCGGCATCCGGGAAGGCTGCAAGGCTCTGCGTGCTCCCGGGGCTGCCGGAGGCGCGCCAGAGCATAACGGCGAGCTGCTCGCGCGTGATGCTGTCCATCGGCGCGAAGCGGTTTTCGCCCACGCCCTGCACAATGCCGCTCTGCTGCGCCCACGAAACGGCCGTGGAGTACCACTGCCCGGCCGGGACGTCGGAAAAGCTGCCGCCTTCCGCTGCGGGGCTGCCGGAGGCGCGCCACAGGACCGTGGCGAGCATGGCGCGGTTCAGCGTGCCCTCGGGGTCGAAGCAGTCGCCGCCGACGCCATTCATGAGGCCCTGCTCCGTCACCGCGCAGACATAGGGCTGCGCCCAGTGGCGGGCCGTGTCGCGGTAGCGGACGCAGGTGTGCGCGCCGTAGGTCGTGTCCGTCATGGTGTACAGGGCGGGCTGGCCCGCGAGGAAGCGCTCATAGGCCGCGAGGGCGTAGCCCGCCTGCTCTGTGGCCATGTAGTTTGCCGTGCGGTTCGTGTGGCCGAAGGCAAGGCCGGTTTCCGTCTGCACGCGGAAGCTCATCAGCGCGCTGACGAGCCACGCGCCGTTCGCACGGACAAAGCGGCTGTCCTTCGCCGGGTCGATGCCGAGGGCACACAGCGCCACTAGGACCTGCGAGATCGATTCCGAGGACGAGGCGCCCCACGCGTCAAAGCTGCCGTCGTCCTTCTGCATGCCGCTGAGCACGTTCAGGGCGCGGTCAATGGCCGCAGAAACGTTTGCCTGCGTGCGGTAGGGCGCGAGGGCCTGCAGCACCATGGCGGTCTGGTCGGGGTCGGCCGCCTTGCCGGAATAGTCCCAGCCGCCGCCCGGCAGCTCCTGCGCCAGCAGGTAGGCCACGAGGCGCGCGCGGGAGCTCGTGCCGGAGGCTGCGAAGCCGTAGGACACGGAGTCCATGGCGATGAGGGCAAAGGCCGCACCGTTCACGCCCTGCCAGACGGTCTGGTCGTAGTTTGCAAGCGGGGCCGTCAGGTCATAGCCCGCAAAGTCGCGGGCGTTCTCGCCGCAGGCCGTCAGGGCGAGGATCGTGCGGGAATACTGCGTGTAATAGGATTTATCCAGTACGCCGCCGCAGGCGCGGAGCTTTTCCGCCAGAGAAGCAAGATAGTCCTGCCGCATGGCGTCCGTCAGATTGCCGCTGCGGGCCAGCTGCAGGATGGACCAATCGCTGTAGGTCCCGGCGGCCTGCATCGCAGCGGTGCAGTAGGCGGAGACGCCGTCCACGGCCTCGGCGACCGTCATGGGAAGGGCCGTGGGCTCCGCCGCCGCAGCGGGGAGCACCAGGCAGGCCAGCATGGCCAGAAGAACCAGCCCGGAGATCAGTTTTTTCATCATGGCTTTTTCCTCCAAGATCCAGAATTTACGCGCCGAGCCAGACCCACAGGATCTTGGCGATCTGGGCGCGGGTCGCGCCGTCGCGCGGACGGAGCCACAGCGTGCCGTCCGAGGCGGGGTCGCCCGAGATCAGGCCGCGGCTGACGGCCCACTGCATGGCCTCAACGGCATAGCCGGAGACCGCGTCCGCATCCGGGAAGGAGGAGAGCAGGTCTCCCGTAACGGCCTCGCCGTTGTAGCGGTAGAGAATGGCTGCGATCTGCTCGCGGGTGATGGCGTCCTCCGGGGCGAACGTCGCGGCGGACGTGCCCTTGACGACGCCGTTGGCGGCTGCCCAGATGACAGCCTTCGCATACCACGACTGCGGCGCGACGTCCGCAAACGGATTCGGCAGGCCAGTCACGTCCGGGGAACCGGCGTGGCGGTAGAGGACGGTCACGAGCTGTGCGCGCGTCAGCGTGCCGTTCGGCTCGAATGTCGTGGCGCTCATGCCGTTCATCATGCCCGTTTCCAGCATATAGTCGACCGGCTCATGATACCACTGCGTGACATCGAGGTCGGAGAAGGCCTCGGACGGACAGACCTTATTCTGCGGTTGCGTTGTATAGCGGGTCGTCTCGCCGTCCTGCCACGAATAGAGTGCATAGAGCGTGACCATGGCGCGGATGGGGGTGTAGGTGTCCGTGTAGACCGTGCTCACCTGCACGGCGTCGGCCACGGGAGCGTCTGTCCAGCCTGCGAAGACATAGTCGTGCGCATTGGCCAGCGGCTTGCCCTCCGGGGCGGTGAGCGCCATCTCCTCGCCGACATAGCTGCGCTGCATCGGCTGGGAAGCCCCCTCCGGCGTGGAGAATACGACGGTTGCGGGGATGCGCTGGCGGAACTCCACCACGAGCGTGCAGTCCCCGCGCACGTCGCTGACGGTGAAGACATTGCCGTCCCGCGCGACGGCGGCAGCGCCCTCGGGCTGGAGCGACCAGCCGGAGACGGCGGCATTCTCCGCGGGCTTTGCCTCGAACGTCAGGTCATTCAGCGGCACGACCGTGCCGAGGGCCGTGTTGGCCGAGACGGCCGTAACGGTGAATTTCGCCTTGCCGAAGAGCTGCCAGTCGGAATGGACCTCCTGCAGGGCATCGACCTTGCCCTTACCGGGGTAGGTATCCAGCGCGGAGGAGACGATGGGGAAGGCGCAGTAGTTCCGGCGTGCGCTTTCAATGGTCAGGTACTCCGAGCAGTAATCCCACTGTCCAATCTCAGTCTTCATCTGCGCAACGGCCTGTGCGACGGTGTCGCCCGCGCGCAGACGGGCAAAGAAGACCTCTTCCCACTTGTAGTCATAGTCGAACGTGACGGCCTGGGAATAGCCGTAGAACACGCTCACGCCCTCGGCGCGCAGCGGGGCGCACAGACCGTCCGTCGCCATGCCGAGGCAGATGGCGCTCCAGATCAGGCTGTCCGGGGCGGACTTTGTCATGTGGTTCGCAATGCAGGTGCCGTCCACGGCGTAGTATTTTATCGTACCGTAGGAGCCCATGTACTGCGCGTGGTAGGTATTGCCGTCCTTGGCATAGTCCTCCGTCGTCAGGCCGGTGCCGGTCTGCAGCAGGAGGTAGGACGTTGTCGCGCCGGAGACAAGGTCCTCCTCGTTCCACGGGTTTTCATAGTCCGTGGAGCCGTGGCTGTCGAAGATGACAAGACCGCTCGACTCGACGGCGGCAGCAACGGCGTCGATCGTGGCGCGCGTCGTCTTCAGGACCTGCGAGCTGCCGCCCGTGGCGGCGGCCAGCTTTTTCACCTCGTTCTGATACTGCTGCGTGAAGCTGGGGTCCAGACCGTAATACGGCTCGATGAGCGTGATATCCGCGCTCGTCGTCGTGGATGTCTGCGGCTCGACTGCCTCTGTCTCAACGCTGCTCCCGGCGGCCTTGCGGGCCAGCTCGCGCAGGCGCGGGCTGTAGGCGCACGTCACGCCCGTCGTCGTTTCAAAGCTGAACTGCGCGCCGCGCCACTGCAGCGTGCCGTCCACATAGAGGTCGGAGGCCGTCACTGCCTCCGCCACGGCCTGCGCCGTCACGAGCGCACGGTCCGGGCCGTCCTGTGCGGACTGCGTCTGCGCCTCCTGCTCCACGGCGTCCAGCTCGGCCCACAGGGCGTCGATCGGCGCGTAGTCCGCGTCCGTCAGCGTGCGGGCCTTCGGACCGGCTGCAAAGGCGTTTCCGAACAGGGCCGGCAGCAGTGCCAGCACCAGAAGAAGCGCGAAAAATCGTTTCCAGTTCATATGTATCGGTTCCTTTCCGGTGAGTTACTTCTTATTTTACCATAGAGCCCGGCGATTGTCCATGGATTTTCCTCACAGCACCTGCCCGTTTGCCGCGCCCGTAAAGGCTCCGTGCAGGATGGCAGGTGCACCGCCGACGAACACGGCGTCCATGCCCTCGCTCTCCTGCGCGGGCTGCTCCCAGGTGGCGCGCTCGTGCACGGCGGCGAGGTCGAAAACACTGACATCAGCGTCCATCCCGGCGGCGATGCGTCCCTTGCCCTGTAGGCGTAGAGCCTGCGCCGGAAGGGAGGTCATGCGCTGCACGGCCTCCGGCAGCGTCAGGACATGGCGCTCGCGGACGAACGTCTCGAGAATGCGCGTGAATGTCCCGTAGACGCGCGGGTGGGGCAGGCCCTCCGTGGGATAGAGCGAATCGGAGATGACGCTTGCAAACGGCGCGCGCAGAATTCGCTCGATGTCCTCGTCACAGGTGATGAAGTCGATCATCGTCACGTTGCAGGCCTCCTCCGCCAGCACATGGCACAGGCAGTCGACCGGCTCCATGCCGAGAAGCTCTGCGGCCTGCGCCAGCGTTTTTCCCGTGAGCGGCTGGAATTCCGGCCGGTGCAGCGTCGTCAGGCGGATGTTGTCCCAGCCGACCATCTGCGCAATGTTGTCAAAATCGCGGCCGTGTGCGATGCGCTCGCGCAGGATGTCCCGCTGAGTCGGGTCGCGCAGCCGGGCAGCAACGGCGTCCGTCCCGCCTGCCAGAAAGTCCTGCGGCAGCAGGTGCAGAAGCTGCGTCGAGCCTGCGCAGTAGGGATAGACGTCGCACGAGACGTCCAGCCCCTCGTCCCGCGCCTGCTGCAGCAGCGCCAGCGCCTCTGGGATGCGGCGGTTCCAGTTGCGCGGGCCCATGGCCTTGAGATGGCTGATGTGCACGGGCGTGCGGAGCAGGCGTGCCGCGCGGAGCATTTCGCGCAGGGCTTCACAGACCATGTCGCCCTCCTCACGCATGTGCACGCAGACGGGAACGCCGCTGCCCTGCAGCGGGGCCAATGCCCGGAGCAGACCGTCCGGCGTGTAGAAGCACTCCGGCGCATAGCCGAGGCCGAGCGACACGCCGAGGGCCCCGTCCGCCAGCGCGCGCTCCAGACGGCGGTGCAGCTCCGGCAGGGCCTCGTCCGCATCGCCCGGCGCATAGCCGCAGCAGTCCGCGCGCACCGTCCCGCCGCCGACGAGCATGCCGACGTGCAGCGGAAGCGGCCGGGCGCGCAGTGCGTCCAGATAGGCCGCCATGGACTCCGTGGGGATGGCCGGGTCGATGTCGCCCGTGATCGCCCCGAGATAGCGCCGCAGCTCCGCCCGGTGCGCCGCGCCGAACGGCGCGAGCGACAGGCCGCAGTTTCCGTTGACGATGGAGGTCAGCCCCTGCCGCAGCTCTGCGCGGCCGAAGCCGGGGCGAAAGACGGCGGCATCGCCGTGGCGGTGGATGTCCAGAAAGCCCGGCGTGACATACCGCCCGGCGGCGTCCAGCGTCTGCGCGGCCTCGCCGCAGGAGCCGACGGCCGCGATTTTTCCGCTGCGGATGCCGATATCCGCCCGAAACGGCGCGCCGCCGCTTCCGTCGATGACCGTGCCGCCGCGAATGACCCAATCCAGCATGAAAAACGCCTCCTTTTTGCTCCCATCATAGCACACTTCTGCGGAAAATCAACGCGAACGGTTGATTTTTGTCGAGACGTTGGATATAATAAAGAAAATCCATCTTCGGAGGTAACACCCATGGCTGTTAAAATTGAAAAAGATACCATCATCGGCGATGTGCTCGACCTTGCGCCGGAGACCGCGCCCCTGTTCCAGGCTATCGGCATGCATTGCCTGGGCTGTCCGGCCAGCCGCGGCGAGTCCGTGGAGGAAGCCTGCATGGTCCACGGCGTGGATCCCGATGCCTTCCTCGCACAGGTGAACCACTTCATCGAGGCAGTGGAAGCCAATAAGTGATCCAAACCAGCCTGCTGCAGCTCGATGACTGCAGCAGGTCATTTTTTAAGGGAGACTCCCTGACGAACGGAGAATTGTTATGACACAGAAGGAAAGGATGCTTGCCGGGCAGCTCTACCTCGTGGACGAGGAGCTGGCAGCCGAGATGCGCCATACCGCCGGCGTGCTCTGGCAGTTCAACAGCGAGCCGGAGCCGGAGGTCCGCGCCGCCCTGCTGCGCGGCCTGCTGGGCGGAACGGGACGCAGCTTCAAGATCGAGCCGCCCTTCCGCTGCGACTACGGCAGCCATATCTATCTGGGCGAAAACTTCTATGCGAATTATGAGCTCATCGTGCTCGACCAGTGCGACGTCCGCTTCGGCGACAACGTCATGCTCGGGCCGCGCGTGAGCCTGTTCAGCGCGGGACATCCGCTCGATGCGGACATCCGCAATGCCGGGCTGGAGTACGGCAAGCCCATCACCGTCGGCAGCAACGTCTGGATGGGCGGCTGCGTGACCGTGAACGGCGGCGTGACCATCGGCGACAATGTCGTCATCGGCTCCGGCTCCGTCGTGACGCGCGACATCCCGTCCAACGTCATTGCGGCCGGGAATCCCTGCCGCGTGCTGCGCCCGCTGACGGACGCCGACCGCGCCCACTGGCAGCAGGAGGCCGCGCGCTGGCGCGCGGAATGCGGCCGGTGAGGCTGCCGGTCTCCGCGCGGCTGGACTGCTGTGCCGGGCTTGTGCCGCAGGGCGCGCGCGCTGCGGACATCGGCGCGGACCACGGCTATCTCGGCATTTCGCTGCTGCTGAACGGCCGGGCCGAGTTTGTCCACGCCTCGGAGCTGCGCGAGCAGCCGCTCCGCCGCGCCATGGAAAATGCCCTGCGCTTCGGTGTGGCAGACCGCATGCGCTTTTCCCGCGCCGACGGCCTCGATGCCATCGACCCGAACGAGGTCGATACCATCGTCTGCGCCGGGATGGGCGGCGATCTCATCGCGCAGATCCTGGACCGCTGCCGCTGGGTGCGCGACCCGCGCTATACCTTGATCTTACAGCCGCAGTCCTCCGGCAACGACCTGCGCCGCAAGCTGGCCCGGATGGGCTTTGCCATTGAGCAGGAGCGCCTTGTGCGCGACGGCGGCTTTCTCTATCAGGCCATGGCCGCGCGCTTCGGCAATGCCGCGCCGGTCACGCCGGGGCAGGAGTATGTCTCCGCGGCCCTGCTCCGTTCCGGCGATCCGCTTCTGCCGGATTATTTTGACCGGCTCATCCCGTCGCTGGAGCGCACCGTCGAGGGCCTGCGGCGCGGCAGCGAGCCGGAACGCCTGCACTATTATGAAACTGCGCTGCGGGAGCTGCGCGAAATGAGGGAGCTTTATGACAACGGTTGCTGATATTCTGGATGTGCTCGAGGCCCTTGCGCCCACCGGCATGAAAATGGACTGGGACAACGTCGGCCTGCTCTGCGGCAGCCGCAAAAAGGAGGTCGAGCAGGTCCTTGTCGCCCTCGACCCGTTCGAGGACGTCTGCGATGAGGCGGTCGAATGGGGCGCGGACGTCATCGTCACACATCACCCGCTCATTTTCCGCCCCGTGGCGAACGTCACGGACGAGACGAGCGTCGGCCGGATCATCGAGCGGCTGTGCTCGGCGGGCATCTGCGCCGTCAACGCGCACACGAACCTCGACTGCGCCCCCGGCGGCGTGAACGACGAGCTGGCCGCCGTGCTGGGCCTGCGGGATGTCACGGTGCTCAACCCGAGCGGAACGGACGCCCAGGGCCGCCCGTGGGGCCTGCTGCGCGGCGGCGAGACCGACGAGCAGCCGCTCCCGGAATTCCTCGCACATGTCAGGCAGTCCCTCGGCTGTCCGGGTCTGCGGTATGTGGACGGCGGAAAGCCCGTCCGCCGCGTTGCCGTGGGCGGCGGGAGCTGCGCCGACGAGATGCTGGAGGCGGTGGCGGCGGGATGTGACACGTTCGTCACGGCGGACGTGCGCTATAACCAGTTCTGGGACGCGCACGACCTCGGCCTGAACCTCATCGACGCCGGGCATTTCTACACCGAAAATCCCGTGACGCGCGTGCTGGCAGATGCGCTGGCGAAGGCCTTCCCGGATATTTCCGTAAAAATCTCCGAAACCCACACCGACTGCATGAAATATGCTTGATTTTTGGCCTGTGGAATGCTAAAATAATCTAGTTATTTACAGATACCACTCTACGAAGGGAAGAAATATTATGTCTGGACATTCCAAGTGGCATAACATTCAGAAGACGAAGGGCGCGCAGGACGCCAAGCGCGCGGCAGCCTTCACGAAGATCGCAAAGGAAATGTATGTTGCAGTGAAGGAAGGCGGCGGCTCGACCGACCCCAGCTATAACTCCCGTCTTGCCACCGTCATCACGAAGGCCAAGGCTGCGAATATGCCGAACGACAACATCAAGCGCGTGCTCGAAAAGGCTGCGAATGCCGGCTCCGGCGATTCCTACGAATCCATCACCTACGAAGGCTACGGCCCGAGCGGCATCGCCGTGATCGTCGAGACCATGACCGACAGCCGCAACCGCACGGCAGGCAACGTCCGCCACCATTTCGACAAGTACGGCGGCAAGATGGGCGCTGCGGGCTGCGTGTCCTGGAACTTCAGCAAGAAGGGCGTGCTCGTCATCGACAACGAGGACGGCGACTATGAAGAAGACAACGTTATGATGGACGCCATGGACTGCGGCGCGGACGACTTCGAGGCCGACGGCGACTGCTTCACGATTTACACCGATCCGGACGACTTCAACGCCGTTGCCGATGCGCTGACCAAGAAGGGCTATACCTTCGTTTCCGCGCAGATTGAGATGGTCCCGGGCGAGTATAAGAAGCTCGACAACCCCGATGACATCACAAATATGGAAAAAATGCTCGACATCTTCGAGGACGACGACGACGTCCAGAACGTCTGGCATAACTGGGACCGCGACTGATCCCGGAATCAGCAAAAGCCGCGCGGCAGGACCGACCTGCCGCGCGGCTTCTTTTATGGTAGGGGCGGGGCATGCCCCGCCCGGCGGCGTACTTGCAGCCCGTACTGGCCGCCATTAAAACGGTAACGGCCCCCGAATTGTCATTCCGAGGAGCGAAGCGACGTGGGAATCTCGTGCAGGCAGTTACGATTTCGCCGGGGTCTCCCTGTTATTCAACCGGGTACTGCGAGATTGCACCCCAAGGGCACTTCCTCGCGCTGCGCGCTCAGGGCGCCACGTCGGCCTTTGGCCTCCTCGCAATGACAAACTTGGGGGGCTTACGCCATAGAATCCATGCCACTGATATTGCAAGTCCGCAAGGCGCTCCCTGAGCGCCGCTACAGACGCAATTGGTGCTCACCATTTTATCGGCAGCCTGTGCCGACCGACAGCAGTGCGCCGGGAGCGGCATGCCGCTCCCCTACAACGCACTGCCGATCCCCGTCTCTTGCAATTTTACGATCAAAACAGCCGTGCTGCGGTTTCTCCCGCAGCACGGCTGTTTGCAACATCTTATTTCACATCGGCATTGATGCCGTGCTCGTCGAAGGCGCGCAGCAGCAGGTCCATATCGGACGGGATGGAGATCGGCTCGCCGCAGGCCTTGATGGCGTTGGCGACGTCCTTCAGGCCGTTGCCGGTCACGACGGACACGACCGTCGCATCCTTCGGCAGGACGCCCTGCTCGCACAGCTTCTTCACACCGGCCGTGCCGGTCACACCGGCGGGCTCGCCGAACACGCCGCAGGTGCGGCCGAGCAGCTTCTGCGCCGCCATGATCTCGGCGTCGGAGACATTCACGACCAGACCGTTCGACTCGCGGATGGCCATGAGCGCCTTGTCCGCATTGCGCGGCACGCCGACAGCGATGGAGTCGGCCAGCGTGTTCTCCTCCATGGGTTCCCACGGGCGATTTTCCGCAATGGCGCGGTTGATGGGGCAGCAGCCCTCGGCCTGCGCGGAGATGAGGCGCGGCAGGCGGTCGATGAGACCGACGGCATGGAGGTCCTTCAGGCCCTTCCACAGACCGGCGATCGTGCAGCCGTCGCCGACGGAGATGGCGATGAAGTCCGGCATCTGCCAGTCGAGCTGCTCGGCGATCTCATAGGCGACGGTTTTCTTGCCCTCGGAGAGGTAGGGGTTGATGGCTGCATTGCGGTTATACCAGCCCCAGCGGTCAATGGCCTGCTTCGACAGCTCAAACGTGTCCTCATAGCTGCCCTGCACGGAGATGACGGTCGCGCCGAACGTCATGAGCTGGGCGACCTTGCCCTTCGGCGCGCGGGACGGGACGAAAATGAACGTCTTGAGCCCGGCGGCCGCAGCGTTGCCCGCGAGGGACGAGGCAGCGTTGCCCGTGGACGAGCAGGCGATGACATGCGCGCCTGCCTCCTGCGCCTTGGCGACGGCCATGGCGGAGGCGCGGTCCTTCAGCGAGGCTGTGGGGTTCTGGCCATCGTCCTTGACCCAGAGCTTCGCGATGCCGAGCTCCTTTGCAAGGCGGTCGGCCTCATACAGCGGCGACCAGCCGACGCGCAGCGGGGGCGCGGGCGTCTCCGGCTCGACGGGCAGCAGCTCGCGGTAGCGCCACATGGAGCGCTCCGTGCGGTTCTTCAGAGTCTCGCGGGTCAGCACGGCCCTGATCCGGTCATAGTCATAGATGATGTCGAGGATGCCGCCGCATTCGCAGTTCGTCAGATTCGGAACGGCGGGATATTCCCGGCCGCAGCGCACGCAGCGGCCGCATTTTACATGGTTCATCGCTTCGGTTCCTTTCTCCGGGCTTTCCGGTCGTGTTTTTCCAGAGCTCGTTTCATCCGCGCACGGCGGCGCTCGTCCCGGCGGCGCTGCCGGGGGTACCATTCATAGAACTGCTCGTCGCCGACAAGGGCGTGCAGCCGGTCCAGCTCCCGGCGGCGCAGGATCGCAGCCAGCAGGACGGTCAGCAGCACAAAGTAAAGCGCCAGCGCCGGCAGAAAGAGCGCGCCGAGCCGTTTGGCGTTCAGAAAGATCGCCGCGGCGATCAGAACGTTGCCGATGGCCGCCGCCGTGATCAGGGCGACCTGGACGACCGGGATGAGCGGTGCGAGCGCATCGCGCAGGCGGTTCCGGAATGGTTTCATGGGGCCTCCGTGGATGAAAACCGTGCCGGAGCGGGATGACCCACCCCGGCACGGGCTGATTGTCAAAATTTAAAAACTTACAGTGTTTTGAGGATGCCGACCTCGTCGTTGAAGGCGTCGATGAGCGCATCGAGGTCCTTCGCCTGTGCATGGACGGCGTCCCAGGTGCCCTTCGTGTCGTACCACTGGGCGTTGAGGTCTTCGACGTTCATGCCCTGCTGCTCGACCCAAGTGTAATACTTCAGGTTGTGCACGCGCTTGCGCTCCGTGTAGGTCAGCTCGAGCATGCTGTCGGTCTTCAGGCCGAGCATATGCAGCGCATGGTCCTTCTCGGCCTCGAAGGCGGAGTAGGCGCCGTGCTGGGCGTTGAGCTCTTCCACGCGGGACTTGTACATGACGGCGGAGTCCGTCAGGACGGTGACGACGACGTCGTCCTCGGTCAGCTCATAGTACTTGGCCATCTTGATGCAGCACAGCACGTTGGCGATGCCGGAGATGCCCATCCAGGTGAACTTCTCGATCTGCTCGTCCGTCATGCCAAGGGACTTCAGGTACTCCTGACCCTCCTTGCAGTTGAACAGACGCAGCAGACGCTGGGAGTCCTCGTCGTCGATGGCGATGGCCATGTCGGTGTTCTTCACGTTATGGACCCAGGGAATGTGCTTGTCGCCGATACCCTCGATGCGGTGGCCGCCGAAGCCGTTGTCCAGAATGGTCGGGCACTGCAGGGCCTCGCCGACGGCGAGCTTCATGCCGGGATAGCGCTCCTTCAGCAGATCGCCGGAGGACATCGTGCCGGCGGAGCCGGAGGTGAAGCAGGCACCGGCCAGACGCTGGCCGGGCTTTTTCACGGCCTCGAACAGATCGGCCAGGGCGTAGCCCGTGACATTGTAGTGCCACAGCGGGTTGCCCATTTCGGCAAACTGGTTGAAGATCATCATGGACGGATCCTTCTTCAGCTCCCACGTCTTGTCGAAGATCTCCTTGACGTTGGACTCACAGCCCGGCGTGGCGATGATCTGACCGGCGATGGACTTCAGCCAGTCAAAGCGCTCCTTGGACATATCCTGCGGCAGGATGGCGACGGAGTCGCAGGCCAGCAGCTTGGAGTTGAAGGCGCCGCCACGGCAGTAGTTGCCGGTGGACGGCCACACGGCATGATGATAGGTGGCGTCGAACTGACCGGTCACGAGGCGCGGAGCCAGGCAGCCGAACGAAGCGCCGACCTTATGGCAGCCCGTGGGGAACCACTTGCCGGACATGGCAAGGATGCGGCACGGCACGCCGGACAGGCTGGAGGGGATCTCCACATAATTCGGGGTGTGCTGATACAGACCGCCGAACTCCTTGGCCTCGTTGTGCCAGGAAATGCGGAACAGGTTGACGGGGTCGACGTCCCACAGGCCGGTATGGGTCAGCTTTTCCTTGATTTTCTCCGGGATGAGATCCGGATTCTGCATCTGCGCGATGGTCGGGATGATGATGTGGTTTTCCTTGGCCTTCTCGATGTTGTGCTTCAGGCCTTCCTTGTTGATGCGAAGATCAATCATTGCTCTTTCCTCCAGTTTTTACGTCAAGATAAGAATATAGCGTGTATTTGGAAATGCCAAAATGTTTCGCGATCTTGTCGCCGGATTTTGTGACGAGCAGCGCGCCGTGCTCATTGAGGAAATGGATGGCGCGCACCTTGTCCTCCTTGCTCATCAGGGCGACCGGCTTGCCGATGAGGCGGTCGGACTGCTCGATGAGATCGTCGAGCAGGTCGTTGACATTGTGCGTGATGCGGGGCGTCTCTTCCCCGGCGGGGTGGGCGGACGTCAGCCCGGCGAGCGCCTGCTCGGCCATGGCCAGCGCGGAAATATCAAAGTTGATGCAGAAAATGGCGCACACGCGCCCGGATTCGTCGCGGATGTAGATGGACGACGATTTCAGCAGCTTGCCGTCCGGCGTGCGGGTGAGATAGCACAGCTGGTCCTCCGGCGCGCGGCCGTCCTTGCCGAGCTGCTCGAGCACGACCTGTGAGGGACCGTCGCCGAGCTTGCGGCCGGAGACATGGCCGTTTTCAATCGCCACGACGGAGTGTGATGTGCTGCGCTCCGAGATCTCGTGCACAACGACCTCGCAGTTGCTTCCAAACTGCGCCGCGAGGCCTCTCGCCATCTGGCGGAGCGTTTCCAGTTCATTCGGTTTCAGCAATCGCAGCGCCCCTTTCTTTTTTGGGGGAAAACTCTGAAGAAATCCTCTGCGGCGGATGCCGGAGCTTTTCCGCCGATCCATCGGTTCGGGGAACTTGAAATACACAAAGTATTCCTGCGCTTTCCAAACCTCGCCTCGACGAAAAATCTCTCGCCCTCCGCTCTTGCTGATTTCTTCCGAGCTTCCCTGTTGAGAAACTCTGAAGAAATCCCTCACGCATACTGCCCGCTGTCAGGCTTGTCATTGCGAGGCCCCACAAGGGGCCGTGGCAATCTCGCGGGATCATTCCGGATTTTTGAGGATCCCCGGCGAATACGAAATATGGTGCCTGAGAGCCCCACGCCGCTTCGCTCCTTGGAATGACGAACTTCCGGTTTTTGCCGGTCAGAGCGTCCCTGTTTGGATTTTCCTGACCCTATGATACCATTATAGCCGGGAGAAATCAATTGTTTTTTCCAAAATTTTTTTGTTTTGAAAAAAATTTGTTTGACTTCTGTGCAGGATATGGTAAGATAGGAGCAGAGAACCGCAGACTGCCTGCATATCCGCACTGCGGTACGGAATGAATAGATAATGGAGGGTACCACGATGGATTTTGAAGCAATCAAACGTGCGGCCGAGGGCTATCGTGCCGACATGAGCCGTTTCCTGCGGGACATGATCGCCATCCCCAGTGAAAGCTGCGAAGAAAAGGGCGTCGTCATGCGCATCAAGCAGGAGCTGGAAAAGCTCGGCTATGACAGGGTCGAGATCGATCAGCTTGGCAACGTCATCGGCTGGATGGGCACGGGCGAGAAGATCATCGCCATCGATTCCCACATCGATACCGTCGGCATCGGCAACCGCGCCAACTGGACGAACGACCCCTATGAGGGCTATGAGACGGACGACATCATCTACGGACGCGGCGGCTCCGACCAGGAGGGCGGCATGGCCTCCGCTGCCTACGGCGCGAAGATCATGAAGGACCTTGGTCTCATCCCCGAGGGCTATAAGATCATGGTCGTCGGCTCCGTGCAGGAGGAGGACTGCGACGGCATGTGCTGGCAGTCCATCGTCAACGAATATTTCAACGGACCGGAGGATGCCCGCAGCAAGATCGAGTTCGTCATCTCCACCGAGCCGACGGACGGCGGCATCTATCGCGGCCACCGCGGCCGTATGGAGATCCGCGTCGACATGCACGGTGTCTCCTGCCACGGCTCCGCTCCGGAGCGCGGTGACAACGCCATCCATAAGATGGCCGAGGTCCTGCTGAACGTCCGCGACCTCAACGAGAATGATGCCGCCGATGACAAGGAGATCAAGGGCCTTGTCAAGATGCTCGACCCGAAGTACAACCCCGAGCATTGGGAAGACGCGCGCTTCCTCGGCCGCGGCACCTGCACGACGTCGCAGATCTTCTACACGTCCCCGTCCCGCTGCGCCGTTGCGGACTCCTGCTCCATCTCCATCGACCGCCGTATGACGGCAGGTGAGACCTACAAGTCCTGCCTGAAGGAGATCGAGGACCTGCCCGCCTGCAAGAAGTATGCCAAGGACGTCAAGGTTTCGATGTATATGTACGACCGTCCCGCATGGACCGGCCACGTCTATGAGACCGAGTGCTTCTTCCCGACGTGGATCAACAAGGAATCCGCCGCCCATGTGCAGGCCCTTGTCGATGCGCACCACGCTCTGTGGGGCGACAAGCGCCTCTGGGCCGACGAGACCGCGCGCTCCAAGCGCGAAGGCCGCCCGCTGACCGACAAGTGGACGTTCTCCACGAACGGCGTTTCCATCCAGGGCCGCTACGGCATCCCGTGCGTCGGCTTTGGCCCCGGCGCCGAGTCGCAGGCCCATGCGCCGAACGAGATCACTTGGAAGCAGGATCTCGTCGTCTGCGCCGCGCTCTATGCCGCCGTTCCCGGCCTGTACAAGCCCGAAAACAAGATCACCGAGGCCGAGTTCCGTCAGGAGCTGACCGGCAACGATATCAAGTGATTTTTCCGTCCATCCGATAAAAAGCAAGCCCGGCTGAGCCGGGCTTCCGACCAACCAAAATATGAAATAGGAGAACGATCATGAGCAAGACTGTTGAACTGGCAAGACACCTCGAAAAGCTCCACATCAATAACATGTATAAAACCGATTTCTACTGGACGTGGGACAAGACGGACGACGAGATCGACGCCGTCTTCACCGTGGCTGACGCCCTGCGCGACCTGCGCGAGCGCAATAAGTCCACGAAGGTCTTCAATTCCGGCCTCGGCATCTCCCTGTTCCGCGACAACTCCACCCGTACCCGCTTCTCGTTCGCCTCTGCGTGCAACCTGCTGGGCCTGGAGGAGCAGGTCCTCGATGAGAAGAAGTCCCAGATCGCCCACGGCGAGACCGTCCGCGAGACTGCGAACATGGTCTCCTTCATGGCCGACGTCATCGGCATCCGCGATGATATGTACATCCATCAGGGCCACGAGTACCAGAAGACGTTCATGGACGCTCTGGAAGAAGGCTATCGCGACGGCATTCTCGAGCAGCGCCCGACGCTCGTGAACCTGCAGTGCGACGTCGACCATCCGACGCAGTGCATGGCCGACATGCTGCACGTCATCCACTACTTCGGCGGCGTCGAGAACCTGAAGGGCAAGAAGGTCGCCATGACGTGGGCCTATTCCCCGTCTTACGGCAAGCCGCTGTCTGTCCCGCAGGGCGTCATCGGCCTGTTCACCCGCTTCGGCATGGATGTCACGCTGGCCCATCCGGAGGGCTACGACGTCTTCCCCGAGGTCGAGGAGATCGCCCGTAAGAACTGCGAGAAGTACGGCTCCAAGTTCCACAAGACGAACGACATGAAGGAAGCCTTTAAGGACGCCGATATCGTCTATCCGAAGTCCTGGGCTCCGTTCCAGGCTATGGAAAGACGCTCCGAGCTCTATGTCAAGGGCGACCAGAAGGGCATCGACGAGCTGGAGAAGGAGCTCCTCGCGCAGAATGCCGAGCACAGGGACTGGACCTGCAGCGAGGAGATGATGAAGCTCACGAAGGACGGCAAGGCGCTGTATCTGCACTGCCTGCCCGCCGACATCTCCGGCCTGAGCTGCCCGGAGGGCGAGGTCGACAACTCCGTGTTTGACCGCTATCTCGTGCCGCTGTACAAGCAGGCCTCCTTCAAGCCGTATATCATCGCCGCCATGATCTTCCTGGCGCAGGTCAAGGACCCCGTCAAGGCTCTTATGGAGCTCGACGCTGCCGACAACAAGCGCAAGATGTTCTGAGCCGCACAGCAGGAGGATAATTACCATGGGAAAACGCATCGTCATCGCGCTGGGCGGCAATGCGCTGGGCAGCACGCCCTATGAGCAGCTCGCCCTCGTTACAGAAACGGCAAAGCCGATCGTAGACCTCATCGAGCAGGGCAACGAGGTCGTCATTGCACACGGCAACGGCCCGCAGGTCGGCATGATCAATCTGGGCATGGCCACGGCCGCCGAGGCCGGCGCCATCAAGTCCGATATGCCCTTCCCCGAGTGCGGCGCCATGAGCCAGGGCTACATCGGCTATCACCTGCAGAACGCCATCGGCAACGAGCTTGCCGCGCGCGGCCTGCAGAAGGACGTCGCCACCGTCGTCACGCAGGTGCTGGTGGACGAGAACGATCCCGCCTTCCAGAAGCCCACGAAGCCTGTCGGCGCATTCTATGACAAGGCCACGGCCGAGCGCATCGCCGCCGAGAAGGGCTATACCATGGTCGAGGACGCGGGCCGCGGCTACCGCCAGGTCGTTCCCTCGCCGAAGCCCGTGGACGTCATCGAAAAGAACACCGTCCGCGCCCTGATCAACGGCGGCTGCGTCGTGATCACGGTCGGCGGCGGCGGCATCCCCGTTGTGCGCCGGGACGGCAAGCTCTACGGCACGCCCGCCGTCATCGATAAGGACTTTGCCTCTGCCAAGCTCGCAGAGCTCGTGCAGGCCGACGCCCTCGTCATTCTGACGGCGGTGGACCGCGTCTGCATCAACTGGGGCAAGCCGGACCAGAAGAGCCTTGCGGAAATGACCGTTGCGGAAGCGGAGCGCTACTGCGAGGAGGGGCATTTCGCCCCCGGCTCCATGCTGCCGAAGGTCAGGGCTGCCGTTTCGTTCGCCAAGACCGGCGGGCAGGCCATCATCGCCTCGCTCGCACAGGCCGGAGCCGCCGTCCGCGGCGAGGCCGGTACGGTCGTCCATCTCTGATATCGTCTGTTCCCTTCCCGGGGAGCAAAGGGCCTGCTGCATGAACCCCGCAGCAGGCCCTTCAGCAATATGGGATAACACATATGCAGGGAAGCGGCACGCGGGAAATGAAACTGGAAAGTGGAAAATTTCACAAGACCGCCGGTCATGCGCTGTAGGGGAGGGGCATGCCCCTCCCGGCGCATCGCTGCCGATCCGTACAGGGTAACATTAAAACGGTAATGGCACCAGAATTGTCATTGCCACGTCGGCCTCCGGCCTCCTCGCAATGACAAATCGGGAGTATTTGCCATTTTAACGGCAGCTTGTTGATTGCGCCGGTGCAGCGCCGGGAGCGGCATACCGCTCCCCTACAAGGCGGGTGCGGTCGACGATAGTGCCACCAAACCTGCAGCTTGCAAGGCGCTCCCTGAGCGCCGCTGCAGACGTAATCGGTTTGTACGTTTTTTTCGGCAGCCTGTGCGTATCGCCGGTGCAGCACCAGGCCCTGCGCCGAACCGGTTTTTCTTTCTTGCCTTTTTCGGCAAAATACGATATCATTAGCTTAGTAAACATTGCACAGGCGTTTCCAAAATACCGATATAAGGAGCTGGCAACATGCTGGAACAGTCGATCCTGCAGAATTATCTTGACATCCTGCGCGAAGAGCTTGTCCCGGCGACCGGCTGCACGGAGCCGATCGCCATTGCCTACTGCGCCGCGACCCTTCGGGAGCTGCTGGGCGCTCTGCCCGAGCAGGTAGACGCCGCCGTCAGCGGCAACATTCTGAAAAACGTCAAAAGCGTCGTCGTACCGAATACCGGCGGGCGCAAGGGCATTGCCCCCGCCATTGCCGTCGGCCTCGTTGCGGGCGACGCGGCGCGTGACCTGCAGGTCATCTCCGCCGTAACGGAGGAGCAGCTTGCGGAGCTGGACGCTTACCTGCAGCGGGTGGATATTTCCGTCTCCTGCAGCCATTCTCCCTGCCAGCTCGACATCGACCTGCGCGGCAGCTGCGGCAGTCACACGGCCCGCGTGCGCATCACGAACCATCACACGAACATCGTCTGCCTCGAGCGCGACGGCGAGGTGCTGCGCGAGCTGCCCGTTGTGGACTCCGCCGAGGAGCACCGCGCGGACAAGAGTCTGCTGAACGTGGCGGACATCCTGCGCTTTGCGGCCGAGGTGCCGCTCGAGGACCTGCTGCCCCTGCTGGAGCCGCAGGTCAGCTGCAACTCCGCCATTGCCGAGGAGGGCCTCCGCGGCGCATGGGGCGCGCAGATCGGGCGCATTTTACTGGAGGATTACGGGGATGATATCAAGCAGCGGGCCAAGGCCTATGCGGCCGCCGGCTCGGATGCCCGCATGAGCGGCTGCGAAATGCCCGTCGTCATCCTCTCCGGCTCCGGCAATCAGGGCATCACGGCCTGCATGCCCGTCGTGGCCTATGCCCGCCACATCGGCGCGACCCGCGAGCAGCTCTACCGCGCGCTGGCCGTTTCCGACCTTGTCACCGTCCACCAGAAGACCGGCATCGGCCGCCTCTCCGCCTACTGCGGGGCCATCTCCGCCGGGGTCGGCGCGGGCGCGGGCATCTGCTACCTGCTCGGCGGCGACTATGACGCCGTGGCGCACACGGTCGTCAACGCCGTGGCCATCCTCTCCGGCACCATCTGCGACGGCGCAAAGCCGTCCTGCGCGGCCAAGATCGCCGCTGCCGTGGACGCGGGCATCATGGGCTACCGCATGTATCTGCACCATCGCGAATTCCGTCACGGCGAGGGCATCGTCGGCAGCAATGTTGACGATACGATCGCCAAGGTCGGCGTGCTGGCGCAGCAGGGCATGCGGCAGACGGACCGCACGATCCTCGATATCATGCAGGATCGCTGCAGCTGAGCGCCCGCGTTCCTTCAAAAATCGTTTTCCGGTCCGTCATAATTTGGACATATCGGGCGGATATACTACAAGCACAGCAAGGAACTGAACACCATGGAGCAAAACGAGCGCATCGACTCCGCTGCAGGCGAGCCTGTATCGGCCTGCAAACGAAGAAAGCACCTGCGGCTGGCGGCCCTCGCTGTAAGCTGCGCCCTGCTCGGCGGAATCGCCGGAGGCGCGGCGACGGGATTGCTTCTGCAGGGCCGCGAGCGAGCGGCCATGCGGCCGGCCGGTCAGCAGACGGCCGTATCCGGGGGAGAAAGCACGGGCGCGGAGCCTTCCGCGGCGCGTGTGGCCTCGACTGCGGGAGAATTGACCCCGACACAGCTCTATGAGCACTATGCGCCCTGCGTCGTCGGTGTGCTGAACCTCAGCGCGGTCACGGACCTCTATGGAAAGGACACCATGCAGGCCAGCACCGGCTCAGGCGTTCTCCTCACGGGAGACGGCGAGATCCTGACGAATTACCACGTCGTCAAGGACTGCACGCAGCTCACCGTCACGTTGTATGACGGCACGGAGCACACGGCAAAGCTCCTCGGCTATGAGGAGGACAGCGACATCGCCCTGCTGAAGATCGACGGCAGCGGCTACCGCCACGCGCGCCTCGGAGATTCCGACCGGCTGCGCATCGGCACGGAGGTTGCTGCCATCGGCAACCCGCTCGGCGACCTGGACTACAGCCTGAACGTCGGCTATATCAGCGCGAAGGACCGCGACGTCGATCTGGACGGCCCATCCATCCGCATGATGCAGCTCGATGCGGCCATCAACCCCGGCAACTCCGGCGGTCCGCTGTTCGACCTGCGCGGCAATGTCGTCGGCGTGACGACGGCGAAATATTCCGGTGAGACCGTCACCGGCGCGACGATCGAGGGCATCGGCTTTGCCATCCCCATCAACGACGTCCGCGAGATCCTCTCGGAGCTGCGGGAATACGGCCGCGTGCCGAACCGCGCCCAGCTCGGCGTGATGGTCGGCACGGTCTATTCGACGAACACGGCCCGCAGCGGCCGGGTGCAGGTGCGGGATGTCACAAAGGATTCCGCCGGTGCCCATGCGGGCCTGCGCGACGGCGACTTTATCCTTGCGCTTGATGACTACACCGTGCGTACGCTTTCCGACCTCAGTGCGGCGCTGCGGCACTACCGCGGCGGCCAGCACGCGACGCTCACCATCGAGCGCTACGGCAAGACGTTCCGCCTGCCCATCGTGTTTGACAGCAAGGACGATGCGGTGCAGAACGAAGAGCCAACAACATCGGCCAATGCGCTGGAGCCGTCCGAGCAGGACAGTCCCCGGCCCTGATCCGATGTCTTCCATAGATCGCACCCCCTCTCTTTTTCATGCTTTTTCTCTTTTTTCTCACTGTCTCTTTCTTTCTTTTCTTCGAAATGTACCGTCCGGCTTGCCGGGCGGTACATTTCGTTTTTGCGAAACGGGCTGGCGAAAAAGCTGCCCAGCCGGAGGTTTCGGAGGGAAGAAAAGTGTGAAAGACTAACTATTAAAAGTCAAGCCCGAAAT
>ERZ1673746.680-NODE-680-length-33748-cov-7.862553_pt1 | contig 33748 bp, 46 predicted proteins | sample MGYA00580205_ERZ1673746 | MGnify/ENA primary metagenome ERZ1673746 (study PRJEB41218, sample SAMN15661771) | gut metagenome | host: Homo sapiens | place: Canada: London | collected 2015-08-20/2019-03-30 | study: EMG produced TPA metagenomics assembly of...
TTACTTGGTATTCATGTAAATTATCTCTTCTTAACATATTCTGACCTCCCTTTTCCGTGGTTATTATTAAAGTTAAATTTTAAATTGGCTTCCGCCCGTGCGGCGGCGGCTTCTTCTAACGTATCGAAGTAGCCAAGGTGTATGAATTCCCGGTTTACCCTAATTCGGGCTCTATACTTTTTATGAGCTTTCGAGAAATCCACCCCGGTAACGCCTGTAGTGCTTTTGCTACTTACTGATTTGTTTCTCATATTCTCCCCATGTGTTACAAACCGTAGGTTAACCAGGCGGTTATCATTTCTTACGTGGTTTATATGGTCTACTTCGAGACCTTCTCCGTAGAAACCGTAGCACATAAGCATCACGATACGGTGAACCGAGTAATCCCTGCCATGTATGGAAACAGTTAAATATCCGCTCGATTCCCTTTGCGTTCCGGCTTCCGGTGTTTTAGGTACGCGGCTGTTAATGCGCCAGCGCCAATATAAAACACCCGTTTCGTAATCGTACCTAAATAATTTTAATGCTTCTCTATATTCTAACATAACATTGCTTTAATCATTGCTAACTGCGAGCTGAACTCATGGAGAGCTGCCGGGGTTATATGCCCTAATACCCTATCGTAATCGGCGGCGCACTTGATGCGCTGACCGTTTAATACTATCTCGGTGTGTCCTGCGATACACTTTAACTTTAAATCTATATAGCTTACCATAGCTTTATTACTTCATTAATTTTGTTTTATAGAGCACACAAATGCTTTTGAAATCCTGCTCCTCCGATACGTACCCCAGCGTTTTACGCGAAAGGAAATTAACGTCACGGGTAATATCGTGTTGCAACTGCTTTAGAATTTCCTCGGTGTTACCGAACTTTTCATCACGCACATACAGTGCGCCGGACTTGATGCCAAAGTACATACCTAAACGGTATTCTATCTCCTCTTTTAAACTTCTCTTTTTCATGATTTCTGTTTTTTAATTTGTTGCTACAAAGATAACCCTTTTCTCGGTATGTCGTTTATTTCCTTAACATTCCTTAGAAAATAATTTATTGCAGCGTCCCTGCTTTCCAAATCGTCGATGACAAAAACCGTGAAGCCGAGGGCCCTTAACTTCTCGTGGATGTGAGATTGTATCTTAGTTGGCTTTTTTCCCGTGGTCTTTATCTCGGCAAATCCTACATACCCACCCTGACAGATAACCATTCTATCTGGCAAACCTTTTATAAAGGTGGATAATAGCTTTATCACCCACACCTTTTTTGTTCGGTTAAGCTTATCGGAGAACGTGCGTTCCAAATCCTTTTCACTTATTATATCCTTCATTTCTCAATTTGTTTTCAATCACCACTGTCTCGGAGAATTCCCCGGCATCGTGGTCTACTGTAGTCGTATAGATGTGCCCGTTATACTCACCCCTATACTTTAAAACCTCTCCATTATGTACTATTTCGTCTCCGATACCGTACGCGTATTCTTGGTTGCTTATCATAGTGTAAATTGAATTGCTTTGTTTTCTAATTTGTAATGGCACAAGAACTCTGGGTATGTACCATCTGCACGTTTTGCCGACATATTGCGATAGGAAAACTTGTCCCCTTTCATACCGAAGTAGCGGAATAACCGCCCGGCGTTCGTTACGATATAATCATACTTTTCGTAGTTCTTGCCTTCGTACCCTATCTTTAATGAGCTTCTGTGATTGCCAAAAAGGCTGGTATAATTTAGTTCGAACGTTTTTGGCGGCAGGTGCATTTCCGAGGTGTAAAGCCATTGTTCTAACTCCGAAAGGTCTGCGTATAAGTGGTTTCCCTCTGCGTCGACACCCAAGTACATATAGGGTGAGTTACCGGCCATGAACACCGAGTAGCCTATGTACTTACCGCCCCACTTCGTTCCCTCAGTATAGAACATTGCTGGCTTCTTTGTCTCGTCCATGCAAAATACCGTTGTATCGTCGCTTTCCTCGTCCTCTACGGGTTTTTCTTCCTCAACTGGTGCAACTGTCTTGGGCTCCTTTAAGACTTCCTTAGATAGCTCTGCAATGCGATATTTGCATATGTGGATAATCTTTTCATAATCCATTGTTCGGGGTTCGCCCTCTTTGGTGCGTAGCACGCGTTTCACTATGTCCGCGTCCCAGGGGTTGAGGTTATACTCTTTCCAAATATTCCATGGCTGTATCTTATGCTTTGCATAATCGGACTTACCTACGTTGTAACTCTGTACGTTTTCACTTGCTGACATAACACAATATTATTTTATTTGTTTTGAACTCATTTTTATAAAACTCCCGTGCCTTCTCCACGGTTGGAAATACCCCATCTCCAGGGGTAGGGTAATAAGAGGTACGTTCCCCTTCGTTTACTGCGATAACTTTTAAGATAGTAATCATTTTAATTGCTTTCTACGTTAATGTATTTGATTAGTTCATCTAAGCTTGTTTCTGTGAGTTGACGCGTGTAGGTCTGCCCCAGCATACCGATAAACGGTTTGCCATCTACGTACATAATACGCGATACGTGTTCAACGTTGATATACTCTACTTGCAACTCACCCTTAACTACGAACGTCAGTTCGATAAAGTTTCCACTTTTCATAATCTTTTCTTTTTAAAATTGTATATAATAAAAACACTTCTTTAATTTTCCAACGCTTCAACCATTTTTCTAAGCTCTCCGCGACTAACCGCAATACTGAAAAGCTCCGTTAGATTCTCCGTGATTATCCAGGAGCCAGTAAGTTTTTGGAAATACGCTTCGTTGTTGCTCGGGTTGTTTAGGTTCACAGTCTCGCCCTTTCCGGGCTTGTATTCTGCAAGGCTCGCAAGCGTTACCGCTGCTTCCCCGGGTGTACCTAAATGGACTTTCATAATATACCTTTCGGTCTCACGCGTTACTGCCTCGATGGTTATTTCCCCGTTGGTATCAACCAATTTGCAAACGCCCATGCGGAAGGACTTTAATACGTCCGGCTTACCCTGCGATGTGATTTGGCTAAACATTGATACACTTGTAAAAATTAACACTGCTAATACTACTAACTTTTTCATAATCTTTTGTTTTTAAAATTGTATATACTGTAATAACAAAAACACTTCTTTAATTGTTCAACGCCATGTTGCGTTATCTTATATCCTCCGAATAAATTTCCTCTCCCGTCTCATTACATACTATCGAAACCCTGCCCCCTTTATAATCTTCAAAGTAAGATTCGTTAGTTCCGTTGTAGTCCTCGATATAGCTCATGCAATAATCGAATGATTCGTTAAACCCTTTGTTGTTAGAATCGGTAGAACTGTTAAAATACACATCGTAAGTTTTCATAATCTTTTGTTTTTAAAATTGTTATTATTTCCTTTTGACGCTACAAATATACGGCAAATAACGATAGGTTGTATATTCCGTTAACACCATTTAAGAAATAAATTTCATTTAGTTATTCTGTTAACAGTTAGTTAACATTTGAGGGCTTTTGCACCCCCTCTGTTATCACTCGTTAACAATACGCTCAAACCCTCGTGCGCGTCCGAGACCCATAATGTGTTTCCCGTTTGCTGCGCGCTGCCACCCTTGCATTTTAGACATGATAGCAGCTATCTCGCGGCTTTCCTTGGCTGTTACGCGCCCTACTTCCATCTCGAACACGTCCGTAGCGATTTGCATAATAGACACGAAGTCCATCTTTTCCAGTGTAAAGTCTTCCGGGTCTGTCTTTGACGCGTCGTATTCCCTAAAGTACATGCGCCTCTCATTCACATACATGCGTCGCCAATCTGACGGTACGAGCATATTCAAATATGCCTCGACTGATGCGGTACGGGGGTCTGCCTCGAAATGCTCTTCGCGCCCTTTCTCGGCGATTTCCTCGGCTTCGCGAGATAGTAGCGTACTTACTTTGCGGAAATACATTTGGACTGCCTCGGCCCATAACTGGTCTACGTAATCGTCGAAGCCCTTCTCAAAGATAAGATGCGTATTAGCGTTTGCCTTGACCTTCACGGGCAAGAAGCGTCTACCGCCCGTATCGTCCTTTAGGAATTCGTCCCGGTTGGTTGTACCTATAAAGATACACTGCCGGGGAAAGTTCTTGGTAACGCGTCCGTATGCCGGTCTAAAGCTGTCCTCCGTTTTGGAAATAAAGTTTTTCACGCCCTCAACTTCTGAACGTCTCATTGCAGACAACTCGGCAACCTCCAATATCCAGTTACCCTGCAACTGTTCAAACGCGCCCTTACCGTCCATACTTGAAAGGCTATCGGAGAACCACTGTTTACCCAGCTTTCGAATAAAGGTACTCTTTCCTGCGCCCTGCTCGGACTGTAGCACTAACATACTGTCAAACTTGCACCCCTTTTGAAAGATACGTTTAACCGCCCCTACCATCATAATTCGGAATGCTTCCCGGGTGTATATGTTATCCTCGGCACCCATGATGTGAATTAAAGCCTTATCAACTCTTTCGATACCGTCCCACCTTAATTTGGTTAGGTATTCCTGCACGGGGTGGAATGAATTCATTTCCGCGGATAGCGCTATAGCATCGTCAATCTTCGCACTATTCGATATGCCGTACACGTCTTCAATGTGTTTACGTACGCCCGAATAGTCCACATCCTGGAAGTCCAAAGAGCTATCCTTTGCACGCCATAGAGGGACACGCGTAACAACCCGGCGTTCTTTAAATAGGTCTCGTGCGATAAGTCCCTTTAAATTCGGGTCATACTTCATTATCAACCCTAAATTCTTTGCGGAAGGTAGGTAAGCGCCGCGCTTGTCCGTTTCGAGCTTCGCCATAGCGTCCTCATACGTCATTGCTACATCAGCATCCGTTGCCTCCTCTACTTCTATAACATCGTCGAAGTCGTCCATAATCTTGCCAGCCTTAACCGCCAGCATTCGGGCACGTGCCGCTGCCACCTTTGGGTCCTTGTTTACAAGTTCGTTCATGGCCTCGGTGGAGTTCTTCCTATCCGTACCCTTATCCAGTTTACCGAACTTGTGCACACGTACAAGGTCGTAGGCGTTAAACACGTGGTTGCCTTGTATCGGGTCATTGTTATGGAACGAATAAGCAAACATATCATTAAAGGTAAGCATACCGCCCGATGTGGAACCGCCCGTATAAGTCCATCTGTCCTCCTGGTCGGTAGGTTCGTACACATCCGATAGGTATTCCGCAATAACCTCGCTAATCGTGTAGGCTCTACAGAAGTCTCCTACATTACCTTCTTTTAATGTGGGGTCTTGTTGTTCTTTAGCAAGCGTCCGGGCTTCGCCCTTCTCGTCCTTGTGGTATGCCCATTCGGTTGTATCACTCCAATCGTCGTACATGCCCAAATACTTTTGCACGTCCAAAGGGTTTTCGTTGAACGCCGAGTAATCTGTAAACTCATAGTCTACGTCTTTGGAAACCGATGGGAAAAACATGCAGCGCTCGGGTTGAAACGTTGTTCTGTCGTACAAGTCGATACCCGTTAATTCCGCAACCTTTCGGGCGATGGCTTCGTATTGTTCCCCGTCCACGGGTTCAGACAACGGAATGATAACACGGTAGCGGAACGTGTTTGCCTTTGGGTTGTGCTTGTGCGTCCCGTGAATGATACACGCGCAATTGATAACCGAGTAGAATGCTTCCGGGAAGTTCTTCTCTCCGTAGTCAATATCAAGCGCCAAAATAGAGCGCTCGCCTACATTGTTTTTGTTTCTACGGCTGCCGAACAACTCGCCGCCCATGAACGCGCCTACGTCTTTAATTGTACCCTGCTCGGCTTTGCTCGCGCTTATGAACTCGCGGTACGTCTCATCCGTAACGGTTGCCTTCGTCAGCTTCTCGGTCAACTCGTCCCATGAGTAGGAACGGTTTTTCCATGAAGTAGACTTTGCGCTACTCGCCGTAGCAATTTTAAAAATCATCTTTCTCAATTCCATATTTTAATCCTTTTTGTAATAATCCGTAACATATCCAGCTGCTCTTAACGGAATGCCCTTTGCCCAACCCGGGGCGTCGCACATGGCATCACTCATTATTTGCAGCGTCTTTTCTTCGTTTCCGTCCTTCGGTATCTCGGCGGCTATTTCATCGTGAACATGTAACACGATATTAAAGCCTAAATCAAAAACCTTAAAAATCGCGTTCGCCAGCAAGTCACGGGCTATTGCCTGCACAACGTTCTCGGTTAGCTTGCCCCCGTAGGTGTTTAGTTTAACCCATTTCCCGGAGGTTTGGTCTTGCCCCATGTAGGAGACATCCTCAACCTCAAACGAGCCGTTAACGCCCTCGATTGTGCGCCTTCCCATTCTTGCCGATGGGTAGAACAGCTTCCTGCCGCTCGGTATCTCAATAGTCATTGCGCCGCTCTCATATCGGAAAATAATACTCGAAACATCATTTATCCTATAGGCTTGTTCGCGTCTCGTCCCGATACATCGTTTTGCGCAATCTTCTAACGAACGCCACAAAGATACGACTTTTTTATTAGCTTCTCTCCATTTTGACAAAATTTGAGGCTTTTCTTCTTCTGTTAACGCTTTTTTAATATCCATTGTGGTAAGGGCGCTGACGCCGCCGCCGTATCCGAGTGCAAGCTCTGCAACCTTCCCTCGCTGCCTTAAGTCATCACCTTTGTGTACCGGGACACCGAACATTTTAGAGGCAGAAGCGCAATAAATATCGGCCTTCGGGTCGTTAAATAAGTCTAAACGCCATTGCTCATTAGCAACCCAGGCGATTACACGTGCCTCAATCGCGGAGAAGTCAGCTACAGCGAACGTGTACCCTTCGGGGGCTATAAACGCGGTACGTATAAGTTGCGATAGTATATGCGTAGGCTTGTCGTATATAACTTCCATCATGTCCAAATCGTGCAGCTTTGCCAGGTCTCGCGCCCCGTCCAGGTCTTCGATGTGGTTCTGTGGCAAGTTCTGTAATTGAACCAGGCGCCCAGCCCAACGCCCGGTACGGTTCGCGCCATAGTAACGGAACAAACCTCTGATACGGTTGCCCCTCCCGGCGCTTGCGAGTATAGCGGTGTATTTGGCATTCGACGTTTTACCTATCTCCCTGCGTAGGTCTATAACGTCTAACACTGCTTGCTTATCCTTGTCAGTAACGTTTTTAAGGCTCGCTACGGTCTTTATCACCTCTTCAATGCTATTCTTATTGAGTGAATCAATAACCACGCCCGTACGCTCTTTAATGAAGCCCTTAAGCTGCGGCATGGACTTCAAGGAGCTTAACCCGAATTCCTTTTCGGCTCTTTTGGTTAGGCGTGCTTTATATTCTTCGTCCATATCCTGGGCGGCGTGTGCCAGCTCGAGGTCTGCCAATATGCCGTAATCGTTTATACGCTGGTCTGCGGCATAGATGCGTTGTTCTTCTTCCGGGAATTCAAATCGGGACAACTTATCGAATATCTCTTTCTCCGAAAGCACATCATAACGTAGGTAATCTATGAACTCCTCCCAGTCCTCGGGGGCGTGTTCCGGAAGATTGCGTGTGCGCCCTCCGTTTGTTTTGGTAGGCTTGCAAGGAATAGAAAAGTAACGGATAAGGTTCTTTCCCGTGCCTTTCTTCTTATTGTCAAGGTTCAGAATGTTAGATACTGCTTCCAGTGATGCCGGCATACCGCAATATAACGACATGTTAGCCGTACAGAAAAAACGCATAGGGTTGATGTTAAACCCGTACTCGCGCAAACATATGCGCTCAAACGTCGCATTGTGGCATACTATCACAACGTCCCCGTTGTTCTGTACATACGTAAACAACTCGTTGAACTCGTCCAGCCCTTCGGGCTTTGTTAGGTCAATGATTGTAACGTCCGTATCGGTGTCCCACATGTAACCGCAAAGGAGTATCTCGAAATTCTCGTCCTCACAGTATTTATAGCTACCGGCGCTTTTAATGTCCGTAGTGCTAAAAGTTTCTAGGTCAATGAATAAATTTCGCATAATCACTTGTTTTAATTGTTATTACCATTATAACGACAAAGGTACGACAATGTTTTTAATAAACAAGAAAAAGGGCTACTAATTGCATTCATTTAACAATTAGTAGCCCATAGACTATTTACAAACCGTGGTTCGGGTGAAAACCGTATTTTATCTCAGCTTCAGCACGGGCGGCGGTGGCTCCTTCCAGGGTCTTAAAACAACCGAGATGATGTTTTTTGTTATTTACTCTTATATGAGCTATGTAACGTTTGGTTGTTTTGTGCTGATACACACCCGGATATCCAGTTTCATCCTTTTTGTATAACGATAGGTTTCGCGTATTCTGCTCCTTCGTTACTACCCTTAAGTTTTCCAGCCTATTATCTGTACGGTCGTGGTTTATATGGTCTACAAAAAGACCACCTCCTACCTCTATCCCGGATAGAACCAGTATTACCCGGTGTACCGCGTATGATTTACCCTTTATATTCACCCGTAGATACCCGTACCTACTATCCTGGCTCCCAGCCTCCAGGTCTTCTTTCATATGGTTGTTGGTTCTCTTTTTCCAAAAGAGCTTCCCACTACTTGGCTCGTAGTGGAAAAGTTCATTTGCTCTTTCAAAAGTCAGCATATCAATCTACAAAAATATTTGCGTACGTGATAAATCCGCGCTTCTTGTTGAGGACTACAAACGTCTGTTTAGGCTCTTCGTATGCCAGCCCCATGCCGCATGCGTATGCGTCGTAGCCTTTTACAGAGCCGTTCACACAAAACTCTTTAGTATATATGGACTGGTGGAAGTGACCCAGGAAAACCTTATCTACTTTAATCGTCTGGTTTAATTTTCCGAACCATCTTAGCATCGGTGGGAATAAACCGCCTACACCTCCCGCACTCTTAACCTGGTGTCCGTGGCACATAAGAATTTTCCTACCGTATATATCCAGGTATGCAAATTCACTTTCGGGAATGATGAACTCAAACTTTGTTAGACCCATTAAAGTTAAGGCTTGCTCTATATCCTTGTAGAGGAAATATTCAAAATTCATCGCAAAGCCGTTCGCAAACTGCATGTGCTTCGTAGTTCTTGCATGATTTCCGCATATACCGACGACAACAAACTTTTCAATGTTGGGCAATTGGTCGTGCATCGCTTTTAGCCCGGAAATGAGCCATGATTTAATAGTGGATATTCCTTGCATTGGGGTCTGGCTGTTTGTTTGCGCCAGTTCGTCGTGAATGTAGCCACCTATGAAGTCTCCCAGCAAACCAACTACCAAATTATTTATAGAATGCTTTTTAACCATGTATATAGCGTTCGCAAAATAGTTCTTAACGCGCTTCTCTGCAATATCTATATTGAACTCATTCAGACCTAAAACGGTTGATGCTTTTACGGTCTCCTCTATGTGGAAGTCCGAAGCAATCAGTATGCCCGTATTTTCGTCATCTATGCTCGACTTTGTTTTTTCTACAATGTTGATGAGTTCAAACGTGCCCTTGTCTTTCTTCAAGCCGATAATACCCTTTAATTCTTCTTCGTTGTAATAGCTTTTAAGCTCCTCTATCAAGGGGTCTGCCTCAACTATAGGTTGCTGTATCCCCACAACTGTTTTGCCCTCACGGGCTGCCCAGTATGCCTTGTTGACCTTATTATACTTTTTCAACGGTTTGCCCGTTGCCTTTGAAATTCTAACACCTTCTGCGTTTACATATGAATCGTATTTTCCCATTTCCGCTTTTTATTTTTGGGCGGCATTACACCGCCCAGTTATTAATCTGTTTAATTGAATTGTTAGTTAAATAAATCGTCGTTTTCGTCTTCAAAGTCGAAATCGTCAATGCTTGTACCGCCGTCCAGTCTTTCATCGTCTTTGGTCTTCTGCACACCGTTCAAGCCTACACCAATACCGTACTTCCCGGTAAACTCATAGGGGTAAAATGATACGGCTACGTTGCCCCAAGAGCCACTATAAACCTCGTTCGGGTCTGTGATGTACTGTTTTCTACCGTCGATTACGATAGGCGCGCCTTGCTTCTCTTTACGCTTTGCGTTGATAAAGTAGCACCCTTGGTATTCCGCACCGTCTTTCTCTGCGTCCCCATCTCTTAACGGGTTAGTCCATACCTTCGGGTCTTTTCCGTTCAACTTCGGATAACGTGCCTTAAGAGCCGAAAACTCTGCCTCGATGGCTGCCTTAATCTTTGGAACTTCCGGGCTATCCTTCGGAATCAATAAGCATACACTGTAACTTGCTTCTCCCTGTCCGTTGACTTGTTGCGCTTCAAACAATCTAACATAACTCAATCTCACGTTCTTAATCATTGCTTTTGCCATAATAACTTTTTTATTGTTTTTGCCCTCTAATCGGTTCGGGCGTTCCGTTTTTAATTTGATGTTGCAAAGATAACAAATAAATCAATAGGTTGCTTATTCTGTTAACCTTGTTTAACTTTAAAAGTTTTTGGTGCTATTGAAATAGCGTAATCTAAATCTCTTTGGTCTGCCAACCATACGATATACTCTGGCTCCCTTTTGCAGTATGCGCCAAAGTTATATGCTTTTAACTTTCTAATAGATTCAATCTCGTCCATACTGAATTCCTTTAAGGCTGCCAAAAGTTTTTGCATGTCTGTAGAGGTTCTTTCAAGTTCTTTGTTAGTCCATGTGCGGAATTGCTTTTTATTCCAAAACTTTGTTCTTTCTTGAATCTCTTTCTCTGTTAAAATACCGTTGTTACTTTTCATATCGTTTTGTTTTTAAATTGATAATGCAAATATAACGCTTTATCTGATAAGTTGGTTCTTTCGTTAACTTCTTTTATGAATTTAATTCATCGAAGTCATCTATAGTTGGGCTTAGCTCCTCGCGCTTATCGCTTTCCGGGGCTAATGTTGGCAGCCCTTGTGGTTTGACTATCAGACCGTCAAGTGTTGCGGCGAGTGGTTTCTTACCTACGAGCCGCTCCAGGTCTCCGATACCTTTCAATTTGCTGTTAGTTATGTCCTCGGTTGAGAAACCTAAAGCTTTTAGGCGTTCTATAGCCGTTTCCGTGTCGTTTATGACACGTACAGACCTACCTTCTACGAGTTTCCACCCCTTAACCTTTTCGCCTCGTGTGGCGGCTTGCATCGCGAAAGTCTTGACCGAGGCAAGCCAGTCGGTGAACATATCGGACTTGCTTAGTATATCGCCTATCTCGTCAAGCGTTAGCGCCTTGGTGTCTCCGTAGGTCTCGAACTCGCTAACTAAAGCCTCTTTCTGTGCCCTGCATTGCGCTTTGAACTTACAGAACTTACAATGACTGCCTACTTTGGTTTCCCCTTGTCCTGCCCATGCCTTCTCCGCGGTGGGACGCAGCACATGTATTGCCCAGTGGGTCAAATCCCGGGCGGACATCTCGAATACCGAGTAATTGCCCAAACGTACTTGTGCGATGTGCATACGTACCGTTTCAATCTTTGCGCGGTGTGATGGTTCTAAGGAGTTAAGCACCCCGATAGCGTACATCATTAATTGACTATTGCCGTCAGCATCTACTTGTACGCCCTTGCCATACTTTAGGTCTATGATGTTTAGAACTGTCTCGCCTACTATGTCGCAGTCACAGCTACCAAAACACTCGGGTACATAGGTAGTTAGGTCGAACTTCCGTTCTATACTCATTTTAGCGCCTTCCTCCAGTTCGTATATGTCACACACGTAGCAAACGTAGTCAGTTACGTAGTGTTCCATTTCTGAACTATAGTATTTGTTGTTACGTATCTCATCGGGTACGGGCAATTCATCCAATAATGGTAGATATTCCTTGGCTAGATACTTTTCTATCGCGTGCTCTGCCAACTCATGCGCTACAGTTCCTTCTTCCGATGCTGCGCTACTTGTGCTTTCGTATGGCTCTTCTAACCGTGCGGACGGCGTGCAGTTAAGCCATCTATGCGAGCTGCTTGGAGACAGTAGGGCGTGTGCCCTACTTGTGTGGTCTACTTGTACTTTCATTCTTTTTAATCGTTATAGGTTTCAATACGTTGTTTCAATAGCTCGTACTTCTCGGGCTTGATGCGCATAAGAGACGCGCCGCCGAACTCCAACATGATATTCGTTAATTGAGGGCGTGTGATTTTCCCGGTTTTCATTAAATCAATCATGAACGCCTGCATGTCCTTTGCCGTTAGAGGCTCGTTTGGGGCTTTTTCCGGGGCCTTCTCCTCTTCGGTGGGTGCTTGTACGGGTTCGGGTTCAATCGTCGCTTGTGGGGCTTCCGTTACGGTCTTCGGCTTTACGGGCTTTCCAACCTTTACGGGCTTTTCCATTTCCTTTTTAACTTCGGCGATAGCTTCGGTAATCGTTTCTTGCTTCGGCTCTTCCTTCACTTCTTGAACGGGTGCGGCGGTCTGCGTAGGTTCGCTAAACGCCGGTACGCTTGTACTGGTTACCGGGCTTTCTGTAGGCGCTGCCATAGCCTTAAGGGGTGCGCTTCCAAATAAACGGTTCATGAGTTCATTTACAAATTCCACTTCTTGTGCGTTTGTAACGTCAAAATCGATTGTTAACGGTGTAATCTTCATTTTCTTTTCTTTTTATATGGTGAATAACTAATTTATGCTTCCTTGATTTGTTCGGCTTCCAAAATGGCTTGTGCAACCTTGGCTACCGTCTCGTTGTAGAACTCTTCCCACTCGTCGCAGTAGATATACATATCCTCCACGTTTACCGGGTATTTCGTTCCTTTCATTGTAGATACGTAGTAGGGGAGTATAAACCCTTCAAACGTCGGCATTTCCTGCATCGCGTCAATAACTTGGTATTTGTTCTTTCTCGCACTTGCCTGCAAATGTTTTTTCACTTCCTCAATAATAAACTTTTGCTCTTTCATAACTTTACCCTTTTAAATTGTTGGTGCAAATATAATGCTTTTGCAAATACGTTGGTTCACTTGTTAACCTTATTTAAGAAAATAGCCTCCATAAGGTCTTGCATTCGCTCGTAGCCCATACCGTTGTATTGGTATGCCTCAAATCTTCCGTTATTGCGTACCTCGTCCATAAATACCAAAACGTGGCTTTTCATCTCGAACTGACCGGCGGTCAGCGTTTCTCTAAAAATTAAATCAATTGCTTTCATACTTCGCTTCGTTTTATACGTTAATAACAAATCTACGTTCTTACTTGTTCACGTTTATTTCCGATTTAATGTCTCGGTGACCTCTTTTCTTTTTAAAAAACTATTCGGTGTTTGAATCCCATTCACTTTTCAAACTCCCCCTTTCGGGTATCGTGCTCTTAGTTTCGGTAAAAAGCAACCTCTTAGTTTTTGTTTGTCTTTGGGTAACCCGGTGTTTGAATCCCATTCACTTTTCAAACTTTCCCTTTCGGGTATCGTGTTCTTAGTTTCAGTAAAGAACAACCTTGTTTCCTTTTGACATTATAAAGATACGGCAAATATCAATAGGTTGTATCTCTTTTTGTGCTAATAAATCTTAATCAAAAGTGAAAAGATGTAAAGAAACAGTCAGCGCGAGCTAAAGTGCTGATTCCCAATGGCGTAGACTGCACTGCACAGACACACACCTATTTTCGTAAACTTTAATATAGAATATAGCGGTTTTTACAGCTCGTTCTATAGTGGTAAATGCTATATTCTCCAGAATAATGTTTTACCCTCTTTTTACTGTGCATCTGTGTATTTACATATAATATATTATAATATAAGGAGTTAGAGTGCACAAAAGCCTGCACAGTAGCGATTTTCTACTGTGCAGGCTGTGTCTAAAGAATGTTAACAAAAAATGGAGAACTGTTAACAGCCCTCCATTTCCTAATTATTTTAGCTTCACCGCTATGTCTATATCTATCTTTGATTTGGGGTTTTTGTTTGATATGTCATGCTCTATAGCCTTGACCCCCCATCTGAAAAACAAGAACTTTTTCTTTCGGACTGTGATAACACCCGTTATCGTGTCCCTACCTTGGTAGCTTAACTCTGTACTGTCTTGCTTAACCCTTGCTTGTATCGTGTTCCACGCGTCCCGGTATTCCGCTATAAGCTCCCCGGCTACAGTATCGGTACGCACAACCTCCTTTATTACGGTCTTGGTAACAGTACGGGTCGCCGATAACGCATCTTTCACCCGGACGTTAAGCGCGTCCACCTCTTTATATAGGTCTGCGTTCGTTTTCTTTAGCTCCTTGTGCGACATCTCTAAAGCTTTATACTTCACCGCCGCATCCCCGAGCTTGGTCTTATACTCTATCCGCACATCGTTCATCGCCTCAACGTTACGTTCCAAACGTCCTATCTCGGCTCTTTGCTTCCCTATGGTGTCTACCATCTTGGTTACCGCACCAAACAGCACCATAAGGACCGCAAAGCCTATAATTATCTTTTGTAATTTATTCATAGCGTATCGCGTTAATACGGTTCATCCAGCCCTTACGGTATTTTTCGTTTCTGGGTCTCGCCTTGCATATCTCGTCTATGAACTTTGCCCTATCGTCTTTAATCATTTTAAAGAGCGTAGCCGCGTCCATGGCGTTAAGGGCTGCAATTGTCTGCTTACCTACGATACCGTCCGCTTTCACGCCTAAAAGACGCTGCGGGCGCTTTATACCGTGCGAACCGGAAGCCCAAACCCAATCAACTAAGATATTGGCTACCGATTGGTTTTTAATCTCATCAGCCCTCCACCTATCCCAGTACAAGGACTTGAAAACATCGTGCCATTCGGCATCGGATATGTTTTTCAAGTCGTCAACGGTAGGGGCTTTTTGCCCCTTCCGCTTCTTGTATTCGGTGAATGTGCCTATGGTGATACCTTTGTTTGTTGCGCCCCCCAGGTCATCGGGGTCATTAACGAAACCGCCCTCCCACTGTAGGATGAACGGTACTAACTTACTACTGTTCGCCATCTTCTTTCTCCTTTTCTTCTAAGGGTATTTCATATTCGCCATCCTTAATCTTTTTCTTAAGTTGGAAATACTTGCTATTCGCTATGCTGTTAAGCACTTTCACAAATTCATTCCCTGGTTGGACTACCCTAAGGTTTCTTGTTATGTTACGCGCGTATATAATAAGGAATATACCTGTGAGCACCTTAACTAAAAGCTGATAATCTATCCCCGGCTCCAACATGTTACACGTTAGAGCTACAAAGAATAGAATTACATTGGTTAAAAACAACTCTTTAACCGCCTGCATGGTCTTTTTGTGCTTGTAGGGCTTTCCTTCTGCCCGGTCTGCCAAATAACCTACCAACCAATTCAACGCGGTAACTATGACCACTAAAAATATAAAGTCCCGTATGTCCGTAACTACTGCCAGAACGGTAACAGCAAAAAACGTGCGGAAATAGGTCCCTAATTGTTCTATCACTTGATTAACCCTATACGGGTATTCAATACCGTACGTGCCTTTATAAACCCGTCCGCCTTCATTCGGCAAATCAACGGCCCTATAAAAAGGTCTGCTTTGCCCCGTTCGGCCTCAAACCTTTTAACCTTGCTCGTATCTGGAACGACTACCGAGCCGCCGTAGGTCTGAATCTTCATGCCCGTGCTCGTACTGTTCTGGTCTGCTATCTGTAGATACCGCGCGAACGCGTAGTAGCAAATAACCTTTTCAAGTCCTGCGAAGTTAGACCCGTCCGGGATATATTGCCCCGGAACAGCCTCATACATGCTGTCAATCTGCGGCAATATATCGAGTAGGTCTGCCTCGAAGAACGCTTTTTCTATCTTGTTGTCTTTGACGTCCGTTGCTATCTCAAACAACTGGCGGAACAACGCTATTGGGTATGCCATCCTCTTCAAATTTATTGTTAATTTCTGTTATTGACGGGTCAACCCCGAACACTTGGTACAACTCGCGCGAAATGCGTTGACGTATCTTCTGCAAGCTATTGCGATAGACCTTTTGCAGCTCCTTTATAACCTCGCCCGAGGCGTTTGAGTAGGTCATCAGCGAGCTATCAATAAGGGGTAACGGAATGTTATATGCAGCTATCGCGATATCCTTTCTTAAGGGTTCTACGTAAGCCTTGTAAAGCTCCCTATCTATAGGGCTGCCCAACTGGTCTACCTTGATAAACGGCTTGTCAGTAGCTACGTTTTCATCCCTTACTGTAAGAACTGAACCGGCGTTCTCGCTGCCCATCATATCAGCCAGCGTATCACGGAACTCCTGCTGCGCCTGCTCGGTCTCGAAATCACCGTGCGACACGATACTGCACATGTGGAAGCCTCTGCCCAAAGTACGGTTAACGTACTTGCCGTTCTTGTCCTCCGCACCCATCTCGTTTCGTACCGAGTGGAACGTGCTGAGGGGGTACGGTCGGGTTGTTCCCAGGTTCACGTACAGAAGCTGCCCCTTGTGGTTCTCAATACCGCCGCATTCTTCGACCTCTGAAGCGAAGTTTTCCGGGTCATAGGTCGGATATACCGTTGAGTTCTGTGCGCTGCTCGTTGCCTTGACATTCTGTCTGTCCCAGTTATTGAAAACGCGCCACCTCTTTATGGCCGGGTCTTTCAAATAGTTGTCGTTCATCTCAGCACGGACATACTCAAACGGAACGTTGTACACGTTTCGGGGCTTGTAGCCTTCGGGTGTCAAACCATATTGGATTATCCAGGCCCAGCCCCTAAAACGTGCGACATCGTTTGCCGTAGCCTCTAAAACATCGTCCATGTTACAGCCGTTCCCGTTTGTTATCGCCGCGAAATCTTTGTTTTTGAAACCTTCACAAATAATGTTCTCGGTCATTTTTTCAACTGCTGCCGTAGCTGTCTTTGAAGCGTATATAAGTTCGGCTATCTCCTGCGGATATAAGTTGCCGTCTCCGTAGTTAATAATCTTATCGCCCGTATTAGCGGACAACTTAAGCGCCTTTTCGACAACAAGCGCGAAACGTCTGTAACCTATCATATTTAAACCTCCTCTTTATTGATTTCTACGAAGCAATCGGCGTAAGCCGGGTTTTCAGTCATAAGGCGTTCCGCTATTTTATCTGTCATGTTCGCGCTCTTATACACGACACCATCGACGTAATGCACGATACGCGCCCCGGGCTTCATTGCCCATCTGAAAACTACTTTAGTTAAATACTTCGTTTCATACCACAAAGATAAATATTCCATATCCATGTGGCAATTCGGGTCAAGTTTTAAACCTGTCATCGTGAAATACGCGTCCAGCTTCTCCTGCAATGTTGCAACCTTCGGTTCAGCAACAACGGGTGCAGTGCTTTTGCCCTGCCCCGTAGTATTTGTTTTTTCTTCTGCCATTTTCTTTTTGATTTATTATGTTTCTGGTGCTACTGCTGGTGTAGACAACGCGTCATAATCAGCCCTTGACAAGCTGTGAATCGTTGTCCCTACCTGCCAATCCTCTACGCCATAGGTGTATGTTATATATGCGCTCGCGCTCGAATCGCCCGACACCTCGGTACAAACCAATGGGGCGCCCAAACCATAAACGCGTACCGCGTCGCCGTGGTCTACCGCAATGACGAGTTCCGCGCGCCCCAGTACACCTGCAGTCCCCATAGGCGTAAAAGCACTTGCTAACGAGTAACTCCCGGAAAACGTTTTGAACGTAATCGATACGTCATAGGCTCCCGGAATAATATCCTGCGACTTCAAACCGACTGTCACAACCAAAGCGTTGTTAATTGCGGTAACGCTATAGCCTACCGCCTTGGGCACCCTTGTAATGGTTGCCTCTCCCGAGGCGGAGGATACTGTAAAACTTGATATATCCGAAGCATTTAAAACCTTTGCCGATACTGGTCTACCTAAGTCTGCCCGTGCAGGCGCGCCGCAAGGCATAGCTAAAGATGAACCTATTCTTCCAATACATGCCATATTATTTTTTCCTTTTTTAGTTAATTACTATCCTACTGCTGTCCCGTAAAGGGCATCGTAATACGCTGAACCAACCAGTAGGTTATCTTCCCCGATAACATTTTCGGGCGTTTCAAGCGTAACTGTTGCCCAGCCCCCGTTATCGTGTGTGCTACGGTCGTAGGCTGTGGCTGATAGCCCGTAGTACAGTCCGTAAACCTGGCACATTCCGCTCGCACGTTTCACCAGCACTACAAATCTACCGTTAGAAATAGCCTGCGAAATGGCGCTGTGCACCGCCTCTGTGGCGGATGTTATCGTGAGAGAAACGGAATGCGTGAAAGCGTTTGGCGCGCCGTCATTAACCTTTAGCGCCGACGAAGCGGTAGCCGTTCGTTTAACGGTATCTATTTTGAATACTCGGTTTGCTTCTGCCATAGCAAGAGACGTAATGCCCTGCCCGTCAGAGGACATGCCGAAGGTCACAATATCCGCCTTATTAATAATCATTGCACTAACCAAACCAGTTGCGCCACTGTCGCAATCATAGGCAATTGCGCTTGCCAATTTTGTAATACATGCCATAATTAAACTGATTTAGAGATTATTGAATTGCGAACCGCGGTATAACAAACATAGAAGTGATTACCCGCAGAGCCTTCGGGGTCGGATAAGGTAACCGTAACAAGCCGCGCGTTTGCGTTGCTGTCAAAGTCCATCGCTGAACATTCAAGAGGGGCATTAGCACCTATGAAATCGTATGTCCCGTCTACATTTGAAGTCATAACGTAGAATCGCCCAGTAGCGAGTGACTGCATGGCTACGCCTGAGATTGGCATCTTAAACGTAATTGACGTATTTAACTTTGAAGAAGCCTCCATAGTTTTAAGGGACGCGGTATATTGAATATTCTGTTTATACCCTTCTACCTTATAACTCTTTGCCTCGGAAGCAAAGGCCACCGATGCGATGGAACCTCCCGAGGCATGAATAGTAACAGTAACATCTTCCGCGTGCATAAGGTATATCTCCTTAATGCCTACGGGCGTAATGGTACAACCCTGCAAGATGTTACCCGAAAGTTTATTTAAACAACTTTTTGCCATATTATTTGAAATAAAAAAGGGGCTGGGTTAATATCCCAACCCCTTTAATTAGTAAATGATTTATTTATGCTCTCGCTGTCAACCACAACTGCATTTTCTCGGGCGCTACCAGCATAGCATCAGCCGCGAACAAAGTCTGTGAGTAATAGTTGCGGCTCTTTGCGTCCTGGATGAACGGGGCGATAACCGTACCAGCGCTTTCCAGTGCAATCTGAATGTTGTCTTTCGGAGTGAAAGCGATAAACGCAGTGTCCAAACCATCAACGGTGGCAGCATTAGAAACATGTCTCAACTCGTTAATCTTGTAACCCTCGAAGTAATACACCGGGCGACCATCAACGATATCGGACTGTGCTACGCTGTTATCACGTGTCTGCAACAAGTTCTTATACAAGCGCATAACATTAGACGTAACGAAGAACTCAGAGTTGTCAAGCGTATCGGGGCGCTGTGCATCGATAGCACCACGCAATGCAGCGAGAACGCCATTAGTATCAAGAACCAAAACACCCTCGGTCATAGTGCTGTTCTTGTACTGCTTGATGATACCGCCGTTAGTGAAGATACCGTAACCAGTTGCTTCTTCCGATACGTTACCGTCCAACCAAGCCAAACGAAGCAAGTCAGCCTCTAATACCTTCAACACTTCGGACTGGATGAATCCTGCCAATTCGGTTTCAGAGAAGTTATCATCGAGGTTAATGCCCTTCGCTACCATCTTGCCCCACAAGCTCTGCAAACAGATTTCGATAGGCAATTCGATAGGTGCGTGCTGGTAATACTTAACCTTGTTAGCTACACTATTATAGAAATATTCACCGTTACATCCTGCTGATTTACGCAATGCCTTGTCGGCTGCTGTAAGGGAAACAACGGGCGTACCGTTAGGGATACCGTTCATTACTGTAATGCCTTGTGCGATTTCGCCGGCAAGTCCTACGGTTAAGGAAATAACCTCGTTAAGTGAGTTGAGGTTTAATCTGTTAAGGTCTGTAAATGTAAAAGCCATAATCTTTTGTTTTTCAGTTATTTGTTGTAAAATCTTTTAGCTGCTTCTGCTACAGCCTCTTTCGATAATTTTGTTTCTTTCTTCTTCGGCATGTTAACCGATGGGGCACCGGGTTTTGCTGTTGTTCTGCTAAATTGAGCCGTCATAGCTTCCAGTGATGCGGTAAGTGCAGTAACTGATTCCTCCAAAGCCGCCATACGGTTTGCGAACTCTTCGGGTACGTCAGCAGTAGCCGGGGCTTCAACCTCTTTTTCTTCTTTTTCCTCTTCCTCTACCTTGGCTTCTACGCTTTCAATAACACCGTTTGCAATGGTGATAACCAATACACCGTCCTCAACCTGCACTTCTACTTTGCCGTCCGGGTGGACATTGCCTTCGCTATCGAAAACCTTGTCACCGATAGCCATTGTTTCGCCTGCTGCTTCAATCGTGATACTTGCACCGTCTACAGTTTCAACCGTCTCTGTTGCAAAGCTTGACTTCTTGAATAGCTCTGCGAAAGAACTAAAAAATTTGTTCATCTTCTTTTCGTTTTGATTATTAAATAGGCTTGTGGTGGCTGCTGGCAGCCCTACCAAATCACATGAATATAATTCAAAAAATTTGGTGACGTCCAGCACATCACCGTTTAATGTCTGATTGTTGATACCTACCACCGAAACGCCCAGCATATCGGGTTCGTTCTTTATCATCTCGGAGATGAATTTTGCCTCCGATGGGTAGGCGGCTTGTAAGGCTTCGGATAATTCCAAATCGGCATACGCTACACCGTCCTCGTAGACGAAGTTAGTGAATTTCCCTAAATAGCCGTCCAGCATATCCGCTCCGTTGTGGGTGCGCCTGCAATGGATGGGCTTTAGGTTGCCGAGCGTTACAACGCTTTGAACTGCGCTCTCCGTAATAACCAACGGAAACGCCTTGCCTTCGTATGTCCCGAAATTGGTAGTCACACCGGCTTGGATAATTCTAAGTTTTCTAAATTTCATATAATTTGTTTTTTGTTGTAACACGTGCAAAGATAGGCAGTATATAATAAACTGCCATCTCTGCACGAGTTAATGAATTAATACGTTGCCAGTCCTTGAACTACCGAAACGTCGTTCTGTCCGCTGTTGATGTCCTGCACCGATACAACCGGGTTAGGCATGCTCATCACTGCGTCGATAACTACCCCGGCGAGCTGGTTAATGCTTTCGCTTGATAACTTCATGCTCTCCGCTTGCTTCACTACGCGGTTTGCCTCGGAAAGCCCGGAAACCATACCGCCATCAGCGAACTTGTAAAGCCCCGACGTACCGAACGAATTGCCGCCGTGTGCCTCGTTGAGTGCAGACAGTGCGTTAATCTCGGCGCTCGCTGTCTTCTTCATAATATAGACGTTTTCACCGCCTTCTGCCTCGAACACCTGTCCGTTATCGCCCCGGAACGTAACGCCGCCTTGTGCATGGGAACGCCCGTATATCATACCGCCCTTTGCGTACTTCTTGACTGATGTGTTAATTTTCGTGTCGGGGTCTTTCTGTTTTGCAATCGTAGCTACTTGCTTCATACCGAACGCGATAACAACTGCAGCTTCCGCAATACCCAATATACCCTTAGTTGCCAGCGCTTTTGTTGCGCCTAAGTAAGTATTTATTGTCGCTTGAACAACGCCAAACGCCTTACCTATAGCGCTTTGCTCTCCTAAAAATGTTGACATTTGTCCTGCAAGTCCTGCCGTCATTGTCAGTTCCGCGTTAACGCGTGCCCTCGTGTTCTCCTCTTTCGCCTTCTCGTATTTGGCTTGTATCAACGCGGTGTCAGCTCCTATCTTCTCGGCGGCTGCAATCTCCTGCGCGTATTCTGCATCGAGTTGCATTTGGCGCATATCGTATTGGTTTGTTGTTTCTGCCATTTTCAGCTCCAGCAAGTTCTTCGCGTCCATGGCTTTACGTTCTTTTTGGATTTCGTCGAATTCCTTTTGCTTCTGCAATTCCAATTGGCGTACAGAGTTGTTAAACTCGGCTTCCTTGTTGGCGTAGTCCTGCGCGGATATAAGACCTTGCTCCAGCCTGTACTTTTCGAGTTTCAAACTTTCCTCTACGTATGCCTTTTCGTTCTCGAGTTTCAAAGCGGTTTTGTTATTCTCCAGCTCCTTAGCTTGCATTGAGAGGCTAAGAGCCGTTAACGCTGTTTCCATCTGCTTTATTGTCTCGGCCTGTAATGCACGTTTTTGGTTTTCCGCTTCTTGCGCTGCCTTTTTTGCGGCTTGTGCCTTCGCGCTCTCTGCGGCTTTGTAGGCTGCCTCATTGGCCGCTATCTGTGCCTTTACGATACCGCTTGCTTGGTTCTCCAACTCTTTACGTTGACTGATGTAATCCGCTTGGCGTGCTTGCAGGTCTGCGAGTGCTTGCATCTCTGCGCGTCTGTCTTCCTTACTGGTGTAACTCAATTCGTTTTGCGCCTTGATTTGGTTGTACTTCTGCTGTAGTACGTCTATCTCGGCTTTCTCCATTTGCTTGGAAATCGCGATAGCTTTTTGGGCTGCTGCGTTTCGTTCCTCCGCGGTCTTTAGTTGGTCCCCTACAATGGTACGTTGCGCTTCCAGTTCTCTACGCATCGCCGACAACGTCACGAGGTTGTTTGTTTCCGCCTCATATATTGCAAGTTCTTGCTTGGATAGCGCTTTGGCTGCGTTCGCCGCCTTTGTGGTCTCCTCGGTAATCAGACCGATAGATGAAAGCAAGTTAACAACCTTCTCCGTTATCCACTCGAAAGCCTTTGCCACACCCCCGAGAAGCTCGGTTATGCCGTCCAGAATATTCGAGAAGATAACCTCAAACGGGGTGAATGCTGCCTTTAGGTTTGCAGCCATCTCGCTGTTACGTTTCATAAGCTTCTCAACCGTGGATATGAGAACCAGTATAACAGAAACTACCGCCAATATCGGGTTGGCTTTCAACGTAGCATTAAACGCCTTTAGGATGTTCACGCCACCCGATAGAGAGGTAGCCATAGCCGCCGTTGCCCCGGAAAGCCCTTGTGTGCTGCTCATGGCTTCCTGTATGCTTTCCACATAGTTACCTACGTTCCTGCGGTTATCGCCTACGGCCTTTTCCATGTCCTTAAGGCGGTCGCTTATCTCCTTCGTTTCGGTCACAAGCTTCCGCCCTTCGTCCGTGTTATTGCGCGTCGCTGCGCTCATCGCGTTTAGCTCCTTGGTGTTCTTTGCAAGCTGCGCACGGAGCGCGTCTACGCTATCCTCCTGGCTGTTTAGGAGCGTCATGTTCGTCTTTATCTCGCGGTTGTTGTTGGAAATTGAAGCGTTAACGTCTAACAGCTGCCTTTTCAATTCTATTTGAGCCTTTGCCGCATCGCCTACCGCCTTTTTATAATCGTCTTGGCTGAGTGTACCAGCCTTGTATGACTTGCCTGCCTCGTCCAACTGCTTTTTCTCGTCCTTAAGCGCTGCCATTAGCTGGCTCTTTGTTTCTGCCAGTTCGACGGACTTTGCTATAAGAGCGTCCAGCCCGTCAAGGGCTGATGACGTATCAAATGAAAGGTCTAAGAGAGTAACTTTTTCTGTTGCCATATTCCAAAATATTAATTTTTAACTGCAATTAACGTAACGTTCGCATATCCCGTTGACGCGTCCCAATTGCTAAGAGTTCTAAGGTAAAACCAGTAGTTAAGCTCACCTACGAAATAAAGTGCGTCGGACTTCATTTTCTGTATATCCAAATATGATAGGTTCATTTTAGCCGTTATCTGCCAACCAGGGGAGAAGCGGTCATAATGCCCTGCTACCGTAGCGCGATAACCGCTCGCACGGTTGAAATAGTTATCGGGTACGTATGAACCAGCTAATCTAATCATGGAAGCGTACGGTCTTTGCGCGCCTGGGTTTACGGGGAACGCACTTTCACCTACTGTTTCCTGCGTAGATATAGCACCGCCGTAACCGCCTACCGTCTGCTTAAGCTCTCCCACCTGTACCGCGTATGTTCTTGCCGCACCTGCCGCCTCCGATACCTTAATACTTGATGTATCTATTTTCCCCGTCCAGTCTACCCGGTACGTAGAACTCGTAGACGGGTTGATAAACGGTTTCAGTGTCAACGCAAACGGTTTGGACTTAAACTCGTACGTCCAGCAAAATGCTTTGCAGAATGCCTGCACAATCTCGAAAGGCGTATCTATGCCCATTGTTTCCACCAAGTCCCATGCATATGTAGGGGCTGTAACCGAATTAATCTTGAACGATATAAAATACGCTTCCGTATTCGGTACGGTTGTAATCGGTGTGTACGAATATACTGTAGACGAGACAGAGGTAGTGAAGCCAAAGTTCAAATCGTGTGTCGGTCTTGGCGTAACCAAACAAGACGTAGAGCTCGGACTTACCGGGCTGTATTTGTAGTTGCCATCGGGTCTTACCGCGCCGCGCGCAAACGCCAAAGCGAATGTACCACCGTTGCTTCTAAGATAAACGGTAGCGGGGGCGGAAGACGGAAGGACAACAAACGAATCGGCGGTAAACCTTAAATCAAATTCAGAGCCAGTCATGTAGGTAAAACACGTGGCTACCTCGTTGTTTTCCGCTATCATGTAGTTAGCCGCATATACAGAGCCGTCCAGCCCATCGTGCGCGCCTTTAAAAACAAGCTGGCTTTCCGCGTCCTTGTATTCCCCTGCTGTTTTAGTTACCCGGTCTGCGATATAGGACATAAGCAAAGGCGTTGACCCGTTTGCCGCGTATATCGTAGGTATAGTAACGTTGTTCAGGTACGCGTAATTAAGGCTATCAATATACGTCGAAAACTGATATGCTGGTGTCTCCAATTTAGGTATTGCAACCACCGGGGCACGCAATGATGAAAGCTTTGATATGTTCTCTATCAACTCAAGGCTGTAGCCGTCCTCGTCTGCCGTTACCCGTACACGGAACAAACCGCTACCAAACGGAATATTGAAGCCACCAAAATACAATTCGGCGCGGTACGGAGCTGTTCTTATGAACTTCCCCGGGAAACGCTCGGAACGGAACACCCGGTCATTTACTTCTGACCGGGGTACATTGATTGTCCCAGAGTAACTAGCCGTTTGCTCCGTGAATTTTAAAGGGTCCGGGTTGTTGATAGTCAGTTTTACCGAGTTAGCGGAAACACCGTCTATCACTACACCATCAATTCGTATCGTTAAGTCCATATTGTTAGGGTTCTATAATTTCAAATTTGCATTTAAACGCCGCTACCCGTCCCGTCGCACCGCCTTGTATGTTCAGAGCGTTCGGGTTCTGTATCGTAACGCGTGCCCACTGGTTAGTAGCCAAAGGGAATACCCCAGCAACCTCGCCCGAACGTGAAAGCCAGTACAGCGCGTTTTGGTTATCGTCCGTTACTACTACGCTTATCGTAACGTCGTAGGACAACACGCGGTTGCCGCCCGAAAAGTTAACCAGGTAAGTAGGCACAATACGGTATTGGTCAAAATACATTGTATCATAAGCCCCTTTGCTGTTAAGCCATCGAAGCGTTACCCGTTTGTTGGGGTCGGAGCAGTACGGGTATTTACGTTCAAAACGCGCGTAGCCCCATACGTTGGCATCATTCGCTGTTCTAAACCCAAGCGTAGGCAAGTCCCGGCCTGTGGAAAATGTTGTATTTGCCCAAATAAGTGAGCTTCCTGAGCCCCCTTCTCTGTACCGTAGTCTACCGTCCGAGTTTGCCGTAAGCTGCCCATATCTCAAAGCAAAGTTAAACGGTGCACCCGTCAACGGACTGTTAAGAAACGAAGCGCAGTTAAAGTCCAATTGGTTAAACCGCCCGTTGCTGTAGTCGGATAGATTGCGCGTGCTTGGTTCCGTCGCGAACCGTCCGTCCGCTATGGGGGAGTGGATTACTCGTAAGGTGATAGATTTCGACGTGCCCTCGGTATAAAGCAACTGAACGTTATCCACGAAGTCGGTAAAGCCGAGACCTGCGTTAATGCTCTCCGTTATGCTCGGTGTGGCCGCCGCCATCATTGACATGTCTAATATGGCTCTCTCATACGGAGTAACGGTAACCGTTGCCTTTGAGGCCCCATTGCGATAAAAAATAAATGCCATCTGGGTAACCGAACCGACCTGTTCCAGTCGTATAGGGCGGTAGATGCCTGCACCAATGCCGCCTATGGTCATGTAACCTGCCGCCGTTACCGTTGTATTGTTTAATAGGTTTCTTACAATCATTGCTTTTTAGTTAAAATGGTTAATATCTCTGCCCTTACTATCCGGGACACCTCTACTGCGATACGCTGCACCATCTCGGGGGTTAGTATCTTACTTGCTACGCCGCCTTCGTTGTGCTCGTTCGGTACGCGGATGCCGTCTCGCTTGATAACGTATGCTATCGCGTATGCCGCTTCTTCGGGTATGTCCGTCCCGGCGTTCGCGTTCTTGTCTTTAATCCACTGCTTAATGGCAGAAACGGGCGGAAAGCTGCCCGCCGCCCGTCCGTCCTCCATTTGGTAGATGTATGCCGGGCTTTCTATCTTCACGCCGCCTGCGTACTCTACCACTTCTGTTTCCCTATCGAAGCGACCCGAAGCGTTAAGCTTCATACGATAGTAATTAGCTACTATCTCATCGCGTATCTGCCTAACTAACTGAGTAACTTCTTTGTTCATAGTTAAATATACTTAAACCAACTGTAATGCTTCCTTGTCTTTGGGTAGTCCACATCGTGCTCGTTGCCGTAGGCTTCCTTCTCAAAGCTCATGCGGTCATATGGCTTGTCGTTCGGGTCACAAGGTTTCTTCTCGAAGCTCCAACCGAAGAAGCGGATAACGTACTCGATACCGTACCACAAGTAAAACGGCACGTACAGCATTTCGCGCATCTGCATTGTGTGGATGCGTTCGTGTCTTAACGTCTTCTCGCTTATAACCGCGTTACCACGTACGAAGAGAACGCCGAATAGGTTAATAGCCTTGAAGCCTTTAACCGGGATAAAGTTGTTTCTGATGATTTTCATGCTCTTTTGTTTTTAAACAGTGCACAAAAGTACGAAGTAAACCATCAGAAAACAAACTGTATCAAGTTCACGCCCCGTACTTGTAAGCGTCGAACGTTGCCTCCCAGCCCGATTTGATTGTATCGTACTGGTTTTGAACCTTAGCGATACGCAGCGAGCCAATCTCGTAGCCGCATATGAAACTTTTAAGCATCTCGTGCAAAAGCAAGTCGGTACGTATCAAAGTTGCTATCTCTACCGCATCGTCACGCATATAAGCCGATGTACCCATACAGCGAATGACTACCGTGTATGCGCTTGACCCCGGTACGTTCGTGTCCGTATAGCTTCCAGTCGTTACGTCAAGCGTAAAGAAGTCGTCGCTCAATTCGTTTGCCGCTACGTTCTGTACGGCGGTATCCCCGAATATCAGCGTTTTGCCCAGGGCTGTAGCCCGGGCGTTCGCTGTGTTAATTATTGTTTCAAAAGTCATAACTATCTGTTTTTCATTTGTTGTTTCTTCATCTCTCGCTTCTCCTTCTCTATCTCGTCGTTACGTTTGGCGATAGCCAGCATAGCGTCCGAGTAGTTGATTTGCTTCGCGTCCTCAAAGCTACAGTGGAAAAGCTCTGCTGTAATCTGCACAAGCCCGAGAAGGTTCTTTGCCTGCTTAATGTTCTCGTCACCCGTCAACGCGCTTTCGCCCGTCTGCTTCATATTCTGAAACACGATTTGTTCGAGACCGTCTGCGATTTCCATCTGTGACACTATGAACTTGTCAAGCTTCGCGGCATCGAGAATCGTCTCGGCTTCATAGTTGTCATCAGTCCATGCTTTGATACGCCCGTTTGCGTCCTCTGCACGGCGCGTTTCAAGCATAGGCCATAGAGCTATGCCTTCAACGTCCCGAAGTCTGTATACGGCTTTCCCATTGCGCGTAGCGACTTGTGAAGGTCGGCAGTATTTAATCATGTCCTTAAGCAACTTTTCTTCGTCCTTGGTTATTCGGACGGTTCCGTTTGCCGGTAGGTTAGCAACTCTTAATAAAACCTTTCGGTTGTTAATCGCTGTTATGCGATATATCCACTTCAAAATAAACTTTTTCATTATTTGGGTCTGTATTTACGTATCAAGAAGTCCACACCGTAACGGAGCGCGTCGAGTGCGTGGTTCCACGCGTCTATGGCTTCGTTGGTGTATGTGTCCGATACCTCGTCCTTAATCCATTTGTAATTATCCAGTTCGTCAAGCAGCTTAACGGAACGCTTTGTTACGTGCAGCTTGAATTGCTTCACCTGCGCGATGCCAGCCGCCACAGAGCCGCGCCCCTTTACACACGGTATCGCTTTGATATGCTTTTGCTGTAGCTCCACGATGCTCTTTTGCTCTGCACTATCGCACACCGTTACCACGCGGTTCAGTGCATTGGCGTTCAAGTAGTCCGCTATATGGCTGTTAAGCAAGCCTTGTTCATAGCAAAGCAAGTCCACGAACAAGTCCCAGCCCTCCATGCGTATGTCGACTATCGCCGTAGGGTCATTGACGAAACCGAAATCAAGACCGAGACAACGGCCCGTGTAGGTTTCCGGCATATCGTCTATAACTTCATATTCGGGGTAGACGTTACCCTCCACACCGCCCGTTAAGCCTTCGCCATACACGCGCCACCAATTGGCATCGCCCTTGTTCTTCTCGATGGCTGCTACCTGCTCGGGGGTCAAGTATGGGTTATCCTTGTACGTTGAATGTATCGTAACGTATCTGTCACCTACGAACTCGGTCTCGCCCCAGAACTTCCGTACCGGGTTGTAGTCGATGATGACCTTTTTACGGGTACGGATATCAAGCTGCCTAAAGATTTCACGTGGTATGCCTTGCGCCTCATTGACGAAAAGTATATCACGTGCAGGACCGTGCACCTTCCCGGCGTTATCACATGAGAAGAACTCTACTATCGTGCCGTTCGGGTATTCGTATGTACTTTCCGTTTTATTAAACTTGTTCTCGTCCCAATAGCCCTCGGCTGCCACCATAGCTTTAAAGTCACGTAGCATACCACGTTTGACCATAGGGAACGTAGCCGCCACACACGATATAACGAGCGGTTGTGGGTTGCTCAGTGCAAGTATGTGGAGCATCTGTAGGGTTGCCCATGTCTTGCCGCTACGGGTACCGCCTTTAGAGGCTACACCGCGTATCTTCGGGTCTACGAAAGCCGCCAGTATCTTTTCAAAAGTAAATGTAACGTTCATGCTTATAAATGTTTAATGCCACAAAGGTAGTGAAAACCGATGCGGCATTGTTGTTTGATAGAGTTTTGCGTAATCACGCGGCAAATCTAAGAGGACTTAGTAACTCCAACTAATTTCCCTCGATGCGGAGAGAAACTAAGAGGACTTAGTAACTCCAACTAATTTCCCTCGATGCGGAGAGAAACTAAGGAACATTATAAGCTCGCTTAGTTTCTCTCCGTGTCGAGGGAAATATAGTCGGCGTTAAATGCCTCCTAACTTCTGTAGGTTCTTCACCGCATCCTCGGAGAGTACGTTAACCTGCATAGCCTTCGTGCCCGCCTCCTTACCGTTGCTTGTAACATCCTTGAGGTCTCGCAGTCCTCGAAGCTTCGCCATGTAGTTGGCATCAACCACACCGGCAAGAGCGCTTTCGTCCATATCGGTTGCTATGAGTTCGGCTATAAGGGCGTACCCGGTCAATAGGTTTGCCGCGTCTTCGTTCCCGTCGTCCGCGAGTTTCTCGAGCCGTGCGCCGTTCTTCTTGAACGCTTGCAAAGTCCACCCGATGAAAAGGCAGAAGCCGCCAAGCGATGGCGCACGCTTCTTTTCTATAGGTATCTTTTGCCCGGCTGCGTTTCCGCCCTTTAGGACTTCGTACGTAATGAACGGGTTCCGCGCGCAAAAGTTCATGTACTCGGCTACGTAATCGACGCACTCTTCGACGGTTGCCAACGTAGCGCCTTTGCAACCGCGCGTCTGCACGACTTCATAAAGTTCCTTGCACTTTTTCAAATCGTCTCTGGGGGCTGGGGCTTTGCCCGTCGCTTGTCCCTTGGTAATTGCCGCTTTCGTATCCGGGGCGGCTTCCTTCTTTGCTCTTCCTGCCATATTTTTGTTATTTGGTATTTAAGATATCACGTGTGTGCTCGCGGTCTCTTAAAGAGATGCGCGAGTAGTAGACCAGTCAACAAGTAGTTGGACTGTTCAAGCTATTCACGTCGTTTTCAATCATGGCACAAAGGTAGGCAACAAATCGTGCCAGACCAATCGACGGGCAGTTAGGCATTTTCTACAAATAAAGTTTACAAATGAATTATATTTACACGGTTGAACATGTGAACGCGCTAACTACCTATCGCAAAGAGAGTTGCAGGCACCTGCACAGACACGCACCTTTTTTTCTAAACTTTAATATAGGATATAGTATATTTTATACCCCCTAAAATACACTTTTCTCCAGAATAATGTTTTACCCTCTTTTTACTGTGTATCTGTGTATTTACATATAATATATTATAATATAAGGAGTTAGAGTGCACAAAAACCTGCACAGTAGCGATTTTTTACTGTGCAGCTGTGCATAAAATATGTTAAATTTAGAGCCTCTTTTTTCTGAATATAAACAAAAGCCCAAATCTGACATTTTGTAATCAGATTTGGGCTTTTTGCTATCACTCGACTTGACACGTCCTCCGGGGGCGCTGACACTTAGTTCGACGCGGGTCTTTGCCGCACTATCATTATGTCAATTTCCACCCGAGCGAAGACCGATACCAATACCACGTTTGAACCGTCCCGTTCTTGAACATTGATACCCTTTTTATCCTTCCGTCCGGGTCAATTCCATAGGTTCTTGATATGTCCTGCTCGTTTCTTTTCTCCTCAGCTAACCGGGCTTCGTCTCTGATAAGATACTGCCTTTTATTAATTGGCTGCTTGTACGTGAAGTCCTGGGCGGCTACATACTTTGCCAGCTTATCAACCCACCCGTTACAAAGCGCGGCTTCCACATAACCGCGCCCGTACTTATCCTTTGTTACCCCGGCGGTATAACCGTACCTTCGTATGAACTCCCATATAATGAACACATGGCAGTTGAGGCATACTGCCAAATCCATAAAACTAACTTTCTTCATGTACGATGTCTTTGAGTATTATATACTTGTAACATGCCCCGGTGCGCGGCTTCTTCATAAATACGTCGCCACGGATTTCACGCCTTAAATCTTCGGGCGGCAGTCTCCACGCGCCCACCTCGTCCGCTACACTTTCATGTACCTCGGCTATAATCACGTCTTTTAGGCCCGTGTAGCCCACTACTCTGATACCGATAAGGTATTCCACTTCGTCGACCCTTGCGGCCGCCCTATCACCCCATTTAAGCTTATGGGGAAGCTTTGGTTCTTTAGTCATATAATTCTTCTTTGAATGCATATCTATAAAATCTTCCTTTATCCAGTAACTGCCCTCCGCATAGCTCTGCTTCCTGGACAGTCCACGCGTACGCTTTGGCTGCGTCCTCGGGTTGTATCTCGACTAAGTACAACGTCTCATCTCCAAGCCGTTCTACCGCACCCACAAGGTGCGCCCGGTAAAACTCCGTGTCGTGTTCCTGCCTATACCTAATATTGAAATACCCGGGCTTCCTGCCGCGCGTGGCTTTTGCAATTGACAACTCTAAAAATACGAGTAAACTCGTGAAGATTGCCGCGACTACCACTATGGCTATTACCACTGCCAACCCTATCATTATTGCTTCCATTACTCGTCGTACTCCCCATCTATATTACGGGCCGCGAACTTGGCTACGAACCACAAACCAGTAACCAAACCTGCTCCGATTGCTATTCCAAATAAACACATTAATGCTTCCATACATTTTTAAATTTTTGATGACACATTTTCTAAACCGTCTCCCATGCTTACCAGCTTCATGCCTCCGTGCTTACCACGGATATAGGCAGCTTGTACATTACCGTTCGCGTCCGTGGAGAATTGAATACCTCTCGCGCCTTCGTGCTCCTTGATAAGCCCGCCTATCGTCTTGTGATTCGGGGCTTCCTCTCCCATCAGCTCGCCAGGTTCTTCCAGCGTACCGGCGTTGCGGTATTCATAAGACAGAAACTCATCCTCGGACACGCCTATATCGGTAGGGCTCCAGGTCTGCCAACTGTCCCCATGGTCAACGCCCAGTATAACGCCGAGCATGTCGTTCCAACCGACTACCACACCTGCATACTCACCGTTCTTGCTGAATACTGCACGGCCCGCGTACAGCATTGCAAAATCTCTGTTTCTAATCATAATCTTTGTTTTTAAATCGTTGATACAAATATAACGCTTTTCCCGTTATGTTGGTTCTTTCGTTAACATCATTTAAGTATTAAACTATCCTTCAGTGATAGCCCGTACTCCAATTGCTGTAGCTTGAAATTACGCTGTATGCCGTCCGCTGCGTTCTGTACTACAGTGCAGCCTACCAATAGTAGTAGGACTGCAATAACTGCTATTGGCTTTTTCATTTCTTACTGTAAAATTCCATAAGTTCTTTAATACTCTGCATAAGCCCGTCCTGCGTCTGTTTCTTGCCGTCCAGGGCTTTTATTATTTTCTCGTCAATTGTATTCTTTGCAATGATGTGATGAATCATAACGGGCTTCATTTGTCCCTGGCGATACAACCGGGCGTTGAATTGCTGATACAGTTCAAGCGACCATGTCATACCGAACCATACGAGTATATGTCCGCCCTTCTGAATATTGATACCATGCCCTATGCTTGCCGGGTGCGCTACCATCAGAGGCGCCTTACCTTCGTTCCAGTCTGATATGTCCTGGGCGGTCTCCAGTTTACGCGGCTTGAATTCCTTAAGGGCTTCCATTATATGGGCTTGTTCATGCTTGAAGGCATACGCTACAAGAACGGGCTCGCCGTTGGAAGCTTCTACTATTTCCCTTAGCTTCTCTATCTTTTCATCGTGAACGTCGATAACTTTTTTATCCTCGTCGTACACCCGGCCGCCTGCCATTTGCTGTAATTTGTTACCCAGGGCAGCGGCGCTCGCAGCCGTTAACGGCGTGTCGGAATTTATAAGCTCCAATACCTGCTCACGCTCGAAAGTTCTGTAGGCTTCCATAGCTTTAGGGGGTAATTCTACATAGTCGTATAGGGACATTCTATCGGGCATCTTTAAGTAGTCCTCTGCTTCCATGGATATTGTTATATCACTGATTAGGTTACTTATTTGCTGCTCCGTTTCGTCCTGTGGTGATTTAAGTACATATTCATATACTATGTCGCCGTTACGTTTGCCAGGCTTAAAGAACCTATCGCGATACGCTGTGATTGATTTACCGAGCCTCTCCCCTTGGTCTATCAAATACATTTGAGCGAATAGGTCTATTAGCCCGTTTGGCGACGGTGTACCCGTCAAGCCTACAACACGCGGAATGAATTTGCGGACTTTACGAAGTGCGCGGAAACGTTTGGAAGAACTATTTTTAAAACTCGTCAACTCGTCGATAACTACCATATCATAGGGAAGCTTTACGCCTCCCAGCTCCGTTACCAGCCAAGCAATGTTATCACGCCCTATGGTGTATATATCGGCCTTCCTCCCTATCGCCGCCCGGCGTTCTTTCGCTGTCCCGGCTATCACCGATATAGTAAGCCCGTTTAGGTGTTCCCAGTTGGCTATCTCATCTTTCCAGGTAACCTCGGCAACCCGTTTAGGGGCAATGATTAGAACGTTTGATATAATGCAGTTATCTATCAGTTCTTTTATCGCTGTTAACGTTGTTGCCGATTTACCCATACCACAGTCGAGGAATAGAGCCGCGCATTCATTTTCTATTATGTGGTTTACGCCTC
>ERZ1673746.688-NODE-688-length-33390-cov-20.413019_pt1 | contig 33390 bp, 30 predicted proteins | sample MGYA00580205_ERZ1673746 | MGnify/ENA primary metagenome ERZ1673746 (study PRJEB41218, sample SAMN15661771) | gut metagenome | host: Homo sapiens | place: Canada: London | collected 2015-08-20/2019-03-30 | study: EMG produced TPA metagenomics assembly of...
GTACCGGATTGGCACGCTTGCAGAGAATGATTGTTGGCATTATTTTTTGCCTCTTTTGAGGTTAGCATGCCGTCTCCACGCATCCGTAAAATGTCCCTGTCACGCGCACTGGATAAGTACCTGAAAACAGTTTCTGTTCACAAGAAAGGGCATCAACAGGAGTTTTACCGGAGCAATGTTATCAAGCGATATCCCATTGCCCTTCGGAATATGGACGAAATAACAACCGTTGATATTGCTACATACAGAGACGTTCGTTTAGCAGAAATCAACCCCCGAACGGGTAAAGCCATTACAGGTAATACTGTACGTCTTGAACTCGCCCTTCTGTCATCTCTGTTCAATATTGCTCGTGTTGAATGGGGAACCTGTCGTACTAACCCGGTTGAACTGGTTCGCAAGCCGAAAGTATCCTCCGGACGAGATCGCCGGCTAACGTCTTCAGAAGAACGTCGCCTTTCTCGCTATTTCCGCGAAAAAAATCTGATGTTGTATGTCATTTTCCATCTTGCCCTTGAAACAGCCATGCGGCAGGGCGAAATACTGGCTTTACGTTGGGAGCACATTGATTTGCGTCACGGTGTGGCTCATTTACCTGAAACCAAAAACGGTCACTCACGGGATGTTCCTCTGTCCAGACGTGCCCGTAACTTTCTTCAGATGATGCCCGTTAATCTCCACGGCAATGTTTTTGATTACACCGCATCCGGCTTTAAAAATGCCTGGAGAATAGCCACACAACGACTTCGCATCGAGGACCTGCATTTTCACGATCTACGGCATGAAGCAATAAGCCGCTTCTTCGAACTGGGTAGCCTGAATGTAATGGAGATTGCTGCAATATCAGGACATCGTTCCATGAATATGCTGAAACGGTATACTCATCTTCGTGCATGGCAACTGGTCAGTAAGCTTGATGCCCGCCGGCGGCAGACACAAAAAGTGGCAGCATGGTTTGTGCCGTATCCTGCCCATATCACGACCATCGATGAAGAAAATGGGCAGAAAGCGCATCGTATTGAGATCGGTGATTTTGATAACCTTCACGTCACTGCCAAAACGAAAGAGGAAGCAGTTCACCGCGCCAGTGAAGTTTTGTTGCGTACACTGGCCATTGCAGCACAGAAAGGCGAACGTGTCCCATCTCCCGGAGCGTTACCTGTTAACGACCCTGACTACATTATGATTTGCCCTCTGAACCCGGGCAGCACCCCGCTGTAAACATCATTCAAAACACATACAGAAAGGCGAGTTGCAACAACTCGCCAAACACATTCGATCTGCATGATCGAAATTATTCGTTTCACCAGAAAAAACACCGAAGATACAATAACCACATGAGCTGAAAAGACTTTTTCAGTCGGAGGAACAATGAGACTGAATACGACCGGTATTGCGGCCCGAATGATGCTCTCGCTGGACAAAAAAGCAATCGGCGAAAAACTCATCAACGGTCGTCAGATAAACCCGACACCTCTGCAGGTCCGTTACCCACAAGGGGTAAGAGAAGTTCTGGGGATAATGAGCGAACAATTAGCCATATCCACCGCTGATTTAACCCGAATCCTGCTTGAGGATGCTCTTCATAATATGTTTATGCCTGCGGATAACACCACAGGAAACATAATAAGCAGAATTGAATACATCATGCTGTCGCATGATATAAATGCGCCATTACTGGCAACATTGCTGTCGCCATGGAATATCCGCTCCACGGTTATACAGGACCCGGCCAGACTTGCAGACTATCTTTCAGCTGACGCTCTCGAACATCTTGCTGAATGTTTTAATCTCAATCCGGACTGGCTGAATGGCCATGAAAACTATCCGATAGCGTTGTCCGGTGAATGGCCAGATACTGCTGATAATTTCAGAATACTTATTAATGATAGCAGCAACACTGAAGTTATTTTCTGGCATAGTTTCCCCTTCGCAGGAAACACGAAAAGAGAATATTGCGGGGTAATATTGAGACAGAAAAAAGAAATAAATGGCTCTGTAATATATCCAGCACTATCATTATCACCAACACTTCTGAACGATGAAAAAAGAAAATGGTTAACTGAATATACAACCAGGCAGAATACAACAATGTCTTTGCGACGTGTTACGTTGAGACCTAGCCTTGCCGGGAACCTTATTACAGGGCAAATACTACCTGTTAGCTTATTTAATACGTCTTTATTACCCTGGTAAATACCAGATAGTACCAAAGTAAAAATTTACGGCACATCCGTGTCATAGCGTTGTTTTGTCTAAATTCTGATAAACAGGAAATTAAATGATGAAGAAAAATCATATTACCCGCACCATCATTGCATCTGCTGTATTATTTTCCTTTAACGCTGCAGCAGCGACGTCATATTTTGAAGCACGTAACGATGCAATGGGTGGCACCGGAGTAGCATCTTCCCATTATGGTGTGGCACCTCTGGCAAACCCGGCTTTACTGACAAAGCACAACAGCAATGATGATTTCAGCCTTCTTCTGCCGTCTGTTGGGGCACAAGTTGCTGATCCTGATGATGTATCAAATAAAGCTGATGATGTTAAAGATGACTGGGATTTGTTTGATAGTGCTGTAGATAACCAGCATGGCGTACAACAGGCAGCAGCAAATCTTAAACATCGTCTGCAGGAATTCCGCAATATCAATGCAGATGCTCAGGTAGGTGTATCAGCTGTAGCAGCCATGGCAAATGACACTCTGCCGTTTGCCCTTATGGTCAAGTCTTACGGAACTGTCAGCGTAAACGGAAAAGTAAACGATGCAGACCTGGATTATCTGGACAAAGTTGCCAATGGAACAATTACCGACGTCGATAAGAATGCCCTGACCTCACGCGCATTCGGGCGTGCAGCTGTAATTACCGACGTCGGAATTTCATTTGCCAAAGAACTGGAAACGGCCGGACAAAAATGGTCTCTTGGCGTCACACCAAAATATCAGCGTGTGGACCTGTTTAACTACAACGTAACGGTTCGTGATTACGACAAAGACGATTTTGACGGTGACAAGTACCACAACACGAAAAACGGATTCAACGCCGATATTGGTGCTTATACAGACCTGAATGACAACTGGACTGTCGGTCTTGTTGCCCAGAACATCATTCCACGCAGTATTGATACAAAAGTCGTCAATGGCTTTAAAGAAACCTTCAAAGTTCGTCCACAGGCAACCGCCGGTGTATCCTGGCATAATGACCTGTTTACCACTGCTCTTGACGTTGATCTGACTCCTGCCAGTGGCTTCACTTCTGACAGCAAACGTCAGTTTGCAAGTGTTGGTGCTGAATTTAACGCATGGAAATGGGCGCAATTGCGTGCCGGTTATCGTCAGAACATGGCATCAAACTCCGGAAGCGCCTTCACCGCTGGCGTTGGTATCTCTCCATTTGACGTCGTACATATCGATGTTTCCGGCCTGGTAGGAACTGACCACGATTACGGTGCAATGGCACAACTTCAGTTCACTTTCTGATTACTGTCCCCGCCCCCGGCACTAAACCCGGGGGTATTTTTATATTCAGTTTAAATAACATGATGAAACCACGTTCTTTTTATTCAAAGACAGCATTCATTCTTTTATTTTCTGTTTTCCTGGTAGCTGCAGTGACAAAAGCAAAAAGCTCGCTTCCCGATATCACCCTGGAACAGGCAAAAGAAATTAATGCTGATAACACCGTTATTTTCCTTTTCCGCCATGGAGAACGTTGCGACCGTTCAGATATGCCCTGCTATTCGGATAAGAGCGGAATCACTATTACCGGTACAGAGAAAGCACAGCAGGAAGGTATTAAGTTCGCAACAATCTTCAGTGAATATGATATTTACTCCAGCAATGCAGTAAGAACCATACAAACTGCAAAATTCTTCTCCGGTAAAGAACCCGTCGTTATGGACAGTTTATCAGACTGCAATAATGATCTTTATAAGACGCTTGAATCAATCGCAAGAGAATCTCATAAAAGGAACATAGTAATAATGACACATAATCATTGTTTATCATTTCTGGCCAGAGATAGGCTCGGCAAGAAATTCAAACCGGCGTACCTTGATGCCCTGATCATGCATTACGATGGTACCCGGCTCATACTTGACGGAAAATACAACAAAGAGGCATAGAGGATATTTGAATTTACATAAATTCTGATATACTCAGTAAGATACAAGAGTGTACGGGCACATGTGCCTGTCTGAATTGCAGGTTATCCGGACGAGGGCCGGGAACTGTTTCAGGGACAAGCGCCGGTACATTCGATTCATAAATCGTCGAGTCATCCATCATGGATCGATTCGGCGCGGAGCGTTAAAGATTACGCTCATATTCGTTTTATGTCTGACGACACATCAACCAGCCAGTATCAGGAATAATCACCTTCAGTAAACTATGAGGCTATTTACCTGGCCACACTGGCATTTATTTCCGGTAACGCAAGTATAGCCGGAAACAAACATCATCCTGTCTGTACCGGAGCACCGGTATATCCCATTCTGATTTAACTGCTCAGGAATTATTATGAACCGTATTATACCTGCGGGGTGTCTTGCCGCCCTTTTTCTGGCTGGCTGCAACTCCCCTTCTCAGCATACTCCTGTTCCGCGTAACTACGGTGCTGCCTCTGATGTGGCGGTTACCCGGCACACTCAGTACACATTATGGGACAAAGGTGTGTTTTCCGGTCAACTTCCGGTTTCAACGGGGTCTCATCTTCTGACAGCTAACAGCGATCGCCTTTCCTTTGACTGGGAAGGTGATGCGATTGAATTACTGAACGAACTGGCCAGAGTCAGGGGGATGCAGTTTAACTACAATGGTGTCCGCCTGCCGTTACCAGTCAACCTTCACGTCCGGGATATGACGTTTTCCAATACGTTGAGACTTATTGAAGCCCAGACAGCCTGGAGAGCAACAATCCATCAATATCCGGGCCTGTTACAGGTCAGCTTCATGCAGCCGGAGAACCGGAAAAAATGAAAGCACTCACCTCTCTCATTTTGCCAGTAATACTGCTTACTGGTTGTTCTTCTTCCCCCACCATCTCGCCAGGTGGTGTCAATACGCCACCACCTGACATTAATGCATGGCTTAAACCACGAAGTGAAAAGCCGGATAGTCTGTCAGAAACCCGCTGGAAAATGCTGACCGACGCGGGTAAAACGCTTGGATTTCGTGGTGGCAAGGCTCAGCGTTCATGGGAGCTGATTCAGGCACTCAACGTCCGGGAAAGCACACTTAATGCCTTATACGATTTCCGGCCACTGATTAGCCCGGAAGGCTGGCTACCACCGGTTATTGATGAAGCACAGGACGTTGCTCATATCACGCCAGATCAAATCCGGACCTCTTCCCGGGTCTGGACCATCATTCGCCCTGAACGCTTTGTCAGCAATCCACCGGGCTGGCGTGACTGGCTTCTCCGGGGGCTTTCAACAACAGCCACTCCGGGTACAGAAGGCAGCGTCGTTCCAGAAGACAGCGTGCAACGAAAAGTGTGGGAAACCGCATTACGGCAGGGATGGCAGGAAGGAAGACAAAACGCCGACCTGACGCTTGAAGCCAACCAGAAAACCCTCACCCGTGATTACCGGGGCATGATGCTGTACTCACTTCTCTGGCGTCAGGGCATGATCACCCGTCCGGATGTTTCTGATCAAATGCAAACCGTTACAGGTGACGGGAAAAAACTGGTCACTGGAGATCGTGTTCGTCGCCTTAAAAATCATGCGGAATTCAATCTTCAGAAATCTCACTGGCGTCCGCTTATAGGCACTGAAGGAGGCTCCCGATGAATACTCCTGATGAGTTTGGTCTTTTTCCGTTTCAGCGTTTCACTGCAGATGAACTACGGCATTTCTTTGTCTGGTGTGCCGCACATAAAGTCAGTGATGTGGATCTGACCGGTGGGTCGCCCGTATCTGTCAGTCGCTTTGGCCGACGGGTGCGTTGTTCCAGTGCAACGTTACCAACCACACTCATGTCCTCCCTGATTGATGAACTGTTCGGTCGGGAAGTCATTCCCCGCGTTCTGGCAGGCAATCCGGTTGACAGGACGATACAGATTAACGGGGATGCATCCGGGCGCTATGGTCTTAAACGCGGAGAACGCATCCGGTTACGCTCTCACCTCATTCAGGGCACATCTGGTGCGGAGGAGAAAGCAATCTCAATAACCATGCGTGTCATCCCGACAGAAATACCGGACATTCTCTCCATGAATATTGAACCAGACCTGCTTGAAGCAATGGTCTGCAAAAGCGGTCTGGGATTTGTATGTGGTGAAACCGGGTCAGGAAAATCAACGCTGTGTTCAGCACTGTACCGTTACATTATGGACAATTTCCCCGACGCCAAAATCGTGACATATGAAGACCCGGTGGAATATATCCTGGGAAATGAAAACGATCTGCTCCCACCGCATCAGGCAGAAATCGGGCGTGATGTGGTCAGTTTTGCTGCCGGACTGCGTTCTGCTGTACGACGTAATCCCGAAATTATCGGTGTTGGTGAGATCAGGGATAACGAAACCGCCGACGCAGCGGTACAGGCAGGCAACACCGGGCATTACTGCCTGAGCACCATGCATACGAAATCTCCTGGTGAAACGCTGGCACGTCTTCTTGGGCTGTTTCCCCCTGTCATCAGGGATTCGATGGCCTGGGCTGTCCTGTCACTGTTGCAGTTCATTCTGGTTCAGGTTCTGGTCAGAACAAATGACGGTGGTCGTAAAGCCGTCCGGGAATATATCGTCATTAACGATGAGCTTCGCGACAATCTTTCCGGAATGCCACATGCAGAGTGGGGGCATCACATTGATGCCATAATCCGGCAGGAGAAGCGCCGTATCCGGGACCAGATTCTGGAAATGTATATCCGGAATGAAGTTGACCGAAGAGAAGCGATTCTTTTTATCCCACCAGGGGAGTTACGGTCATGAAAAGAGAAGGTTTCTGGCGATATGCAACACCGCCAGTCAACATCCAGGGCGTACCTCTGCCGTTCACCATGATTTATCTGTTTATATGCCCCTTTCCCTCCAAAACAACCTTCTGGATTTGCACCGGCATCATTTTATTTTTCGTTATTCTCGACCGTTCAGGCTGGACTGTCAGGACTATCTGTACACGCATTTTCAGCATTCTGAGAGGGGCCATCGCCTCCGGTCGCCCATGGTGGTATCGCCACCATACGGAATCACCACGAGACTGGACTGGCCTCGATTAAATTCTGGAGTCTTTATGTCAGGTAAAAAAACTATCGTTACTCTGCTCCGGGTATCGCTACTGGCATGCCCGTTACTGTTCACGACACCATCGTTTGCAATGATCGACACGCCATCCGTGAAGGTCGGCTTTTCTCCTGAAGGAAGCGCATCCGCTCTGGTGCTTGACACAATCAACAGTGCGGAAAGCTCCATCAGGATGATGGCATATTCCTTCACCGACCCGGATGTAATGCATGCGCTGGCAAAAGCGAAAAAACGCGGAGTGGACGTCCGTATTGTTGTTGATGACAAGGGAAATACGAACCGGGCAAGTCAGGAAGCGATGAAATATATCAACCTGCTGGACATTCCTCTGCGGACTGTAGATGCCTTCCCCATCCATCACGACAAAGTCATCATTGTTGACGGAAACACGGTTGAAACCGGCTCCTATAACTTCTCTCGTGCTGCTGCACGCAAGAATTCAGAGAATGTCGTTGTGCTCAAGAATATGCCGGATGTAGCCGCACAATATCTTGAACACTGGCAGGATCGCTGGAATAAGGGTACAGACTGGAGACCCTGACAAACATTTCTCCCCCGGTTTTCTATCCCCCCAGCCACCCCCGGCTTCCGGCGGTGGTTTTTTTCCGTCTTTTTTCAGGAGAAGCACTCATGCCGTCTGTATCCCGCTACCGCACCTGGCTTGCCGTGCCTGCAGATGAAATAGAAGATCTCAAAAAAGCACATCCCCCGATGAACGGGCACACGCCCGTCATCTGGGACAAGGAGCACAAACTCTGGTTCGCCCGCCCGGGGGCAGACCTGTCCAGGCTGGACCGCTGGCTGCCCCGGCCACAGGACGTCTCCATGAACGGCAGTGATCCGGTCACCGAGTTTGCCCAAGTTCTGGAGAATGCCGGACTGGTTCTGAAAGAACTGCCGGTCATGGACGGGAAAATCCACCGTGTCCCGACCGCCGATGACAAAAAAGGACAAAAAAGTGGCGCATATCGCGGCTTCCTGGACGGCAGACCTGCCGGCTGGTACAGGGATTATCGCAGCGCGGATGATTCGCCGATCACCTGGACCTTCTCCGGCGGAGAACAGACAGATCCCCGCGCAAGACTCCACCTGAAAGCGCATTCAATGCAACGCAGAGAGGACGCGGAGCGGGAACTGAAAGCACAGTACAACCGACAGGCCGCGTATGCCCGCCGCTATGTCAACAAATGGCCGCAGGCCACAGCACATGAATACCTGACCCGGAAAGGCATTCAGGCTGCACCGGGGGTGCGGGTAAACAACAAAAATGAACTGGTTATTCCCTTCAGTAACCGTAACGGCGCGATACGCTCTTACCAGCGTATTCCGGTCACCGGGGGGAAAGATGCCCGCATCCTGATAGATTCGGAGAAAACCGGTAACTGGTTTGCGCTGGGCACACCGCGCAACGGTCAGCCGGTACTGTTTGCCGAGGGCTATGCCACTGCGGCCTCCCTGCACGAAGCCACGGGCCTTCCGGTACTGATGACGGTGGATGGAGGCAACATGATTGCCGTTGCCGAAAATGCCCGGCAAAAGTGGACGCAAAGCCCCTTTATCTTCTGTGCCGACAACGATCATGCAATCCGGGTTAACAAAGGTATCGTCAGTGCAACAAAAGCCGCAGAACTGACAGGAGGAACGGTCATCTTTCCTGCGTTCACCGATGCCGAAAAAGCGCAGGGACTGACCGATTTCAATGACCTGGACGCCAGCCGGGGACGGGCCGCTTTTCAGCATGTCATCAACGCCCAGTTAGAACATATCGGGGTTTCCACCCCCAACAGTAACACCCCGGAAATCCGGGAGGCACTGGTGATCGGCAACCTCGTTTTTACACCGGTCCACACTGAGGAAAAAACCATGACTCCGACAGAATATCCTGAAACATCACCCGATACAGGGCACAGCCATGACCAGGGACCTTCTCTGCCGTCCGCCACGCAGCAGGAACAACCAGCTGCTTCCAGCAGTAACATTGCTGATGAAACACAGTCATTTACCAGTCACGCCACTGAAAATAACGGCAAAGATGAGCGGCACGCTGATAACGTTCAGGCGCAAACGGAAAGCTCTGTAGTTCAGGACTCCCCTGCAGAATCACCGGCGTCCCCGGAAAGTACAACGGCGTCTGCCCCTGATGAACCCGCTCATCCGGCGGAACCTCCGGAAAAAGTTGTCTCGGTGGCCACAGATAAAGACTGGCGTGAATTTGAAGCCGAACTGTCACAACCGGAAAAAAACGAGTCACAACAGGAATCCGGCACTTCACCTGAAATACCGGCCCCTGCTGCCGCCCCCGCATCCCCTGAAGACAGTCCCTCATCTGAAACCATGAATGAATCAGCCGAGCCATCACCTTCCCCTGATGCAGTCAAAGAGGAAATGACCGTGATGACGGAGCCTGATGACAAACAAAGCACCGGAATATCCCCGGATACTCCCCGGGAAGAGGCGGCCAGCCATGTAACTGAAGACATTCCCCTTCAGCCAGAGCCGTTCCTTCCTGAGTCAGATGGCCCTGAAGAATACGAAGACTACAGCGCATATCAGGAGCTGATGAACAATGAAAATCCTGAGCATCTGCAGGAAAACAGTGATATGCCGTCGCAACCGGACACAGGCCACGTTCAGGCAGATGAGTCAGAACTTCAGACCACAACAGATACTGCAGAACCGGCTGTCCGGGATGAACCCACTCCGCAGCAACCTGTTCAGAGCACATCACCTTCTGATAATACTTCTTCGTTTCTCGACAAAGCGCGTGGCCTTTTTACGCGTAAAAAAACGGATTCACAGGCGCATGAGAACAGTGATCCCACGCCCTCACAGGAAACCACGACGACCACACCGACACCTGACAGTATTGTCTACGCCCCGGAACGTTCTGATGCACCGATATCGCTCAACATGGACGAAATTCTTAAAGAGCTTGACTGGGAAAAACGAGCAGACAGAACCGTCCTGTACAAACTGGATGGCAAACCTGCCTTCATTGACCGGGTAAACCGGCTGGAAATGGTCAACGGTGCCAGCAATGACGATCGCAGCGTTCTGGCCGCACTTGCTGTGGCCACCAAATTTTATGGGGGCGTCATAGAGCTGACGGGCAGTGATGCCTTTAAGCAAAAAGCAATGCAGTTGATTATCGAGCACAACATCGATGTCCGGATGAAATTGCCAGATCAACGGGCTGAACTAGAAAAATTACGCAAGGAAATGGCTGTCAGTAAGGATGCTGTTGTCACCCATCAGCCAACACCGGAACTTAACCGGAATATCCCTGAACAACCGGCTGTCCCTGACCCCGTTCAGGAAAAAGAAGCCACACAATCCCCGGCGTCCCCTGCTGCCCCTGAAGCATCAACCGTCAGCACCGCTCCTGCATCATCACCGACTGAACCAGGCAAAACGGCAGATGCAGCACCAGGTGAAGAACCACCAGGAAAACTTCGCCCGGGAGAGAGCGTGACTGCCGTACTGCACAATTTTGGTCGTGCTGAATATGCGCCCGGCAAAGGAGAAAGTTTCTTTGTTGAGCTTAAAAACCGCAGTGGCAGCAAACTCTACTGGGGGGAACAACTGGAAAGTCTGGTCAAAAACCATCAGAAAGGTGACGTGGTGACACTGACACTTCAGAACCGCGAACAATTCATCCTCCCGGGAGAGCAAAAAGCACGTTTCCGGAATAAGTGGTCCATGGAGTCAGTTACCAACGGGATCTCGGTATCACATGATAATCCGGATAAAGGTCAGCGTATTCAGGCGATTCCGGTCGAAACCTTTATGAAAGTGGCTGCGCAAATCAGCCAGGGATGGCCGGAAGAGATGAAAGCGTTACGTATGCCAGAAAACGTCGGCTCACATCTGTTTATCGGTGAAGACCGACATCCGGTCTCCGCGCCACAGAACGCGAATCAGGTAACAGAAATAACCAGTGCAGCCCCTGACAAGCTGACACCTGTTCTGGGATCAGTGGATAAGGATACGCGTGAACTCAACCTGTTACTTGTCCAGAGTGCCGATGAACATCTGCAGGGTGTGGTCCGGCTGAACGGCACATTGTATCCGGCACTGGCCACCCCATCGGCCGACAACAGTCAGCTGGTTATCAATGCGCTGACCGACAAAGGTTTACGCTTTGCAGGTTATGGTGAAGCGGTAAACCACGATGCTGACAGCACGAATCGCCCCGCACCGGAGCTTATGCAGTTTCATCTGAAAACCCGGGAAGAACCGCTTTTTGCTGCTGTCTACACGCCGGAAAAACAACCTGATGCGTTGTACCGGAACCTGGGCTTCGAGCAGACATGGCAGCAGTGGTCCAACAGCCAAAAGCCGGAGGACAGGCAGGAAAAAACTCTGCATCAGGATCTCTCCCACAGCCCCGGCCGATGAGCCGGTAAGGAAGCCATATGAACATGCATAAGTCTCTGGTTGCCGTGCTCGGCCTTATCCTGATTTCATCCACGGCAAGTGCTGCAACCTGTCGTGCGGGTAGCGCGGCACAGGCCGGTAGTAATACAGGATATGAGCGAGCACGTGCAGCTGCGGATGCATGGTCACAACGTGAACACGATGTTTCCTCATCCCTGCAGTCCTGTCTGTCACGAATCAAAAAAATCAGCATAAACCTCCCCCAGTTCCCCAGCCTTGACGACATTCTGTCGCAGCTGGAAAACCAGGTCTGCGACGCGGTCGTGGACAAGGTGAATGAAAAGCTGCCGGGGAATATTGATCCCTGGAAGGACTACAACCTATGACCGAAAATACCGAGCCATCCTCGCCATCACATCCGGCACCTGACCCGGAAATACTGAAGAGCACAATCAGGGCTATGAAGCAGTCAGAACAGCGGGCAAATAATGTCCCTGCGCTGATAAAAGCGCTTTTATGTACGGGCACATGTCTTCTTGTCAGTATTACTGGTAACGCCATTCAGTACTGGCACTCAACGAATGTGGAGCGCGAATATTTCGCTACAGACAATGGTCGTCTGGTCAGGCTGGCACCAACAAGTCAGCCAGCATGGAGTCAGAATGATGCAATGGCCTTTGGCAGCCAGGCACTGGCGACAGCATTCAACCTGGATTTTGTGCACTATCGTTCACAGATCTCCTCCCTGTCTCCGCGTTTTTCTGACGAAGGTTTTGTCGGATATGTGAATGCATTACAGGCATCTAACATTCTGGAGACGATCAAGAAAGAGAAGATGAATCTGACCGCCACGACAGGTGCTGGCGTTCTGGTACGACAGGGACAAATGTCCGACGGCGTATGGTTCTGGACATTCCAGTATCCTGTCCGTATGCGTCTGGTAGGCCAGACAACCAGCAAGCCAGAACAGTCTTTTGTTTTCGAAATCACCATCCAGCGTGTTGACCCCAGACTGAAACCATCCGGTATGGAAATCCGGCAGATGATCTCCCGTAACGCCGGACCGAACTCCTGAGATAAGTAATATGCAATCACGTTATTTACTGAGCACACTGCTCCTGGTGTGCAGCGCCGCCACGTCTGCAGATAACGCAGGATGGCAGAACGCACGCACACCACAAACGACAAATTCTGCCAGCGATCACGTTCAGAACGCCTCCCAAAACACCGGAGGTGTTCCGGCTACACTGGTAAAAGGTGAGCTGCCTGCCCCCGGGCAGGCCAGCCCGCTGGTACAGGATGCGGCAAGGCTTGATTCTGAGCTCTCCGCCGATGAGATTCGCTCACTACGCAGTCTCATGGCGGATAACGAGCGGGCCATCAATGCGCCCATCACCAGTGTTGTACCCCGTATCAGCTCTCTGACAGTTAATCTGTCCCCCGGTGCCAGCCTTCCTCTTGTTCGCACAGCCATGAACAACCTGAGCGTGGTGACATTTACCGATATCAACGGTTCACCATGGCCACAATCCGATCCTCCTTATAACGCGGCACCAAAACTCTTTGATGTGCAGTACAACGAGAACATGGTGACAATCACACCATTGCGGCCATGGGCATCCGGAAACATTTCTGTCTACCTGAAAGGTCTGTCGGTACCGGTCATCCTGAACGTAACCAGTGGCGAAACAGATACGCCGTCATCCAGTCAGGAAATGGACAGTCGTCTGGATCTGCGAATACCACGGCAGGGACCAACCAGCCCGGTTGTCTCCATCCCGACGGATAAGATCGCCCTGCATGATGCAACATTACAGGCATTTCTGGATGGTATTCCTCCCCGGGACCCTTCAGTTAAGAGGCTGAAATTCACAGGTAATGTCCCGGATACAACGATCTGGCAACACGGCGATGACCTTCTGGTTCGTTCCCGGGCGATGTTGCGCGATGAATTTGAACAGACCTTGTCCTCTGCCGACGGAACTCATCTCTGGAAGCTTCCCGTCACCCCACTACTGACTTTCTCTGTGAATGGCCAGTCCGTTCACGTGACACCAGAACTGGAGTAATCATGAGTGCTGAACAGGATGCCGGTAAATCCGGAAAGAAACTGGCTGCCCTGCTTGGACTGGGCAGCATCATCTTATTTGGCGGCGGCTATATCGCGTTTTCCAAACTATCAGGGAGTAACAGCGATATGCAGTCAGCCGTGAACATTAACAGTGCAGCAAGCGGCGGAACGCGCAGCGTTACCGAAACGCCTCACTATCGTGAACTGTTAAGAGCGGATAATGAACGAGGGGCCGCAGCTGCAGCCCGCAATAATCAGACGTTCATTGCCAGTCTTCCACAGGGGCTTGATATTCCGGACACTCCGGAAAAGCAACAACAGCCTGCAGCAAAACCGGAAAACTATGCTCATCGCCAGGCTTCCGGCACACCCCAGGAGGATCGAGCAGCCAGTGAAAAACGTATGGAGCGGCTGCAAAAGCTGATTGTAAGAATAAAAGATCAGCATCCTGCCGGTAGTACACCAACCATAGCAACGACTATGTGGAATAAATCTCCGGCAGAAACAACAGGGCAGAATGGTACGCAGCAATTCGCATTACAGAATGCCAGCCTGTCCACGCCTGTAGCAGAAAAAGGGATACAACTGATACCTGCTCTGACCCGTATACCGGCATATATTGATACTGCAGTGGATTCTGATAACCCGTCATCCAAGGTTATCGCAACCATTCCCGCTGGCCCCTGGGCAGGGGCAACGCTGTTCAGTCCGGGAGTCAAACTGGTGGGTAACGGCGTGGAGATCCATTTCGACCGGATGAGCTGGAACGGCATGGACCTTAAGGTCAATGCATATGCTCAACGGGAAGACAACCTGATGTCATCCGTGGCCAGCAATGTGAATACACGCTGGTTTAAACATATCATTCTGCCGTCAGTGTTAGGAGGTGTGGGCAGTATTGGCACACTTTATAAAGATGCCAACACGCAGGTTATTCAGGGTAACTATGGCACGGTTACCGGACGCGTGGGAATGCCCAGTGGTGAAGCTGTTGCGGGCGTTATTGCCGGTGGTATGGCGGAAAGAGGAAGTCAGATATTAACCCGCCAGGCAGAAAGTGAGCCCTATAAACAGGTAGAAGTGTATCAGCATGAAGTCGTATCAATTCTGTTTGTTGACCCGGTAATGACAAACGACGCCAGGTCATCTTCCCTTTCCAGTGGCATTTCCCCTTCAGTTAATCGTACATCACAGGCGGAACAACGCTCGCAGGCACGAATGCAGACAGCCATGGAGCAAAGAAAAGCTGTGATGCAACGTCGGTATGATGAACAACCGGAGACACCATAATGAAACCTGAAACAGAAATAGATGAAACCGGCAGCTTCGGTGAACCCGAAGAGAAACCCGCCCCCTTCTGGAAACGTTCCGTCTGGGGGATATCTGTAGCAACATGGGGGCTATGTGCAGTCGTGTTGCTCGCAGCCATATGGTATCTGTTCCTGAGAGCGCCATCGGAAACAGGCATGCCTCCGTTTAATGATGCGGATGCTGGCGTACAGACCTGGCAAACCACACAAGAATCATCACCTTCCGTTCAGTCCACTGAGACCATGACTGTCCGGACAGGAGAAGATATGAGCCAGCTTGCCCGGGATGTAAAAACAGAGCTGGATAACCGCGATGAAAAAATTCAGGCAACACTGAATATGCTTCACGACAGCATTAACAAGCTGGGCGAAGCTATAAAAAAGGATGAAGAATACGCACAGGAAACACGCCGTCAGCTGGATGATATCCGGAGCCGCCTGAACGGAATAATGACACAGAAAAGCGTCACTGAATCCTCTTCCACACCGCATCCAGCAAAGAAAAAAATGTCGTCTGTACTTAACGGAATGAAAATCATGTCGATGGAAACTGGTATGGCCTGGATTCGCTGGCAGGGTAGTACCTGGGCTGTCAGAGAAGGTCAGACGCTGGGCAATGTGGTGATCCAGCGGATTGATCCGACTACCCGGACCATCATCACCAGTGCAGGGACGTTACGCTGATGAACATGGATGCCCTGACCGCCATTGAGAACTTTGCCAGCAGTATTTTCAGTGCCGGAATGGATTTCCTGTTTACCTGGGGAGAATTCATCGGGGTGATCAGCATGATTACCCTGTTTGCCCGCGCCCGTTCAGCCGGTCCGGTAAAAATGTCTCCCGGAAAATTTATTGCGGGGATGTTAACCAGCTGCATGCTCGTATCACTCCCGGCAATGATTAACGCCGGAGGCGTACAAATGGGATTCAGGGCTGACTCATTTGGCCCGATTGCATATGTACAACCTCAGACGTTTGGCGCTGCTGCTGGCGCAGCAAATGCAGTTCTGTCGCTGGCCAAGCTGGCCGGTGTTGGATTTGTAATGAACGGGATATCCATCTGGCGCAAGGCCGGACTCGATGGACATACCGCACTGAGTGCCAGTGAATCCGTCAGTAAGGGAAACGTCAAATTTATTGCCGGCGTCCTGCTGGTCTTTATCGATCGTGTCCTCAATGCCCTGCTGGCAAGCATTGGAATCGTCTTCTGATTTTTTTCACCTTCATATAAACCACTGATATATCCATTTAAGGAGAAACTATGTCACGTATTCGTGTCGTAGCGGCCCGTCTGTACGCCGCATTTATCCACGCACAACTGTTTGTAATGTCATGCCGGAGCAAACTGACTAAGTTCCTGCTGCTCATTCCCATGATGTTGCTGCCCAAAGCCGTTCTTGCCGATGGAGATCTTGCCGATATGGTTCGCAATGTCGAACAAGGTGCCAAAACAGCACAGTCATCATCACTGACTATTGCGCAGTTCATCGGCGTAATTCTGTTTCTCGGGGGCCTGATTGGCCTGAAAAAAGTTGGGAAACAAGGGGGGATGGGACTGGCTAGTTGCATTGTATCTATCGTCATTGGGGCGGTACTTGTCGCCGGACCTGAAATGATGAGTCGCAGCCAGAAACAGTTGGGGATTTCCTCAATTTCCATTGGCTAATCTTGTCCAGGGCACTGGCATTTATCCGGTGCCCTTCCTATTCGGCAATACAAGGAGGCACATATGTCTGCCTGGAGCCCGGAGCACATAACGTTACGACGAACAGAAAACGGCAATGTGATTGCCCACGACAGTCGGGACGATCAGGAATTCATTTTTGCAGAATGCTGTTCCGATGAAATCGCAAACATCATTCTGGAAGCCGTGAAACGTTACACCAGTACGGAGCCTGCTCATGCAACACAGCATTAAAGACTTGTGGTTGTATCCCTTTCCAGAAATTGATGTGGTTCATACACAGGAGCCACTGTTAACGGAACCAGAATTAACAACGCCCGGTCGATGTATCTGCTGCCGGCAAAACGTCAGGCACCGTTTCAGACTGGATGACTCATGGCCACTCAGACAGCTTACCGACACAATCAGTGACACACGAGTTCGTCTTAATAAGGCCACAGAACATCTGGATAAGTTAAAAAAGCGTGGTGAACCAGTCGCAACCGGCGAAAAGGAAAAGTACAACACGGCAGTAAAAGCCGCTGAACGGGCGCTTGAGCAGGCCCGTCTGTCTGCCAGACGTCTTTCACTCCGCCATGTACAGAAAGCTGAAATCACCAGTACAGAGTCGTTGTCAGAGAAAGAGCAGGAACTGTTTCATGAAGACGGCCCGCCTTACAGCTTATGTGCTTTCTGCCACGCCTGGCATTCACTGAATGGTTATGCCGCAGCACAGGGCGTTATGGTGTGGCTACCCGACCTTCATCCATCCACGGTCGTGGCCCTTAACCGTCGTTCATTACAGGAAGTTTTCAGTAATGATAAGTTCCGGGTCCGGCGGGGACGGGAAGCGCTCTCTGCACTGATGCAAAACAGACTGGCGGTTGAGGATAAATTCCGCAGTTTCCGCCCGGCCGATTTCGCTGACGTTTTTCGTCGCTATCCACCTTCCGGTCGTTCGCCCCTGCGTGAAAAAATGAACGGGATTGCCCTGATTCTGACACCAGATTCATTCATCAAAAAAGAATACGTTGATTGATTTTTCTTCATGCCACTCCAGCGCGGGGTGGCATTAAAAAAATCAAACTGCACAAACCTCCCTCCTGTAAGTCCGGAGTTCCCTCACCTATGAACATAAACCGTCTCATCTTCACTATCGAAGACTGTCTGAACACGCTATCCCGTTTCTCTGTCGCAAGCAGTTTTGTTGAGTATTGCGATTTACGTACTGTAATTGGTCTGGACAGACAGGATCGTGAACGTCGCCCATGGCTGAATTCGCCCTATATTGCAGCCACAAAGCGTGGAGAATATCTCTCTGTCTTTGAAGTCAGCGGTGCTTTCAGGGAAATGGATGAAGCATCCGACCAGACTGGCCCAGGTTCACTGGAATCGCTGATCACCAGCATGAGTGACAGCCTGAATACGGCATATAAAAACAGCGGTCATAAAATCAGCTGCGTTTTCGAGCGTGACCCTGAAATGGGGAAAGAAGAAATCGAAGACATGGTCGCCCCACAAAAACGCTCACTGGCTAATACAGGTATCCAGTTACAGGATGTGGTCGATGAGAAAGTCACAACACTGTCCCCATGGCTGGTCCGGGAGCGCTGCTGGCTGGCGATCTGGAGTGGACCCGACCTTATCAGCAACAGCGATCGCACCGCCCATGATGAGCTTGTCAGAAGACTGGCTGAACGGGTACCGAAAGCACGCTTTGCCCAGTCCCCCTGGCAGTGGACCTTATCTGCACTGAAAATCCGCCACGAAGCTTTTCTTGATAATGTGGAACAGGCACTGAGACATTCATCTGATGGCCTGATTCTCCGGCTTCTGGATATACACGAAGTCGGGCGTGAAATACGTCGTCAGACAGAACGGTACAGCACACCGCGTAACTGGCAACCCCACCTGCCTGAAGATGCCCAGCCAGCAGGATATCGCTGGACTGACGATGAATCCGTACTACATGCTCCTTCATTGCATTTGCAGTTATTCAACACGCAGGTGACCACACAGGGCAACCTGGTTCAGGCGGGCGGACTCTGGCACGGAATGGTATCGATTACTTTACCTCCGCAAAATCTACAGACGTTTAACGAACTGGTCCGTGCCGTCCCCCGCGCAGTCCCCTGGCGCATCAGAATGGATCTGATGCCCGGCGGGATGAAGGCTCTTAATCTGAAGAAAACGCTTCTGACTTACAGCAGCTTCATTTCTGCCGTTCGTCCAATGTATGAATCCGTTATGACCCTGGCGGCAACGGATGAAAAAGAACCTGTCTGCATAATGACCATCATGGCCTCCACGTGGGGAAAAACACGTGAAATATGCGCACGAAACCAGGCCATTCTGAAATCGGCCATTGAAGGCTGGGGCGTATGTGGCACCACAACAACATTTGGCGATCCCCGACGCGCCTGGGTGAATACCATTCTCGCGGCATCCGGAGGCTCCGGCCCGGTTCCCCTGTATCCCCCGTTGTCACATGCCATCTCGCTTTTCCCGCTTAACAGGGCAGGCTCTGTCTGGCGAGGCAAAGGGAATCTGATGTTACATACAGAAGACGGTTCCGCATTTGAGGTTGGTCTGGCGTCATCCCAACAAAATAAACATACAGAACTGGCACCAGGCGATCCGGGACTGGGTAAATCAGTTCTGATTAATACGTTGTCGGAAATACAGATATCATCTGCTCAGAAAAACCTGCCCTTCATTGCCTATATCGATAAAGGATACAGTGCTCAGGGACTGGTTCAGCTTATTCGCGACAGTCTTCCTCCGGAAAGAAAAGACGAAGCTGTCGGTATTATTCTGAGCAATGATCCGGAATACACCCGTAACCTTTTTGACGTGATGTACGGCGCTAAAAAGCCTATTACGCCGGAAAAGAATTTCATGTCATCGGTGCTGTGTGCTCTCTGTGTCGATACCGGTACCGGTCAACCCTGTAACCCCGGAGACACCCGACAAATTATCAACCAGCTTATCGAGCTAGCTTTTAAAGAGTACGGTGAAAATAATCCGCGACTTTATCGCGCCTCAACGGAAGAACTGGTGGATTCAGCACTGCAGGACTCGGGACTGTATGAAAAACATGATGCAGCCTGGTGGGCCAGATCAACCTGGTTTGAAGTCCGGGATATGCTCCACAATGCCGGGTATATCATGGCAGCTCAGCGGGCACATTATCAGGCAATGCCCCAGCTTCCCGAAGTGTCCTCGATGCTGGGCCATACCAGTCTCAGGGATGTTTTCGGTACTGTTCAGCGTGATGGTTCAAACGAGCTTCTGCTGGACTACATCCGCCGCGCCCTGGAGCAGGGACATAACGACTACCCCATGATATCCGGGTATACCCGGTTTATGATCAACCCGGAAACCCGGGTCATCGCTGTCGATCTGAATAATGTTGCCGGTGACAAAACGCCTGCAGGCAGGCTTAAAACCGGCATCATGTACCTGCTTGCAGGTCAGATCGCCGGTGGTGACTTCACCCTGCCACAATACAGGGATGAAGTGTTAAAGCAGCTTCCACGGGAATACCATGAAATCGCTCTTAAACGTATTAACCAACTTGATCAGGAGGTTAAGACAAAAGTTTATGATGAACTGCATAACGCCCGGGGCATTGACTTCATCTGGGAAAATCTGGATACCCAGGAGCGTGAGCAACGCAAGTTTGCTATCCGCACGGTTCTGAGTACGCAGTATCTGAGGGACTACCCGGAAAGCGTTCTTAAGTCAGCAAATACTCTCTGGTTACTGCGCTACAAACCCGAAGATATCCCCGTACTGAGGGATAACTTCAACGTTCCTGAATTTATGCTGAAACGCTTCCTGAAAATGCCGGAAGGCCCGGCACCAGATGGTAGTGGTGTTCCTGTTCTGGGAGTATTCAGGGTAAAAAGTGGCACACTTGCGAGAATACTCAAATTTACCGTCGGTCCACTGGAGCTATGGGCGCTGAACTCATCGCCAAAAGACAGTGCCCTGCGTAAAACACTGACAAATAAGTTAGGTTCAGTTCGGGCACGTAAGATTCTGGCCGAAAACTTCCCCAGAGGTTCTGCAACGTCATTAATTGAGCACCGGGCGGGCCAACATAACAGTGACAATGTTATTGAAGATCTGGCCTCGGAGCTCATCCGAAAACAGGGATACAATCTCTGATGTGTACAATTCATATCACCCCACGCTGCCGGAGACCTGCCAGAGGGCAGGTATTTCTTAAAAAACTTGAGGTAAAAGGTGACAGTTTCTCATTCACTCTGCCGTCACGTGTCTTCAGGTTACATCCGGCCCCCAATCCCAGAGTGATATACGCCTCAGATGCCAGAACACAGGGAAAGGTTACAGGCATGCGGCTGTTGTTGCCGTCCAGCACAGATGAGCTGATAACAACGGCAATATGGCAGGTTTCTGTCCCGGATGAAGCACCATTCGACGTTCAGCATGTCATCCAGTGGATACTCCCTTCACCGCTGGCTTCGCTGATGTCCGATGATACCTGGTTATGGCCATCCGTTCCCGGAACGCCGGCACTGAGTGCCGGTGACTGGCCTGTCATGGATACTGACCCGTCCACCTTACGGCGCGTCAGACGTCGTTCTTTCAGCATCATCGATAACCGGAACAGGAAAGGTTATATCACCAGGCGATATCAGTGTTTCCCACTGGCCCCACTACCTGAAGACAGAAAATACGACAGCCTTCCTGACCTTGTGCTCCACCCCGAGCAGGAGACAATAAAATGCAAAGAAAAACATTACTCGCAGCCCTTATAGCCATCCTGAGTGGAACGGCATGCCAGGCTCATGCTTATTCAGTCACCGTCGTCGCCAGCCGCCCCGTTGAACAGCAGGTCGTCCCCAGAATGGAGGCCATCAAAGGTGTGCTGAGTGACATACTGAGTACCCAGACAGCCACGGGTACCGCTATCAATCAGAACTCTGAAAAGCTGGCAAGTGTCATTGCCCAGAACGGACAGGCGACACGTCAGCAGATGATTTTCAGTAATGAAACTCAGCGCCTCGAGGAGGCACGGAAAAGCTTCACCGTGCCAGACTCCATCTGCAGTGAATCCGCATCAGGGATTGCAACAGAAAGCAAAAGTGCCTCAGCATCCGCAGCCTCAAAACTCAGTAAAGGTGGCGGTGTGAGCAACCGTAACATCCGCGACCGTCTGGCCAGCGCAGCAAACTCTCCCGTGCGGGAAGCTTATGATGGCGCGGCCATACACGCCAGTTACTGTACAGAAGCAGAATATGCACGTTTTGGAGGAACCGCCGTTTGTCCTTCTGTGGGCGAAATACCAGGTGGAGACAGTCAGGTACGCTCGATTTATCACGGCGCAGGTACAGCGGACACACCTGCGGCACTGACATGGGATCAGAAGCAAATAGATGCAGCGACGGCTTACATGAAAAACACTTCCCGCCCCTCTGCCGGTCGTGCTCTGGGTAAAGGAGAAGTGAATACCCAGAGTGGGCGAACCTACGTCGGACTCCAGAACGAATACAACGGCATCATTGATTCTGCGTCGAATCCCCAACTGACGCTGATTGCTGACAGCACGCCTAATGAAACCACACGTAAAGCACTGGCTGAAACACTGCAGTCAGACTCAGCGGCCGCTTACTTCGACCAGGTGGCTTCACCAGAAGCAAAAGCACGGGGATATATGAGTACCCGTGAGTTTGAAGCTTTTGAGGCTGGCCGGCGCTACGCCAACACAGCATACCTGGTGGATTTACAGGAAATGCAGGGAGATAACCTGCTCCGTGAACTGGTAAGAATCACTGCGCAAATGAACTGGCAGCTGAACGACCTGAAAGAACAGATCCGCCAGGGTAATGTCATCTCTGGACAGCAACTGGCTCTGACCGCCCGCCAGTATTATGAAAAACAACTCGGTAGCCTTGAGAAAACAATCAATCAGGCAAACGCACGTTGAAAGCTGACGTCAGAACAGGACTGAAGAAATGAATAAGTTACCGGAAAATTCAGACCAGACGAAAAACGTCAAAAAATCACCATCCATAACCCGCATAGCCACCCGGGGAATTATTAACATTTTTGTTCCTCTGATGGAGACTCGCCTGATAACGAATTCTGTACAGCATATGCTGGAACAACAAAGACGCAGGCTGGACAGATTTCGTCAGGTAAATAATAAAAAGGCGCAACTCCACCTCACGTGGGAAGAAGCTCTGCAGGCCAGCCATATGTCAGTAGACGATCTGGATCGTCGTTTCCGCCGGCGCAGAACAGTATGGCGATTCTGTTGCTGGAGTCTGCTGGCCATCGCTTTGTTTCTCAGTGGTATGCTCTTTGCCGCCTCTTCATTACCTCTTACGACTCTGGTACGCGCCATCAGCACTCTTGTGTTGATACTGTCAGGCGTCGCTCTTTGTGCTTCCAGAGCACTGATTGTTACATACCGCCTCTGGCAGTTGCATGAACGAAAAGTCAGCGAACCCGAGCAGGGGACTTTCCGTGATTTTCTGAACGACCGCAATGGCTGGCGCAATGCCACATTAATTGCCGTAACCAGTAAACAATACTGATCACGTCCAGATGCCAGTACCACTGGCATGTCGCCATCCCCCTTAATTAAATCCTGTGTGGCCTTTGCCCATACGCAATTCTATTCCGGAGTTACTGTGAAAATTTTACTTCGCGCACTCTGTGCAGGCCTTGCTATATCCTCACTGCCGGCAATGGCTTCAGTGACCTATCAGGATATTGTGTCTGCCGCAACCAATCCTGACGATCTGTCCCGTCAGGCGCTGGTCACGATATTCGGTGATGTGGTCACCAATCCACTGTCAACCAGCGCCCCCACCCTAATCGGAAGCATGTTCGGGGCGTTCAACAGTATCATCGCCGTACTTGCCGTTGTCTGGTTTATGTTCATTGGTATCCGTCATGTTGTGCGTTCGGGGCATCAGGGACAGGTATTCAGCACCGGACGCGATATCGTCGGCACACTGAGTGTCGTTGCAGGTTTTCTGATGATCGTTCCAACCGGAAATGGCTGGAGTCTCGCTCAGCTCATTATGTTATGGGGCGCATCGATAATGGGGGTTGGGTCCGCCAATGTAATGGTGCAACTTGCCGCTGATAATATCGCAAATGGTTATTCAATGACTGTACAGCCAGTTCAGGCATCCACACGAACAGCAGCGCGTGGCATTTTTGAAATGGAACTGTGTAAGTATGCGGTTAACGCAGGACTAAATGATTTTAATCAGACGGCCAAATCCTCGACTTCACTGATGACAGAATCAGCTAAAACCGCCAGTGGTAATTACACTGTCACAGTATCCAATGGCAGCGGTATCTGTGGTACAGCCAGCCTGTCAGTAGAAGGAAACGGAACAACAGATCAATCGACGATTGGAAAATTCTTTAATCCCTTCAGTAAAAACGAATACAGCGGTGTTATCTCAGCACAACGTGCAGCCATGGATAATATGATTAGCGACATGGACAACGCTGCCAGTGAGTTTGTGACAACATTTCTGGAAAAAAGAAATTCTGGCAACGGAACATTGCCGGATATCGAGACACGGATTCAGAGAGCAGCCGACGAGTATGAGCGTGCTGTACAAAAATCGCTACCTATTGATAACGGAGAACAATCCAGGAAAGAAGCTCTCAAGTCTTATCTCACAACCTATGGATGGGTAACGCTTGGCGCGTGGTATCAGACCTTTGCCACTGCTAACCAGCGTCTGGCAGAGCTGGCTGACAGAGCTCCAGCTGTAACTTCAATGTCATCACTTGGGGAAGTTGGCGATACTGATTTATTTAGTGCTGTTATGGGGGCATACAAGACTCAATTACAGAACTCCACATATACTCCAACGATAGGAACGATAACAACTCAAGATGAAAGTAATGCAGCTAATAGCACAGACCCACAAAGTGTGGTCATGAAAAGTATAGCGCCAACCATATTAAAATGGACAAACCAAGCTGCTACTGAATGGTCAGGAACAGGAACAACCAGCAACCAAGTTAACCCATTAATTAAGATGAAAAACATCGGCGATTATACATTGGGTACAACAGAAATTCTCTGGACAGGATATACAACTGTCAGAGTTCTCGCGACAATGGGTGATAATTCTATTTTCGGAAAGGCTGTTAATTTGTTCTCTGGATTACCTAAAGGATTTGTTGCTCTGCTGGATGCTGCAGCTCCCCCAATATATTTCTTGTTGTTCCTGTTGTTTTGTGCGGGTTTTTCCTTATCAATTTACCTACCATTTATACCATTCATTTTCTGGATGACAGGCATTGGGAACTGGATAGTAAGCGTATTAATAGGATGCACCGCCGGGCCTCTGTGGGCAGCAACACATCTAGGAACATCAGAGGACAGAGGAAGTCGAGCAGCTTACGGATATATATACTTAATTGACAGCATGATAAGACCACCTCTCATGGTATTCGGTTTCTTTTTTGCCTCTGTCGCCATCATTGCCGTCGGCACAATATTAAACTCACTGTTTGGCGCAGCACTAGTTAACGTACAGGTAAAATCATTAACAGGGATATTCAGCCTTGCCGGGTTCCTGCTAATTTACGCCCGTATGTGTACAACGTCTGTAGCTGCAATATTTGCTTTACAAGCATATCTTCCTGACCATGTTATCAATTTCTTGGGTGGTAGAGATGGTGTAAATACTCTTGGCAACCTCACCTCATCAGTAAAAGATATTTTTGCAGGTTCTAATAGAAATATTAGGCACAGCCCAGGAGTTAGAGAGGACAGACTAAAAAATGTCACAAAGGATGATAATAAAGATGGAATAAAAGGATAATTTCAATAAAACAACCTTGCCATAAACACTCAATCGCATTAAAATATCGATGAGTGTTTATGGAGGGTTTATTATGCAAATGGTAAAAACAATCAATAGATATCCTGCTTGGTGGACATTATATTACGCCCTTAGATTTATATATTTCATAAGCATACCAGTGTTATCCATTTTTATTCTTTTCGGAGTGCTCTCCATTACATCTTCAAGATATGTGACGCAAGAAGATTATATTTATACTTGCGTCTGTCTGTTTTTACTAATTGCCCCTGCAATATTGATGTATTCCCGAGCAAGCTCAAGAAAAGACAAAATAAAAAAAATTGTCGCGGAGATAAAAAACACCGGTTTTTATTCACCTGACAAAGAATATGAGGGACTGTCTTTTACTCAGGGCGTCTATTTTGGCGTGGATACCAAAAAAGGCACTATGCTGTATGCTCGTGCTTACCCTGGAAATATAATGGATATTATCGGCTTTGACATTGACAACTTCACACGCACTGTGACCGACGCCAAGACACTAGATATTTATACAAAATACATAAATATACCAATGGTCTCAATTCCGTCAGGATGCATCCATCCCAAAATGATGGCGGATACAATGCATGCAATGGCAGAAAGAGGATATGATTACCCTGTCGACTTTCCTCGCCTAATTCAGGAGAAGCGTAAGGAGTGGGAGCAGATTGCAGGCATGCCTGTAGCCGAAGTATTTTAAGATAAGCTCCCTCCATAACAGCCGGTTCAAATGAGCCGGCTTTTGTTCATTACAACAGATAACTTATGCCGTTACCGATAAATTCGACCAAGTGCTTTAATCGCAGCAATTTTTATTTCCACATCATCACTTTGACTCAATCTATGTAATTCACGCGTAATGTTCTCCGCCTGACATCGGCCTTCACCTAATGCATAGATCACAGCAAGTGTAACGTCTTTTGATTTACTCTTCATCATTTCAAACAAGAAAGTATTAGCTATCGCAGGAGGCATGCTCATAATCAATCCTCTTCATGAAATAAACAATGGCACTCACTTACAAACAGGAGTCCACTATCGCAAGCGACTCAACTTAGTAATATCTCTCAATTTGAATGAAAAAACCAGATGGCATGTGACAGGGAACCGTCCGCATGATGTCCGTGACTATTTAACCCCATAAGCTGATAAAACATGAATACCGGTATCTCAATGCGAAGAAATAATCTCCGTAGAATCCCCCATGAGAAAAATATCATATGGGAGAAAATCGCAATTATCACAGCCAGTGCATTCATTATTTTCGCTGTGCTCTGGCATTAATTATTTTCAACACAAAAAGGAAAAAACAATGAATCTGGTAGACGCCTTTGTCAAAAAAGTAATATCCGGGCCGTATGAAGAATATGGAAAATGGTGGATAGATGTCGAATACATTTCATGGGGTGTTCCCGGGAAAACAAGACTGATGTTTGACTCAAAGGAGCAGGCACTGGAAGTTAAAGAAGGGTACAAATTTTTAACGTGAGATCTCTTTTTGTTAAAGGGCAGGAAGCGGTCACCTCCTGCCCTTAGTTACGTTTCCAGGCTTATCAGTCGATAAGTTCCCGGATCAGTTCCAGAACAGCAATCAGCGCGTTTGCAACGGCAACTACTGCCCTGAGAACGATGATTAACAGATTAATCATCCGCTTCTCCATCACTGGAGGAAATCACCGTTGCTTACTCTTACATTGCCTGTCACAACGGCACTTTCAGTGTTAGTTGAAAAGAGACTTCCTCCTGCCAGAGCACTGAACACAGCACCACCTGTTTGTTCAGCCAGGACTTAAAATCTTGCATCCATAGTCCCGATGGATATCACGGCAGAAGTGTCGCCAGACAGAGCTAACCTGCGGATTATAAGGATGGTTGCTATCAAATGAACAGCTCGCTATTATAAGAACGTTAGTTGAAAAGAGATTACCTCCAGTCAGGGCCACCAACTCTGTAACGGAACAGTAAAAAAACCGACCTCACCAGTCGGTTTTTTTACATCTGTTGTTTCTCAAAATCCGCCCGACATGCCCGTCACACCGGGGAAACTCATGCTCTGAATCAGAACCAACCATCTCAACTTTGCCGTCTCCTGAAAAAACTGGCACATTCAGTTCGATAACTACCCATAAATACAGAGAGAAAATCCGATGTCAGAAAAGTGGAGTAAAGAATTCGACTCTTGCTTTCAGGCGGGGAGCATAGAAGAAATTGCCGATGCTCTCGAGAAACGCAGCGGAAGCGAGGAAAATGCGTTAGCCATGCTGGCAATGACAGCCTTCACACTCATGACCCGACGTGGTATCTGCGAAATGCAGAACGTGGCCCCCGATGGCAAAGGCATTCGGCTGGAGCTAATGGGCTTCAGGGAAAATGAAACAATACCGGATACGCTTCATTGAAGAAGAAAGGGCGCAATGAGGTCAGCCTTCGCAACAAAGCGGCGGCAGAAAACCTGCCGCCGTGTTGCCCGTTAACGTTTAACTTCGTAGGCTAACGTTGCCACAAGCACTGTGTTTCCCTGCTGGAGCCGGAGTCCGCAAAGCGAATCCCTCACCATCCAGACAAAACACAGAATCGTCACACAGATGACGATTAACATCATTAAAAACGTTCGCTGTGGCATCATAGCCCCTCCATTGCCTTACTGCGGTTATCGGGCTACTATAATGTTGTCTAGGCATTACAGTAGAGCCCTTGGTTGATTGATAAAAAAATCTCCAGGGGCTTTCTGCTGTATACCGTCCACAAAACGCTTTCGGCATACAGCCTCAAGCGCCCGCAGCTATTCTAACGACTTTCGTATCTGCAACAATCCTTTTATCGCACGGCTAATTCCTCTGGTTAGCTCTTATCGCCTGCAAATAAATTTTTAACCTTTCCGTTTGATTTAAATTCCAGAAATGGAGACTTTGTCATGTCTTACAATCGACAGCCTGTCGCAGAAGATCCTATGCAGATATGGGGCGCTGTTGGTGTCCTTCTTATCCTGCTGCTATTCGTCATATGGTTATTCTTGCCGGAAGTGGTTTACGCCAGCTGCCTGATTCTTCATACCTTATGGGGACTGGTAGACTGGGGGCCATTTCATAACTATGCAGCACCACGATACAACCTGCTTGCCATGACCGGTAACAACGCCGCCCACATAAGCTATAGCCAGTGGGTTAACGTCATGGAGCAGACCATAGGTATTCTGTGGATGTACCTCTTACCTGTGACACTCTGGTGTTTGTGGGAGTGGTATCAACATCCGGGACAAAGCCGTTTCACCCGCAGACCAGTAGATATTACCCGACTGCCACACATCTTTGCTTCGTTGTCCCCTGCTATCGCCCCTGTACTGGCAGATGGTGATCCGGAAAAACTCTTTCATGGTGGCAAACGACCTGAACGGCGGGTTGCTCTCACCCCGGAAGCATTTGTCGAACAGCATACTCTCATCACCAATATGCAGCTCGATGTTGCAGCTGCAAGACGATGTTTCATGGCTCAGTTGGGTAAACCTTTAACGTCCTGGAAAGACATGGCACCACATGAAAAAGCGCTCTTTGCCATATTTGGCCTTCAGTATTTCCTGGATGATCGTAAGGCTGCATTAAAGCTCATGGATACACTGAACCTCTCATGCAGAATTAAAAGCAAACGGGACAGCGGGAAATTCTGTACCCCTGTTTATTCACTGGCCAAATCAGCTTTCCAGAGAGTGATTAAAAGCAACGGAGCACAGCAATGGCTGAAACAACATCGCTACGTCCGCAGTGGGCTGGTCTGGCTGTATGCACATGACCTGCGGCTTACGCCACCCAACTGGATTTGGCTGAAAGGCGTGGACAGAACGCTGTTTTATGCATTACACCGCGCCAATACCACGAAAGGATTTATTGAAGGCGCTGGCGTGGTGGCCGTTGCACGTGCAGAGGCCGAAGCCATGCGTTTTGGCCTTCCCTGCCCTGAACCCTGTGTTGATGAAGCGGTGGAAGGCTTACGGCGGGATATGCTCAGTCTCGGTCTTATCTGGGATGAACCACAACCAGATCGCGACCGGAAACGCCGCATTCTGACCAACTGGTCCCTCACCGACGACATCCTGCCCCGCACACCTGCTACAGACAACGAATTCTGATTATCCGGAGAACTGAAAATGACAATCGAGTACTTTGCAACACGCATTGCAAAACATATTTCCGTGCAGGCAATCTGGCCGGATGGTAAGACAGAAATTATTGCCGTCCTTCCACGGGATGCCCTGTCAGGGCTGGTAACACGAAATAATCAACTGATTCATATAGCCTTTGACGCCATGGGCACCCGTAACAGAGAAACCGTCCTGATTGATAAACAGGAGCATAACGCTGACCAGATACTTACAGCTATTGATTCCTGCCTGCGCCTTGAATACCTGATGGAACGCCGCTTCAGCAGAACGCCTTTGTTCCGTGCAATAATCGCCAGCGTTGTACTGTTCATAATGGCAACGATTGCCGTCTCTCTGTTCCGCTATGTTGATCGTGTATTCTGGGATGATACAACGCCTGAAGCAGTACAGACGGCAGGTGAGCCACGACTGCTCCCCCCTCACCTGAATCACACCGTGCCATTAAATGAAGGCATTCAACTCCCGGTTCCCCCGAAAAAAGACGTCCAGGTACCGGAGAAAACACTCACAAGCAAAAATCCGGAAGCCGCAGCTGCCCGACATAATCTGGCTACTGTTCTGAAGCGGAACGCCGATCGGGGAATGTTTACCGTCAACCTGTCATCCGGTCATGAACGAACCCTTTACGCATTTCTCGATCCTGCCTGTCCTAACTGCAGACTTCTGGAGCCAGCCTTAAAACGCCTGGCCAGCGACTTCAATGTCGTTATCTACCCGGTTTCAGTTATTGGTGGAGAGGAATCCACCGACCGTGTGGCACCACTGCTGTGTGAAAAAGATGCTCAGAAACGTGCTGCCGGCTGGCACCGACTGTACTCCGCAGATAACGGAATGATGACGCCATCAGAAGAAACAACGCCTGCAGATGAAACATGCCTGAAAGCAGCCAGAGCTGCGATTGATGTTAACAATGTCGCCTTCCGTAAGTTCGGATTTGCCGGTACCCCATGGGTGCTGTCCGACACCGGCTGGCATCTGCCTACTGGAATTCTGCAGGAAACTGGCACGCTTAATTTATTCCTGAAAACCACCGACAGCGAGTCTGGCCATGAGTGAACATCGCGTTAACCCCGAGCTTTTACACCGTACAGCCTGGGGAAATCCTGTCTGGAATGCACTCCAGAGTCTCAATATCTATGGCTTTTGCCTGGTGGCAAGTCTTGTGGCCAGTTTTATCTGGCCACTTGCATTACCGGCATGTCTGTTGTTCACACTGATAACGATGCTGGTATTTAGTCTGCAGCGATGGCGCTGCCCTCTTCGTATGCCCATGACGCTGGAATGTGCTGACCCGTCACAGGACAGAATGATTAAAAGAAGCCTTTTCAGCTTCTGGCCAACTCTGTTTCAGTATGAGGTCATCATGGAGTCACCGGCCAGCGGCATATTTTATGTTGGTTATCAACGCGTCAGGGATATAGGTCGGGAGTTGTGGCTGAGTATGGACGATCTGACCCGCCATATAATGTTTTTCGCCACCACCGGTGGTGGTAAAACGGAAACCATCTTTGCCTGGGCGATTAACCCGCTTTGCTGGGCAAGAGGATTCACCCTTGTCGATGGCAAGGCACAGAATGATACGGCAAGAACGATCTGGTATCTGGCCAGACGCTTTGGCCGTGAAGACGATGTGGAAGTCATCAACTTCATGAACGGAGGAAAATCCCGCAGTGAAATCATTCTGAGTGGTGAAAAAACGCGTCCTCAGTCAAATACCTGGAATCCCTTCTGTTACAGCACTGAGGCATTCACAGCGGAGACAATGCAGTCAATGCTGCCCCAGAACGTCCAGGGGGGCGAGTGGCAGTCCCGGGCCATTGCCATGAACAAGGCACTGGTATTTGGTACTAAATTCTGGTGTGTGCGCGAAGGCAAAACAATGTCGCTGCAGATGCTCCGTGAACATATGACTCTCGAAGGAATGGCCAAACTTTACTGTCGTGGCCTCGATGATCAGTGGCCGGAAGAAGCTATCGCACCGTTACGTAACTACCTTCAGGACGTTCCCGGCTTCGACCTGTCGCTGGTCAGGACACCATCAGCCTGGACGGAAGAACCCAGAAAACAACATGCTTATCTCTCCGGGCAGTTTTCTGAAACTTTCAGCACATTCACGGAAGCATTCGGGGATATTTTTGCTGAAGATTCCGGTGATATCGATATCCGTGACAGCATTCACAGCGACAGGATTCTGATGGTAATGATCCCCGCTCTGGATACATCAGCGCATACAACGTCTGCTCTTGGACGAATGTTTATCACCCAGAAAAGTATGATTCTCGCCCGTGATTTGGGCTATCGCCTCGAAGGAACTGATTCCGATGCACTGGAAGTCAAAAAATATAAGGGGCGTTTCCCTTATCTGTGTTTCCTTGATGAAGTGGGGGCATACTATACGGACCGTATTGCTGTGGAAGCCACTCAGGTGCGTTCACTGGATTTTGCTCTGATTTTGATGGCACAGGACCAGGAACGTATAGAAGGACAGACAACAGCCACGAATACGGCAACACTGATGCAGAACACGGGGACAAAATTTGCCGGCAGGATTGTCAGCGAGGGCAGTACGGCCAGAACGCTGAAAAGCGCCGCCGGTGAAGAAGCCAGGGCGAGGATGAACAACCTGCAGCGTCAGGACGGCATATTTGGTGAATCATGGATTGACAGCCCACAAATCAGCATCCTGATGGAAAGTAAGATAGATGTTCAGGAGTTGATTGAACTTCATCCTGGCGAGTTCTTTTCTATTTTCCGGGGAGAAACCGTACCATCAGCATCATTCTTCATCCCTGACAATGAGAAAAGCTGCAGCAGCGATCCCGTTGTTATAAACAGGTATATCAGCGTGGATGCACCTCGCCTGGACCGTCTCCGCCGTCTGGTTCCCCGTACAGCTCAACGTCGAATCCCGTCACCGGAAAATGTCAGTGCCATCATTGGCGTCCTGACTGCAAAACCCTCCAGAAAAAGACGAAAAATTCGCACAGAGCCGCACACGATCGTGGATACATTCCAGCAACGCATTGCAGGACGTCAGGCGGCTATAGCAATGCTGGAAGAGTACGACACGGATATCAACGCACGTGAAAGTGCCTTGTGGGAAACAGCGGTGAATACGCTTAAAACGACCACACGGGAAGAGCGACGAATTCGCTATATCACGCTGAACAGACCAGAACTACCTGAAACAAAAGAGGAAAATCAGATATCAGTGAGAGCAGAAAGAGCAGGTATAAACCTGTTAACGCTTCCACAGGACAATAACCACCCGACAGGGCGTCCTGTAAACGGGTTTCATCATAAAAAAACCAACCGTCCGGACTGGGACGGAATGTACTGAACAGTGGCCGCGCCGGATTCTGGCGCGGCCTTTTTTTTAACCTGGAGAAGGCGGTTCCCAGCGTTTATCCTGCTCCGGCGGAGGCAGTGATGCGTCATCGTTGCTGTTCGCCGCGATATAATCGCGGTAGTAGCGTTCACTTCCTTCACGGTGATGATCCACGTCCGGTCGCGTAATCCTGTAGTCTTCGTGACCGGTACGGCCTGTCACATTATGCCAGGCAACCATTTCAGCAAAGACCTGGTTAAATTGTTTGTCGTTTCCTTCTGGTTCAAAACCCATGCGTGGATCACGCCCGAATAATACCGGTGCAATCAAATCCAGTTTATCTGCCAGCGCATTGCGGTCATGGTGATTACGGA
>ERZ1673746.734-NODE-734-length-31205-cov-5.911043_pt1 | contig 31205 bp, 25 predicted proteins | sample MGYA00580205_ERZ1673746 | MGnify/ENA primary metagenome ERZ1673746 (study PRJEB41218, sample SAMN15661771) | gut metagenome | host: Homo sapiens | place: Canada: London | collected 2015-08-20/2019-03-30 | study: EMG produced TPA metagenomics assembly of...
GCGTGAGCGGGTACAGGCGCGTGCCGGACCCGCCGGCGAGGATGATGCCTTTCATATAATCCGTCCTCTACAATCGAAAATAGTTATAAATCGAGCGGTTAGTAAGAGTTTGATATTCTATTAAGTTAATCCTTCTCAATATTAACGAAAGAAGCAATTGATGAACAACCGCAAGGACACAACCCGTAGAGACGACATAACGAACGTGAGGGCCCTTGCAATATTCCTTGTAGTCCTAGGCCACAGCATTATTCTGTATTCAAGTGCGTGGGGATATTATCCAACTGAACAAAAATCAATTCTGTTGGATAATCTCAAATTCTTAATAAACGGAATCCAGATGCCCTTGTTCTTTTCGTTGTCTGGCTTTTGTTTTTTATGGAGCTGTAATCGATCAAGCGATTTTATCAGTCAGATCATTAAAAAAGCCCAACGCTTAATTATCCCCTATATCATGATTGGAATATGTTGGCTCTTCCCCATCAGGATGCTCGTTAAGTATCCCTATTACAATGGCCTAACTGTACCGCACATCATCTTTAAATCAATTCTGTTGGGCGAAGACAACGGTCACCTTTGGTTTCTCCCGACTCTTTTTTTCATTACAGCAGCCACGTCGTGCATCTTTCAAATACTCGAAAAGAGCCCTCTAACAAGTTTTAAGGTTCCGATAGTTTTCGGCGCTTCAATTTATCTTTACCATTTTGGAATACCATCAGCGAACAGATATATCAATTTGGCAGAAGCAAATGCAATATGGTTTACGCTTGGCCTAACAATCCACTACTTGGAAGCAAACAAATGGTTCGAGAGCTATAAAAGGCGTAAAAGCATATCAATAGTCCTAATACTATTATTCCTTGTAAACTTACTAAAACAAGTGGTGCCCCCCATTGCTTCCACCGCCCTTACTTGCATGGCGCTTGCATCAATTTATTGTGTCATCCCCCAAAAGGCAAACCTACTAACCGAAAAGATTAGCAAAAACAGTATGGGAATATATCTTTTTCATTCTCCACTGGTTTACATTTCTTTTACCTACTGGCCCAACATAGCCCCAATGGCGATGGCAGCAATTAACCTGATTGGATTTGGATCAGTCGCCTATATGTTGACGAATCTAATTCGAGCCACAAATATGGGTTGGATAATCGGAGAAACGCCAAAGGCACCACACGATAAGAAATAGGGAAAGCAATAGCCAAGGAATACAGCTAATTAAACTGTTTCTTCCATTTATCGATGCTCGTCCAGGGAAGATTAATCTCAGTTTTAACGGGATAGTTTACCCAATCAGCTTATTTATGGAGATAGCCGTCCTCGCGTTCAAGAACGGGAAGTCCCGTGTCTTCACCGATCTGGCGGGCTCGATTATCAATTGCAATAATTAGAGAGCGATGTCCTCCATTTAAACAGCGGATGCCCGCATGGAGACGCGTCCCCACATAATCAAACTCCTCGGTTTCAATTACACGATTAAGCTCTTCGATATTGGGGCCTATGACATTAAATTGCTTCAGATCGACTATTTGATCAAGACACCAATCAACATCATGGCTTCCTTGAATCCAAATCGTTACATTTTCGTATTCCGACGACAGCAATTCCAGCATCTTACGGTCACGTTCCGCATCGAAACAATAATCGGTAATTGACGTAACAACGTTTTTAGAACGCTTAGAGGATATCTCGAGTTGCCTAGATGGGGTTAACGACCACATGGTCGGACATGCGGTATTAAGAACATTCTCTATGCCAATAGAGTTAAGCCTCTTCTTAGTCATTTCATCTCGAACACTATGAAGATATTCATCGGATAGCAAGGTTTTATAGAACTTCTTTGTATAGGCGTCGATAGCATCGTCCACCCCAATATCAGACATGCCCACGCCGAACAAAACAACATTTCTATTATTGCCCAACCGCTTGGCAAGCGCCCATTGCTGCTGATCAGCCATATGCGTATACAGAATATTGGTGCCGCACAACAGCTTTACGTATTCAGGATACATTTCAAGCTCTTTGGAATAATAGTGCGTTGCCACATGGGGCAACGCACCGCCAAAGATTTGATCCGCGATACAGCCACAGGCATCCATGATCACATGGTCACCAGAGTTCTCGCTTCCCATAGCCGTATCCAAAAGGAGATAGCGTTCTTGCTTAACACCATCGGATTTTTCATCGTGCCTGCGCGATGTCGCAGAGGCTTTAAGTAGCTGAGTCCATTGGTTAAAGCGCGCCATTAGTTTCTCCGAAATAAACGTTTGAGTAGAGCACCGTGACCGCCTTCGACGCCCGTCGAAGCAGAAGGCTGAAACGGTTCACAATAATCATCAGATAGGTTAAAAACGGCAGACACGCTGCATGCGCCACTTTCAACCGAACGAACAACAGGATGAGCGTTGCGAGAAGGCGAAAGACAGACTAGTTGGCTTAGCTCGGCGACACAAAGCGGATTCTTGCCATCTTCCGCAAAAGAGTATATATGAATGCGAAGATAGGCCTCTTCATCATCATTTAAAAACAGCGGAACATGCCCCGCAAAAAGACCGTCCCTAGATTCAAGACTAATCCAGCGAATATCAGACTGATCAAGGGCACACCAAACTGCCGCGCGAACATCCACAGGCATCAAAGACGACTCAAAACGCACAGTCAAATCAACAGAAGAAGCTTGAATGAGCGTTTGAGACATGGCAGACGATCGCAATCGAGCATCAGCGAGATGATCGCTGAGCAAGAAGACCTTACTTAGTTCTTCGGTTTTTAGCACATTCCCGAAGGCGGACTTCCCGCTAACCAAGGATGGCTCTTCATTCAGATAACGTGTAAAGGCCTCGAAGAACATTTCATTTTCACGCTCAATCGACGTGCAGCTAAATCGATTAGGCGAATCGCATTTTGAGCCTGAAAGAGCCTCAAGAATAGAAGAAGCAATGCCGCAAGCAGAGGGCTCAGCGAGGTGGATGGTGCCCTCCGGAAAGTCGAGTAGATTATTCTCACGGTTTATTTCAATTACCGAGAGCTTCGATGCAAGCATTTCGAAAGGCAGGCGAGAGGGATTAGTCACGCTCAACGATACGCCGGCAACACACTTGGCATAAAGCGAGGCGCATTCATCAGCGGTCAAGATGCCGAGGCTGCGTACACGTGGATCACGAATGGGAGGCATTGCGTCTTCGCCGTATAAATATACGACAACTGCATCGTCTAGCTTGAGAAGCAATTTAATTGCATCAAGCAACATGCCAGACAAACGCCGATCCTTATTGGATTGATAAATAGCACAGACGGCATACTCTCTGCTTAGATTTTGTTCCTGCGCAGTATATATATCGCTAACGCCAAAATCACAATATGGGACTTCATGCGAATAATAGGGTTCAACTTTTTTAGAAAGCCATCTGCCTATTGTTATGGGGTTTAGTTCATAACGATAACTTGCTTCGGCATTTAGATACATCTCCCCCATCGGATAGAACCAAGGTTCAAAATCCTGAATGAAGTAGAACTTATGGGTGCACTTCTGCATAGATGCAAAGTGCGCCGTATTCCAAGCGGTGGCGATTACTGCAAAAAAATCCTCGGGCACACTCGGAGCCACACGAACTTCTTTAGGCGAATAACCAAACCAATCCTTTATTTCGGTCTGAACTCTATGAGCACTTTTGTATGCTTCACAGCCCGGCATAATGTAAAAGTAGTTCTCATATCCGCGAGAATCTAGAAAGGAAGCCTTGCTGCAGATGGTTCGAAAGCCGCCAGAACCCTTTGCCGGCGGAGATATTATCCAGGCAATTTGTTTCATTTAAAGCACTCAAATCGCTTCGTAGTCAAAAGGATCGAACTTATATAACGCTGCGCGCTTGGGATCTCGAGAAAAGTTAACGGAGAACCATGGATCTCCCTCAGAGAAACGCTCGGACCAGTTATGCAATAATCGTGCCTTATCCTCAAAATGCTTATGAGAGCGAGATTTACTATCAAGGGATTTGTCAACACATGCCATATGGTAGAGACATGCCTCTGGTGTATAGATCACTTTTAACCCAGCTTGAGAAGACTTGAAGCAAATATCAACATCCGAATAGTCAAGAAGATACGACTCATCAAAACCACCCAGACGATTAAAATGTTCGCGTGAAATAGCTAAACAGACACCACTCACCGCCGATACATCCCTTACGGTCAATGGCATATAGATATAGCCAGGAGAAGAGCGATGAATGCCTTGCGACAGGTTGACGATTGATTCTCCAACATAAGACAGGCCTGCCTGCTGCACAATGCCGTCAAGATCGCACGTCATTGTTCCAACGACGCCAACATCCTCTCGTTGAGAAAAACCGACGAGAGTCTTTAGCCACGAGGAGTCTAGTGCCTGAATATCGTCATGAATAAAGACGAGTTGCTCGCCACGCGCGGCGAGAGCACCGGCATTTCTCCACACAGATATATTAAAGGGGTCATCAAGCGCGTGAACGATATAGCGGCAACGAAGTCCAGAGCTCGATTGCTTAACAGCAGCTTCCGCTTCCTGCGAGCACACGAAAACGACTTCAAGATCATCAAAATCGGTGTCATTGATTGAAGATACAAGAGTCGAAAGAACCGAAGAATTGCCGCGGGTGGTAACGATTAATGAACAGGACTCAGATGAAGGAACATCATAAATGGGGCTATAACGAAAAGCACGATTATGAGAATTGACCACAGTCGCCTTGATACCGCATCTATCAAGGTGCTCCTGAACAGCTTTTATTCCAGCGAGGGTTGCATAGGGTTTACTATCGGAATTACCCGCAGTCGAATTCTCGCTTATTCTCCAGTGATACAAGATTTTAGGAACGTGATGGATCGTCCCACCAAGTTCGGCAATCTTCAGCACCATGGCATGGTCCTGGGCGCCATCAAACTCGCTGTTAGAAAGGTCAATTCTGTCTAAACATGCCCTCTTAATAGTAAGAAGGTGGCAAATATAATTATTGTCTCGAGCCATATCAAGACTAAAATCCGGCTTAAAAGTAGGATGAGCCAAGGACCCATCAGGCAATAGCTTATCTTCATCACAGTAGAGAAGATTAATATCCGAATTTTGATTTAGAGCGTGTGCATACTCAAACAAGATATTCGGTTCGAGAACATCATCATGATCGAAAAAGCAAAGGTAGTCTCCCTTGGCCATCTTGATTCCGACATTGGTGTTCTCAGTGATGCCTAGATTGCCCTCAAGATCAGTCGCTGTAATTCTAGAGTCTGCAGTCACGTACTCGGAAACCAAGTCGCTAAGTCCATCGTAATCTGGCGTAGAGTTAACCAGGATGAGTTCCCAATTCGAATACGTCTGAGCAATCACAGAATCAGCCATATCCCTGAAGAAATTCAAGGGAGTCTTATATAGAGGAACGATGATTGAAAACAAGGGCTGGTATGCAAGTCTTATTTGTGCTTGTGCCCGCGAATCGGATCCAGTCAATCTGCGCCCAAAAAACCAGGACAAATAACGGGGTTGATCGAATGCACACGCATGATTCCGATCGGCCTCATCCAAAAGCTCTTTAAGCATATCTTTCTTTAGATTGATAAACGTATCTAGATGACCAGAAGCCCTGTGTATGCAAATGCACAGGCTATCCCCGACCTCAGGAATATGAAGAGAGAAATTTATTAGACCAGGATTCGCATCGGCTATTAAGTTATTAAATAACAAAGATTCCCCAACAACGCAGGCTTCTTCATTAAAAGCGACAATACGATCACCCTCAAGGTAATCAGTACCCGAAAGAACACCTCTAACGATTACGCCATCAACGCAGGGAATAAAGCTCTCAATTTGGATAGAAGCGAGCGCATGCACGCCAGAACGGTCAATATTGCGAAATTGTCCACAATGCTCCGCGCGCAGCAAGCCGTTAACTTTCGACTCAATCGAAAACTTGCCAGGATTGATGCGGCGCTGGTAAATTACATTATCTCCGCTAAAGAAAGACAGCGATTGGTCGACACCAAAATCGGCAAGAACAGCAACAAATTCAGTCTCTGAAATAGGAATGATTCTTGCGGGCAGAATTTGCCCATTAGGTGATTGCGACTCAACAGCATCAGGAAAAACGGATGCGGCTTCATACAGTAGATATAGCTTGCCGTCGCCACGGCAATTTAGCTTATTGTTAAATTCGGTATTAAAAACTATGCCCATATCAGCAACACTTTCCAACAACTAAAACAAACTCGCAAATCGTAGCCAAAGTAAACGGGAATACGAGGCATATCAATATGAATCGTTTGCTGTCCCCAAAGACCAAGCGACTTTGGTTAAGGATAAACGATAGGCACGGAACCAGAAGTGGCAAAAGGTAACGACTCTGGCAACCATTAACTGTCCCCAATCCAACGGGAGTAAAAGACACATAAAGTGCAGTTGCCACCAAAATCACCGTAAACAAAAACACAAATGAGGCCCAAAGAAATTGTGCGAGACCAATATGATTAACGCTAATCGAATCGGCCGAAAAAAGCCCAAACAACAATAGGCAAACAGCTGGAAGCACCTGAACCAACCCACGGATTGCATTTACAGAAATCTGAGCAGCAAGCGATCCAAGGTATGCAAAGTTCAATGCATATCCAGAAGAGGTTATCGGATTTAAATAATAAGTTGAAAAATAATTGGCGAGTATTTCCGCGTAGCGCAATGGATCGGCGAGAATGAAAGCGATTTGCTGACCAGAGTTAACATCGGAGCCGCCTCGCATATCGCCAACGTTAGATCCGCTGGCCGTTGAAAACAAGAACGGAAGCGCAAATGAGGCAAAAGCAATCAAGCCCAAAACAAACACGGCGGCATAGTAATGAACTCGTTGCTTCGAGCCCGCAAAACGATTACGCGGAACCATAAAGAAAAGACCGATTATCGGAAAATACACAGTTTTGACTGCGAGTCCTAAAAAGGTAAATAAAAATGCGAGTGCTATATTGCGAACTGTAAATTCATTTAAATCACCCCATGCATACCTCAAAAAATAAGCAAAACCGAGAATGATAAACGAAATGAGCCATGCATCATATGAGAAACATGACGCAAGAAAGATCGAAGTTGGCAGCATTCCCACAAAAGCAAATAGTCCCTTTTTTGAGGGCGTGACCTTGATTGCAATGGCAATTGCAAGACAGTAACTAAATAAATTGCAAATCCGAGCGAATTGAATCATAGAAGAAAAATCGAAATGCAGAAGGCGAGCGAGCCAAAGGCCAATTGCCGATGGAATATACCCAATGCTGCTAAGCGTATAAACGAATTCTTCATGCTTGTTAACTTGCACATGACCAGAAGCGATATCAGATCTATAGGAGCCATTCAACTGCCTAGCATGCTCAATAATTTCCGCTCGATCAAAATGGGAAAGAGAGGGCTCTTCATAGCCCTGTGCACGACGGACCGCTTCGTCAGTAAATTTAATATCCGTATCAGTTTTTTGAGTTTCAAATAAATAAGATGTCGAAAGGGCATTGGAATAGTGAATTTGATCATCCCATGAAATACCCGTCGTTATCGGAGTGCTCACCACAAGGAAAACACCAATTGAGAATGCAGCGATAAAGAAAGCAACAGGAAGGGCAGAGTTTCTCTTTCGAATGCCCGAGCAAGCCGTGAAAACCGAAGTTATGATTACCAGCAGGAAATAAACAACAGCATTAATGAACCCATTCACGAATGCAATCGTAGAGCAGCCAAAAACAATAAAGAATGCGATAATCAGCAGGGAAACGTAGTCGGTAGCCTTGACCCTCGCCGAAGCAGAATGGAACAACGCTTTCAGAGAAAAGCCACTTTGGAATAAATAGAGTATTGCGCAATAGGAAATCAGAAAAAAGAATATGAGCCGCTTTTTATTCCAGTCAGCAATATTCGAGAAATGAGAAGCCGGCGAGCCAAGAACGGTACAGCCCTCCCAGATGACCGCCACAGCAAATGCCGCAAGCAACAGGACTAATAATTGAGCGCAGCGACCAGAACAGTTGTCACGCTTTTTTTCATCATCTGAGGAAAGGAAGACACAATATGATTGCCAAATGGCAACATCTACAACGACGCAATAGAGCGCTAAAACAAACAGCTGTGAGACAGAGTGGTTCACATAAAAGTGCTTCATGCACAGAAGCTCGACAATAAAGAGAAGAGCAACGAAGACGGCTTTCATTATTTGCTTTTGGTTTACGCATCGAGACAACACGGAGCTAATTCACCTTTATCCAAATCAAGCTGCAAGGGCCCTAGAAGAATCGTTCCCAGTCGTCTGGATGACAAGTATGGGCACCAAGCACTGTTCACAACTGTTGAAAGTAATATAAGTAGGAACATTCACATCGAAATGATTTATACGCTAAAGCGAAACGCATAGCCTACTTTTCCTTCTCCCTACTTAACGCAACAGCCTGAACAAGTGAGTTTAAACGCTCTTCCTGTCGAGAGAGGCGAAGAGAATTACAGAAATCACGGACCACAAGAACGGCAATAACGTAAAGGAACACGAAGTTAGAAGCCGACATGAAACCAAATAGACTTGAAAGCCACATTGCAACTTGTGGAAAAACGCCCAAAATTACAAAACTGACGCTGAATAGCAGCCAAAACAGAGAATCCAAAACTTGCATTTGGGATTTTTTTAATTTGCGCAATACGAACACGAATACCAAAACAGCGCAAACAAGAAGCAAAATACGAAGAGAGACCGGCAAATGGATCACCTAAACCACTGAACGACAAGGAGCGTAACGAAAACACGAACCATATACTGCATAGACCTAACAGGGTTAAGATAGCTCTCGCCACCTTGACGCTCGCGCATCTTAACCTGTACCTCTGAAATGGAATACCCTTGCTTCAAAAAGAGAGCGAGAGATTCTGGTTCCGGATTTAAGGTATTGTCGTAATAGTATTTCTTAAGAATATCCCGCCCAAATAGCCTAAATCCAGACGTGGGGTCACTGATCCTCTTGCCTGTCAGAATCTTTATTAGCACCGTAATCATACGCGAGCCGATCATGCGAAGCGTCTTGTCTTTGCGCACGCTTACAAACCTAGAGCCAATGACAATATCTGATCCATCAGATTGAGCCCTATCAACAAGGACCTTTATATATTCCGGACAATGCTGGCCGTCAGCATCAAACTGAACCATATAGTCATATCCATGATCAACCGCATAACGCGCAGCCGTCTGAAACCCAACGGTCAAACCACAGTTAATGGGCATATCAATGATGTCACAACCAAGATCCTTGCAGATAGCTAGCGTTCGATCTCGAGACCCATCATTGATAACAACAAAATCAAACTCAGGTGCAATTTGCCTGAGCTCGCATATCGTCTTTTCTATGCATTCCTCCTCATTATAAGCAGGAATAGCGATAAGAGTTTTGGGTGTCATATACACATAAACCGATCTCTAGTTTTTCTCATTATTATAGCGAGAGATATACAAATGGTTAAATAGACACAACGAATGGTGCACCCTTGATTATCAACTTAATCCGAACACTTCCCACATTCATCCGCACATGTACGGATGAATGTGGGAACCCGTTACCCTGAGAGCCGAACCGGTTGGCCCCAGGAACTCGAAGGACGGCATGTCCGGAAAGAAAAAAAGGGTTCCGAGAAGGCGGCCCCGAGTGTCTACGGCAGGCTCACCAGTCACGAAAGGGACACGGTCCAGAAGATGCTGGAGCTGGACGCCCGCGCGCCTCCAGGGCGATGCTCGGCGGCGATGCGGAGGCGCTGCTAGACGCCTACGGCCTGGAGGACGTGCCCATCGGAAGACTCGACCTGACGCCGAGCCTCATCGAGAGGGCGCGCGCAGAGAGGCGCGACGCCCCGCTGGCCTAGCCTGAAGGCAAAACGGAATAGGCGGACCGACCGTCCGGCTGAGTCTGGAAAGAGGTGCCAAACTGAGGGCGGAGAATGGCCACCGGACCTATCGAACACATATCCACCGTTCCTTCAACTGGGGAAACGGCACCCCCGGGGTCCATGGGGGCCGCGGGGGCGTTCGGTTAGCCGCAGGTACGGACTATCTGCGCAGTGTGTTCGACTGAGATCGGAAATCAACCACGAATGGTGCACACGGCATCGAGAACCCCACAACAAACCTCGCCCTAGATTTCAAAGCTAGCAATCTTCCGAGTGTCGAACGGCATGGTTACGCCATGTCTCTCTAAGCGTAGGTGCACAACTACGAGGTTTTCTCAAAAGTTTTAATTGCAACCACACGCGCCATATTAATGACATTCATTAAATACGACTTAGAGCAAAATGGGATTTGAAGCAATTGGGAAATACCTTTTGCTCGATTACCAGAATGAATATTTCTCAACCCATTATTAAATAATGCATTTGCCTTTAGATAGTTCTCAGCTCGTCGCTGATCGAACCGTTCGGCGACGATTGTATCAATCTTATCGACATCCAGTGATCGACCCTCTTTGAAAGCTGAACGTAAACACTGAGAAACAACGAACTGTTTATACAAATTGCTACGCGAAATGCTATTAACAGTCATTCTGTATCGAATGAGCGCCTCTGGAACATTTCCAATAGTGAACCCTTCCAGCTCGGCACGCAACAGTAAGTCATAATCTTCTGCTAGCGGAACAGACCGATACCCCATTTCAAATACAGACCTTCTTCCAAACCAACTCGGATGAGGTACGCAATTTCTAATCATAAGAGAACGCCTAACGCCTTCACTCGAACTTGGAATTGAATCAACGAGATATAATTGACTACCGTCTTCGTCAATGGCGTTCAAATAAGAACCCACTAGGTCAAGCTCATGTTCTTCAAGATACGACAACTGCCGTTCAATGCGCTGCGCCTCAGAAATGTCATCTGAGTCCATTCGGCAGATATACTGACCGCGTGAGACCTTGAACGCCCTTTCCAAAGATGCAGCAAGACCAAGATTGCGTTCATTTCTCACGAGGCAAATCCTGCTGTCATGAGAGCTATAGTTTTGAGCAATATCGTAAAGTGTGTTGTCATCTGGATTATCAAAAACAACAACCACCTCGATTCGATGATAGGTCTGCTTTAAAATAGACGCTAGTGCCTCAGTAAAATCTTTGGCGCTCTCCCTATAACAAGGCATGAGCACTGAAACCAACTGTGAATCTGTCAACTAAAACCTCCAACACCGCTGCGGGAGCAAACGCTAATGAAAACTACCGATAGTTTAATAGTCCTTCATGTGGCATATATTACAAGTGATTTCGCTTCTGGCGTGTCTACAGTGGTGCCTCAATACCTAAATGAGCAGTCAGAAATAAAGGAAATGAATATAGCTCTATTAAATCTTACAAACTACAGACCTAAAGATGCGAAATATCCCGTCTTCTTTCAGTCATGCATAGAAAAACTTCCTGAACCGTTTTGCAATCCGTCACTCGTAATATTTCATGAGATATATAGGCCGGATCACATTAAACTAAGCCATTGGCTCAGAAGACGTGCGATCCCATACATCATCACACCACATGGGTCTCTAACATATGTGGCGCAAGAACAGCATCATTTAGCTAAACAATTGCTTAACGTTTTCTTCTATAACGCCTTTATTCGCAATGCTGATTGTATCCATTTTCTATCGGAAAAAGAGGCGATGAGTTCAAACGGCTTTAAACATAGGAAAGCAAGCATTATTCCAAATGGTGTTAGCATCCCAAAAGCCAAAGCCTCAAACTTAGACAGCCGCATCGCGCTTTTTATTGGCCGCCTAGATATAGAGGTCAAAGGTCTTGATCTACTGATCAAAAGTCTGCCGCTAATTGCTGATGAGCTAAGAGGGCTCGGAGCTAAAATCTACATCTACGGTCCAGACGAAGATGGGTCTATGGCCAAACTGGAACTACTTATTGCCGACAATCAAGTATCCGATATTGTTTTATTAAATGGTCCAGTTAATGGTCAATCTAAAGCGGACGCTTTTCTCAAATCGCAGTTTTATATCCAACTTTCACGCACTGAAGGTTTCCCGACGTCTGTTTTGGAAGCGCTAGCATATGGCCTCCCAATTATTGTTACCGAGGGAACCACATGGAAAGAAACAGCGAACAATAAAGGAATTGGAATCGGTGTAGAATCTGATCTCGAAGCCATTTCTAACGCAATTCTCACCCTGTTCAATGACGATGAACTTCGTTGTAAACTTGCAAATGCAGCTAGAAAGTATGCAATTGAACACTTTCAATGGAAGGCCATTGCCAAGCGTCAATTTATTTTATACAGGGACATTGTAAACGGGCTTTCTAACTAACCATCTTGTTCTTCCAATACGGAAAGGAACTAAATGCTGTTTTCAATTATTATCCCTGCATATAATGCGGCATCCAGTTTGCCGGAAACGCTATCATCCATCTACCAACAAACATATGACGGCTATGAAATTATTCTCATCAATGATGGATCAGCAGACGCTACTGAAAGTGTCTGCAAAGTGTTTTGTGAATCTCACAACAATACTCATTACGTTAGACAAAATAATATGGGCGTATATGAGGCCAGGCGAAAAGGCGCGGAGATAAGCGCCGGAGATTACCTGGTCTTTGTTGATGCAGATGATTCTTTGCGCTTCGATACCCTATCTATTCTTGCTCGCGAAATCGATAAGTGCAATCCAGACATAATCTGTTTCAGCTATACAAGAAACCCAGACTATTCAAACGATCCGTTTATCAATCCCGCCCTTCCGTCTGGCATCTATGAAGGTGACGATCTCGCCGAAGTCAGAAAATGTTTGGCACGAGGGAAACTCAATTCAATTTGGGGAAAGGCAATCAAAAGAAACTGTCTGATTGACGATTTAAGCAATACCGATACAAAGAGAATCGATTTTGCAGAAGATTTTCTGCAAATGATACCCATAGTCGATTCAGCCAGATCGGTTTTACAAATAAGTGATGCGCTGTATTATTACAATTGTCAAAACGGACAAAGTGCAACACACAGCTATAAGGAAAAACAGCTTTCAGATTTAACCTTCGTCACCTCAAGCCTAGTGAAAATCGCTGCTCGTTGGGGAGAAGAAACAGAAAGGCTGGCATGGAAAACAAGAACGGAACAGTATCTTTATCTCCTATCGATCAACGAGCTCAGTGACAATAATGAGACCAAAAAACGTAACTTTGTTTCAATTTCAGAGGCCTTATTTAATCCCTCAATTAAAGCTGATGTCCCTTGCAGCACCTACAGACCTGACAGCTATTTACTGTTCCTTGCGGCAAAGAATAAGCACTATTTGTTATCTCGAATAGTAATACGCTGTTGTGAACAGCTAAAACTATTGATACTGAAAGTCTTGAGCTAATCGCCCTGTTGTCATCGCTCATTTTTCCTGGCACCGAGTAGTAAAACCAACCGACTTAGCCTTCGATAATCAAATGTCAGGCAAGCCGGTTGGTCATAAAAGTAATGAAAGTACATTAGGCTATTCTGCTTAATAAGCGTCGCAGATTATCGCTTGATAACTGCAGATATGCTCGTCTTTTCGGATTCGTTTAGCCCAAACATCAAAACCAAGAAGAAATAGATAAAGAAATAAATTATTGCTGACACCAAAACCACCACAAGGCCAGATAAAAGGCTTTTAATTAGGTTATAGAGCAGCAGCAAAGCCCCCGTACCGACAATAACCAAGACGGAAAGTTTGGCAATTTCAAGCCAAAATTTCTTTATGTTCAACCCAAGCTTTTCAGAATAATACCAATTCATACAGAAACCGTTACCTATAACCATAGCGATGGCTGTTGAAACTGCTGCGCCCACTATGCCCATAAGCTTGAGCAGTATAATCGTCACGACCACGTTGACAAGCGCAATCGCAAGATACATATACCCCCTATACAGGTAAACATTCGCAACCTGCATTATGGTAAGTCCCAGGTTCTGAATTAAGTCAATGGTAAATGGAACCATTACGATCAAGGCGATATAGAAAGCGTCTATATAGTCCTTACCAGCCCAAATAATGATGAAATCTTTTCCCAGAACAATAAATAAACTAAGAACAAATCCGCAGACGATAAAGGAAATGCGACCGACTTTAATGAAGAGATCCGAAATTTCAGACATATCCTTATTCTGGCAATACAGTTCTGAAACTCGAGGAAGAAAAACTGAAGAGGCTGCCGTACCGATTGTCATATAAATCGTGTAGATTTGAGATCCAACAGAATATACCGCAACGGCGGCAGCACCAAAATAATAGCCGACAATTAATTGATCGGTTTTCCAGAAAATCTGGTCAGCAATCGTCACCAATACAATCGCGCCGCTAAAAAATAGCAATCCTTTAGCCAGTTTCATGTCCCAGCCATGATATCTGAAACTAATATGCAGATTATATTTAGCAAACAAACGCTGACTCACCGCGCACAACACATTTGTAACAAGCACAACTAAACATACGGCTAATGCATTCTTAAAAATTGTCGTAAGTCCATACACAATGAAAGGCTGAGCTATTAGGGCGGCCAATTGCGAGCCCTTCAAAAAAACGAACCTTTCATTAGCAGTTATCGCCGCAACGCTAATAGTGTTGTTCATGATAACAATTGTGTTGATCCCTAATACAACAAGCATTGCGGAACACTCATCAAGCTGTGAGTTTGTAAAACTGGCTGAATATACAAACCGAACAACCACGGCGAGAACGCAACTTATTAGCATCACGAACACAGATAGGACCCAGTACAGACGCCTAGCTATTGCGAGAGTATTCTCCATTAAGTCATTTTTGCCCTCTGCCATATACTTGCAATAAAAACGCCCAACACCGGCAGACAAAATCCCATTAATGGAAACTATATAAGACATGATAGAACCTATCAATTGATAGAGTCCATATTCGTCTTGTCCAATGTTTTGCAACAACATCGGAACATATACAAAGCCGACTAAAGCCTGAGCCAGTATATAACCATATGTAATTATTATGCCAGTAAGTCTTCTGCTTGCGCTACTTATCAGAATCACCGTTTCACAATTAGTTGCTTCAAATACCATTCAGAAATTAAAGCACTATTTAATCAGAACAACCGATTGCCGAACCTCTCCTTTGTTCGCATTGTTAAAGCAGGGTCCGATTAAATTCCCAGGCAGAATTTGATGCCACATTTTATTGTCATGCGGATTATCTCCCCAGAAGAACCCAATATGACAGTCGATTGATCCGTCAGTCTTAAAGAAGATAATATCTCCCTTTTGAGCATAACCACTATTTAGCATATCTTGGACAGTACGGAACTCATACATTTTGCATCCCAAATCTCGAGCATAGCCATACCATCTCCAAGCGTTAATATAGCCGCCACCGCCTGGCCCCCCAGCCCAAGGAGAGTGATTATTATTCTGCGCAATACGATTGACATCGCCACCAACCGCAGCATAAGCATGAGCCACGAAGCCAGTGCAATTCATGCCAGTATAGCCATCCCATCTCGGGGCACCTTTTGGGTAAAGGCAACTATCATAAGAGAAGCCACCGGAATATCTCGTTCCTAAATAATAGCCATCAAATTGATGCGACGTAAGCCAAGTGACGAGTCCAATACGACTAACCCCCAAAACCGTTGAGCTACCAAATGGGCTGTAGTAAATCTGAGTCGACTTCGACTGGAGAGTGCCATCAGGAAGCAAGACATCGCAGTAAAGATCGTAATAACCATCTTGCAATCCAAGTGCAGAGGGATTGAAGTAAGCGTCATTCACACTGGAAAATTCTTTTAGAACACCCCATTTACTCCAGTCGGACTTGGCCCAAACAAATTTAAACTGAAATTGCCCAGATTTTTCAGCTGCAAGCGTTCCCAAATCAGCTCGAACTCCCCAAGAATTATTGCCATCAGTCGAAATTGCAGTAATCCTCGAGAAATCCCAACAGCTAATGATTGTTCTTTTTGTTTGGACAACTCCATCTGACCCCGAAACGTCACAGATCAATTCATAGTCTCCGGCGTCTTTTGGAGCCCATTGCAAGTGTGAACTTGTGCCCTGCTGAGCAACGCCCCAGTCAGCCCAATTATTCTTATTCCAGACGAACTTATACTGTAAGTAATTAGTATCACCCGAGCATCTGGCATCGATCTCAGTGCTTTCATTAGGCCTGACAAGCGTTGCAGAAGAACTCAAGGACTCGTAATTCCACTTCTCGGAGCCAATCGAGCATTCAGTCTTCGAGGTCATCGTCTGATCGTTGGCCTCATCAAGAACATCAACAAAAACGGTGACAGCGCCAGATTTATCGACTCTCCAGTCAATTGAGGATTTACCTCTGCCGGAGTCAATCACACCCCATTCAGCCCAGTTGTTCCGCATCCAAACATATTTGTATGAAATCTGATTATTCTTTCGGATGGTAATCCGAGGTGTAATTGAAAGCGTATCCCCTACGCACAAATTGGATGAATCAGATTTCAAATCTATTGAAGTGAAGTTAGATAGATTTCTCTCCACCCTGACGGGGAACCTCCAGGTCCTCACGTTGCCGGCCGAATCGACGGCGTCGACCAAGATGTTGACGTCGCCGGCGACCTCCGGCACCCAATCGCAGGAGGCCTCGGGCCCGAGCTGGCGGATGGTGCCCCACCTGGACCAGCCGCCCTGCTCCCAGACGAACTTATAGCGGACCGAGCCCGAGTTGCCGGACGCGGTCAGGGCGAGCGAGCAGCGGTCGCCCAGAAGAGGAGACCCTCCATCGGACGCCTTTGCCGAGAGGCCGTCGACAGAGTAGTCCTCTGAGATGCGAACGGGGAGTCTTGACGTCGACGTGAGCCCGCCGACCGTGACGTCGGCATAGAGAGTATAGGAGCCGGAAGACGGGGGCGTCCAGGTACAGGCGGCGGACTCAGATGCTGCCTGGATGACGCCCCACTTGGACCATGAGCCCCGTTCCCAAAGGAATTTAATCTTTGCGCCGGGAGCCGCCGCGGCGGAGATATTGACCTTCATTCCGCCGCTCCACTCGAGCGTATCCCCGCCGCTCACGGAAAGGCGACAGGCATCCACCCTGACGGGGAACCTCCAGGTCCTCACGTTGCCGGCCGAATCGACGGCGTCGACCAAGATGTTGACGTCGCCGGCGACCTCCGGCACCCAATCGCAGGAGGCCTCGGGCCCGAGCTGGCGGATGGTGCCCCACCTGGACCAGCCGCCCTGCTCCCAGACGAACTTATAGCGGACCGAGCCCGAGTTGCCGGACGCGGTCAGGGCGAGCGAGCAGCGGTCGCCCAGAAGAGGAGACCCTCCATCGGACGCCTTTGCCGAGAGGCCGTCGACAGAGTAGTCCTCTGAAACCGGCGAAGTTGCACTTAAATCATCGGCCCGTGTTGAATCTTCAATCTGTGATGGAGACAGGCCCGCTTCACTCAAACCAAAGCAAGGAGTTACGGCCAAACAGAAATAAAAGAAGAAAAAAGCGACACGGACAGCCTTACTTCTAAAGAAATGCATATAGAACCTCCCCGATAGTTCACTCCAACATAATATTGCTAGCAAGTAACAATTTAAGGCCAAGATTTACCATACAAGTAAGGTCGACTACAACCAGCGCAGTCGACCTAGAGAATTCATATTGATATTAGCCAATTAAAGAAATAATGCGCGCAATATTCTGACCATATGTGTCACCCGGAACAGCCCAGCGGCCATTTAAATCTTCCAAATATGGCGCAACTCCGAGAAAACCCTTAGACTGAAGGACTTCATATCGAGGATCCACACAAGTGTTATTCAACGCCGCACCAGTAGCATATCCTTTAAGATGCTGGACTTGGGCAAGCAAGCCCTGATATACATCGTCAAATCTAGCGCCTCCCGATTGTTGATTGACGGCGCCCAGTCCGGCGAAATTGCACTGATTCGGCTTTACGGAACCTCCAAATTGCAACCATCCAGTCTCAAGCATAGCCTGAGCAAAAACAACTTCCGGACGAACCCCTTCAGAAACAGCGGCTTCGACAATTAATGAACAAAAATCACGAATAGTAGGTGCTCCCTTTGAAACAAATTCGTCTGAGGGATATGTATGTCCTGTTGATTCATATAAGTTCACCATAGCATCAACTGAAGTCTGCAGACTTCCCATAATTGGAGTACCCTCCACCGTGACCTTGCGGGTCAGGTGCCTCTCGGCGGAGCCGTCGATCACGTCGAGGTAGACGGTGTACTCGCCCGGCTCGGTCGGGGTCCACTCGCAGGAGGAGGAAGCGGAGGGCTGCTGGGCGACGCCCCACTTGGCCCAGCCGCCCTTCTCCCAGACGAACTTGTACTTGAGGCCGGAGGCGTCGCCGGACACCTTGGCCTGCAGCTTGACCGGCTTGCCGCAGCGGGCGTCGCCCGAGACTTCGAGCGACTCAAGAGACCAATTAACAACTTTGTATTTAGAAGTGCTAGTCACATACCCATTGGAGTCAATGACATCAACATAGATCTCATATTCACCAGCCTGGGGCAGGGTCCAAGAAATCGACGGCGAAGTTAAGTCTTGACCGATTACACCCCAATTGGAATCACTCCAATCAGACCCAGCCCTATGCCAAACAAACTTATATCTAAGGCCATCAGTCTTGCCGCTAACATTTACACCGATTTTTACCGTTGACCCCGCATGTCCCAGTTCTTCCGAGAAGGAAATTCCATTGACGGAGTAGGGATGCGGGAACTGCGCGATGATTGCGGCAGCGTCAGCCTCGCCAAGACGGCGGCAACCATCGTCCGAGAAATAGTTGACCACATCACCGTAATTCGAGATAAAGCCATGTTCGATAAGAATACCTGGAATTCCCTGCTCGCGAGCGCAGCGGATAACGGCGAACTCGTCGCCTACCTCCATTTGAAATACGCCGCGGTACGTTAGTCCCATAGCAGCAAGGTTGTTCATGACCTTGTTGGCAAGCTCAACAGAGACCTGCGTGTAGTCGGTGCCATTTGCGGTAGGAGCATAAACTTCTGCGCCGTGAGCTCCAGAAGACCCAGAGTTGATGTGAAAGCTAACAAAGGCCTGCGCGCCCTGATCAATGCAGCGCTGTACGCGATAAAGATAATCATTGCTGGGATAGTAGCCAGACTGCTCGCGCGCAAGAACGATCTTAAAGCCGTAAGCTTCAAGTTTATTTTTGCAGGCTGTCATGATCTTCCAGGTAAGGTCGGCTTCACTCTTGCCATTACCCTGAGCGCCAGAATCCACCCCGCCATGTCCGGCGTCAAGTGCAATAACCCCCACATTACGCGCGGAGCGCTCAGCGTAGGTAGATACTCCATCAGGCGAATCAGCGCATTCCAACGCCTGCTGGATTGATTGAGCCTCAACGGCATTGCCATCACCGTCTGCATAGTAAACAGAAGTGCCCTCGGAGCTCACGGAGCTATCAACGACCGTAAACGAATAATCCCTGTCGGAAAGATCCAACTCATGCTCAGAGTCATCGGCCCGCAAAACATAGGTTATCGAAGTCAGAAAGTAAGTATTGGATTTCAACGTCGAGCCAAATACAAAGGCAGCAGAATTGTCAGCCGTTCCAGATGCTTCAATAGTCCCCTGAATCCCATTGGCACTTACATAGTTGAGAGTTGCGGAGGAAAGGCTATCGTCGTCATCGGGAGTAGCAAAGGCAACGACCTGATCAGTCCCGCTGGGAAGGCTCGGGGAGGCAAGATATACATATTGGAAAGAAGAATCGACCGGTTCAGCCTGCTGATAGTTCTCAGATACATCAACGCCAAAATCCTCATCAGCCGATTCGTCAACGTTCGTTGCCGACGATGAGTCATCTGCAGCGCCAACATCGACAGAGCCCGCATCACGCGAGGCCACGCCATCATTGTCTGCAGTCGCAGCGTCCACGGCAGCGTCCGCAGACGGGACGTTGCTCACAGCGTAGGCGGCAGTCACAGGGCCCATAAAGGATGAAATGGTCAAAAGACCAGCAAGAGAAAAAGCTGTTGAGGCACGCAATGCCTTTTTCATATCGAATCCCCCGTCACAAATGATGTTACTAAGAGAAGATTATCTTACAATCCCTTCCGCATCGGAAGTCCAGTTATTCGAAGCGCGGGAATTGTTATAAAGGCAGACGGAAATCTGCTCTTATAAAAAGCAGGTTACGTTCTCAGCAAACTTTTGTTTTTCAGTCCTTCTATAGACACAGTGTTAGCTCTAGTTTTTGAAGCAATTAGCGGCGCCCCAAACAGCACAAGCGCCAGTGACACGAAAATCCACTGAAGCACGCAATTCGTTTAAGCACGTGGCGGACGACGAAAGCGTGTACGCAGCCGCGAAATACAGCAAAATGCCCCAATGTTTCGCTTGTATCAGAGGCGTCTGGGGCTTCATCGAAAGAGTGGCCTGGCTAACGCATTCAAGAAAAGTAGAGCGTGGTCTTCATGAATCAAACGCCAGTAAGCAACGCTCGCGCGCGTCTTTGAATCTTCTAATGGGCAAGAAGAGAGGGATCTAGGAGAGACCTAATAGTTCTTGGAATCTGGGAATCATCGAACTCACCATCTTTAAACAAGAGAATCATATAGCTTCTTATCGTTCTGTCTCGAAAAGATATGAGTGACCAGATGCACATCGTGGGCCTTTGAAAAACAATCTTCGTCCCTTAAAGATTCAGCAACATAACAACCGCCCCAATCAAAAAAGCCGAGATAGCCCCGGCTGATAATCAAAGAGGCGGTTGGATTGGCAACACCTATTTGGACGATTCCGGGAGGGACAGCCCCGCCTCCCTGAACTCGACCGGAGACATGTAGCCCAGCGTCGAGTGGATCCTGAAGTTGTTGTACCAGTGCACGTAGTCCGAGAGCTTGGCCCGGAGCTCGCGCGTCGTGCCGAACGTCTCGCGGTGGACGAGCTCGGCCTTCAGTATCCTGTTGGTCGACTCGTCGACGGCGTTGTCGTAGGGGCAGCCCTTGGCCGACAGCGACCTCTCAATGCCGAAGGCCTCGAGCATCAGGTCGATCTCGGCGTTGTCGAACTCGCTGCCGCGGTCCGTGTGGAAGACCTCGATGTCCGAGATGGGGAAGGAGAGCGTCGCGAACGCCGACTTGACCAGCCGGGCGTCCTTCCTGGGCCCGGCGGAGTGGCCGACGATCTCCCTGTTGTAGAGGTCGACGAGCAGGCAGACGTAGTTCCACGAGGCCCCGACGCGCACGTAGGTCAGGTCGCTGCATATATGGGTGCGCGGCGCCCTGCCGCCGAAGCCGCGCGCGACGACGTTGGGCACGTCGGCCTCGTTGACCGCCCCGGGGTGCACCTTGAACCTCTTCCTGCCGCATGCGCCAACCGGGCCGTTCCCCCTCATGATGTGGAAGGCCCGGCGACGGCTGACGGCGGCGGGTGGCGGCGACGCCAACCCATCGAGCGACGCGTTCATCTTGCGCGAGCCGTACCGGCCCTTGCTGGCGCAGTAGAGGGTCGTGCCCCGAGGCACGTCGGACAGGAAGCACCTCATGAAGCGGGCCTCGAAGCGCCTGTCGGATCGAGCCACACGCGCCGCACGGCGTCGTGGACCTCGGACCAGTCGTCCTCAGGGCAGCCGTTCGATGCCCAGCTCCAGTAGCCCGACCTTCTCACCCCCAGCACCCCGGCCATCATGGTCAGCGCGAAGCTACCTTTCTCCGGCAACACGAGCCCGCACTTGGCTAGAGTGCTTCTCTTTGGCGAAGAAGGCAGCGGCTTTTTTAGGAACGCATTCTCCATCTTGAGCTCGCATATTCGCTTCTTGGCCTCGCGCAGCTCGCGGTCCTCGGCTCTCGGGTCGGGCTCGCCGGAGAGCTCGCGCCGGCGCTTGAGCGCCCAGTCGTTAACCGTCTTGGCGTTGAGCCCGAGCTCGTCGCAGGCCTGGGCTATGGGCACCCTGTCGAGATGACGTAGTCGGCGGTCTCCCGCCTGATCCCGTCGGTGTACTTCTTCTGATTGGCGACCATTCGGCAATCCTTTCGTTTATCAGCCCACATGCAGTCTAAGGCACCGCGGTGTCGCGGTCCTTCCAGCCTGCGTGTCCGAAAAAAAACGATACAGGTCAAACGAGCTACTCAGGTAGGGCTTCGAACGGGCCGGCAGCTGGCCGCCCGCCGGCCGCGGCGCTGACATACCCGTGTGCGAAGGGCCGGGGCGCGGGCATACCGATGACGTGAGGGTCACTACAGGCCGGGTGACGGCACTCGGCGCGGACTACCGAGGCCCGCAGCGCTCGGGTGCGCCAACGCCACGTGCGGCGGGCGACCTAAATATTATTCTGGAACACTCAAGCGCTCTCTCAAGATTGGGTCGAAGTCTTTCAGGCGTTCGGACTTGATGACGATGCCCAAGTTCAACATGTCTTGAACGTTTACGTGAGCAATCGTAGATACGGTGATATCACCGAGAACGTTTCTAATGGGAACAGCGCGTAGAATGCCCAACAGATAGAGTCTGCTTCCCACGACGACCGCGCCATTCTCGAGATAGGTTCCCTCGTTGTACAGGAAGACAGGGGAACCGCTTGAACCCGGGTAGCAAGCCATGTCCACTAAGAATTCCTTCTCGCCCCGATAATCGTATCTGTAGGGAGTCGCCGTGATTCCCCTGCGCACGATTGGCAAGTTGTTGGCCTCGTCCCAGATGCCGTTGGGGTACCCGATCATGGTCACTTCTTCCATGCAGCCCATGTCTTTAATCAGCGTCTTCGTCGGAAGCAGCTCCAGACTGAGCGGTATAGTGAGCAGATGCTTACCCGCCTGGATAAAACCGTTGAGAGCAGGGCCAATAGGCAGTACACACAAGTCCACGTTCTCGTCTGGATGCGAAATCCAATCGCTGTCCGAGCCACGCATGGTCAGCCGCTCGTTTATATTGAGCAAGTTGCCGTTCTCGTCGGCTCGCGAGAAGATGACCCGGTATTCATATCCGCCCTTGACCACATGTTTGTTGGTCACGACGGCAGGAACAAATGTCTTGCCGTCATCGCAGAATTTGAAAAAGAAACCAGTTCCAACCGAGCACTCTCCTGAGGGAAGCGATGCTTCAATTCGTATCGTCGTATGAAGAAGCTGCTCAGAAAGCTGCATAGATACCCTTCCTGTTTGTATAAAGGCTCTTCGATTGTACCCGATGACGATAATCCATAATCAATAAACAGTACCGTCTCGGGAACATCTTCGCGCAGGATCACGCAGAGAGCGTAGCCACGGACGCCGAGCATGGCGGCCATGGTGTCGCAGCGCGGAGTCGGCCCGCGCGAGATCAAGTTGTTGATGTAGTTGGGGACCTTGCCCAGGGCCGGCCCGATGTGGGTTATGGGAACCCAGACGGTCGCGACCGTCTGTATGAGGGCATCGCTGGCGTGCACGGATGAATCCTATCGAGTCCGCTTACAGGGACATGATACACGGCGACGGAATAGTTAGGCGATCGCAGAAGATTCCCGTCCCTCGAACGTTACGCAGTTGCAGAGCGCGGGTACAAGGGTCGCAACGACGATGACCCCGACGCGACGGAAGACGACATGAGTAAGTGGATCGAGCCGTCAGCGGACACCAAGTACGTCTGCAACGACGGCGTGGTGATGACGTGGGTGAGTATCTGGGGCAAGGAGCGAATGTTCCAGTTCCCGGGCGCGTTCGAGCAGAGGTTTTTGAGTTTATAGGGAGCACACCATGTCTGACAACGCGATGAATATACCGGATGACGCACCCTCCGATGTGCAGGAGGAATCCCCCACGTCCCTTTTTATCTTGCAGAGGGGTGCAACAAGGCGTGAGGTAAACGCCTCGGAAGCCCGACATTTTGTCCAAGGCATTCTTTCCAGGTCGATCAACCTGGCCACGCTTATCGGCTCAGGCGCATCTACTCCGGCTATTCCCCTGATGGGTGAAACCTTCAGGAACATGCGAGCGGACCTCAAGCTCAAAGATCCCGAGCTATCTACCCTTCTGGAAAGTCGAATAACCAAAATTGCACGTCGAGATAACGAAGACCCTGCGAAGTACTCGAACATCGAGAACCTCCTTTCGTGGCTGAGTCAGCGCATCGAGGGCTCTCTAGATAGCGCCGATGAAGACAAGAGGGTTTCCGATGCAGTTCGCAAGGCCTTTCTCGAGTCCGTCGATATAAAATACAACACAGAACACTCAGACGTCCTCGATAGCTACCGCAGATTCGTTCAGGGACTTGGTATATCCCGCCAGATTCTTGCGCGCGGAGGGCAGGCTGCCTTCGATGTTGTCAACCTCTTCACCACGAACTACGACCTATTCCATGAGATGGCCCTTGAATCGAGCGACTACGCCTATGTCGACGGGTTCTCGAACGCGCTGATGCCCACATTCAGCCCGCGGGAATACCATCGCAGGCCGATTGACCTCGATGAGAGGTTCAGAGACCACTACGAACCGGTGAACCCCTTCTTCCGCCTTTACAAGATGCACGGCTCCATCAACTGGAGGGTCTATGACGGTAACGTCGTAAGGGCCCCAAAGTTTCCCGACATCGCCGACGAATACCAAGGCGACAAACAGCTTATTGCCCCGATGACTTCCAAATATGCCCTAACGCAAGGCACTCCTTATAGCGATATGTTTCGCGAGTTCGTAAACATCCTCGCCGTTCCCAACACCGTTCTTCTGACGTGCGGATTCAGCTTTGCAGACTCGCATATATCGAACCTAATCAGGCAGGCTCTTGCGAGGCCTGACTTCACTCTTCTCGCCTTCGTCGGCAACCCAGCAGAGACCGATATTGGTTCCCCCACACGGGATTTCTACGACAGAGCAGGTGGCGCGAACGCCTATTTCGTATATCCAAGCGAAAGGGATCCGAAGCCCAAGCGTCCGCTGTATTTCTCGGAATTCGCTGACTTTATCGGGCCTGAAATCACCTTCGGAGACGATGCTGCATCTGGATCTCTGGGGCTTGGTGACGGGAATGAATAACGGAGTCCCCAAGCCGGGTTGGCTGATAGGCACTATTTGCTACATGGACCAAGAGAAGATAAGGCTCCGCGCGTCGCGTTCCGACTTTTCCGATCGTATGCTCAATGGCGAGCCCAGGCATTTGAACGGGCTCAACCAGTACCTCTTCGCCTACCTCTCCATATCTACCAAGGTTATCTTCCGCGTGGTTTCCGCAGAAGAGGCCGAGAGACCGTATTCCGACCAGCCGTCGTCGAGGTTTAGTACGAGCTACATCTTCACAGCCACCCCCATTGGGGAGATCGAGAAGTCTACCTACGTTCCCGGCGTAGTAGACCTCCCTATGGTCGGTTCCAATGTCTACGCTTGCGATGAATCAATCCTCAAGAAGGTCTTTTGCGTACGGGAAGGAGTCGAGATTGGGTCTCTCGCTGGATACGATTCGGTAAGACCCACTTTTGATATCGATTCTCTGTTCTCTGGTCATCTCGCTATTCTCGGTAATACCGGCTCGGGAAAGTCCTCAACCGCGCGGCTCCTGCTTGATAGAGTAGCGTCGCTCTTAGATGCCGAGAACGCGTTCGATGCAGAGCCCCGATTCATCGTCTTCGACCTGCACGGTGATTATGACTTTCTCACGCGCGGCGGTTACGGCTGCACGAGACGAATCGATGCCGATGAGTACCACCTCGCGCCTGGAGAGTTGTCGATGGATGACTGGTCAGCTATTCTCGACCCCTCGCGACGCATCCAGAAACCTCTGCTTGAGAGGGCCGTGAGATACTCCCACCTCAACGAGGAGGGCAAGAAGAAGCTATTTGCAGCCTTCGCATATACCGCAATTCGGGACACGAGCATCGATAGCCACGCAGCGAGGAAGTTTCAGGTCTCAAAGTATTACCAGCCGATCGAGAAAGACCTTGACGCGATTCGCGGACAACGATCTGAGCCCCACTCTCGTGCTCGGATTGCTCACAATTTGCTAGCGTCCTTCAATTTGGATTACGGAAACATATCGAAAGATGTCGTCGAAGGGCTTGAGTCCCTTTTGAAGGAGTTCATCGAGGATGAATACATGTCCAACGGCCTTCCCAATGTCGAGCGCATCTTGTGCAGCTACGAGAAACCCGAAAGGGAGGTCTCAATCTCTGACGTCGTCGATGCGCTTGACTTCGTGTTCGATGAAGAAGAAGTGCGGGGCAACCGTCAGATAAGGTCGTATTCAGAGGGGCTGGTTACTCAGCTTAGAAACCTTAGGGAAAGGTATTCGCATGACCTCTTCTCACTTGAGCGGGGCGAGTCAATTGCAGCCCTCTTAAACAAGTGGCGTGGCATTCTTGTGCTAGACGTCTCTCAGATAATCGACGAGTCGGGACTGAAGTTGTTCTCCCACTACGTTGCGCGTACACTCTTTCAGGCTAGTCTAGATGCGGGAAGAGGTTCCTCAACACCCGTCTATCTCATTTTTGACGAGGCGCATCGCTATATCAGGGATGCAGACCTGACAGACGACTCAGTGTTCAATCGAATTGCACGGGAGGGCCGTAAGTTTGGCATTTACCTTACCGCCATCAGCCAAATCCCCAGTGAGCTTTCCCGCGTCGTGCTCTCTCAGACGGGAACCTTCATAATCCACCGCATTCAGAACTCTTACGACCTCGATTACGTTCGCCGCAATATCCCTTCCATATCAAATGGCCAGGTCATGCGCCTTCCCGCATTCGCCCCGGGAACCGCGACCGCGCTGGGAAGCTCCATTACGGTGCCCCTTGAACTACAGATAGACGATGACTTTGCCGACGAGACGCCAACGATCCGGATGATGAAGAGCAATCGGATTCGATAAAGCTATTTGTGGCCGGCCCGGAGAATGCCCGCAACGGAGACGTTGTGGGCATTTCCTTTTGCCCGCTCGGGGCACGGGAGTCATACGTGGGTGAGTAGGATGGTAAGCCGCAGGGCAGCAAGGGCAGCCGGAGGAGCCGCAGGAGCAGGCGCCGCAGGTAGAGGCGGTGTCGAACTACTGCGAGCTTCTCAACCGGCGGGACGCGCGCTACGCCTAGCAACAAGCCAGAACAAGCACAGTAATTTTCAGCGCACCATACACGCACTCGCTGCTAAGGTTCGGCCCCAGCCACGGATCACCCGTCAAGAAGAACTCCAGCCAGTGCTGCATAAACAGTGCCTGCTCGCACTTCCAACGGCGCAGCTTTTCCTCGCTGGCCTCTTCCCTGCTGCGCGAAGTGAACTCGTAGTGGTGCAGCTCAGCATAAGGTGTAAAGATGGTGCGGTAGCCCCCATACGCGCAGGCAAAAATCCGCATCGTTAAAACCGACGGCAAACTTCTCGTCGCAGCCTTCAACCCGTTCATAAACGTCGCGACGGACCATCTGGCAGGCGCCCGTAACGGCGCTGAAGTTGCCCGGGTGCACGGCACGGGCAAGATATCCCTCGCGCTTTGCCGAAAAGTCCCAGTTGGCATGGGCAAGGGCGCCGCGCACGCCGACCACAATGCCAGCTAGCTGAACCAGATGGCCAGCAAAGTAGAGCTTGGCACCCACCAAAGCCCATTACTTGCTCAGGATGACCAGGAAGGTCAAGAGAAGTAGGAGAAGGATAATCCTATCCATCTGACTACCCCCTGCCTTGTAGAACCGCGGCCCGGAATACAGCTGGCTTCGGAGAACAAGGCAGAGGACGACACACCGCCGCGTCCAGCTATAATTTAAACAGAAATACGTACGCATGTTCGCGTTTCGTGGTACACTGTATCTACCAGAATAAGACAGAGTGAAAGTCGCTTCGGAGGCCCCCAATGGTACGAAGCGCCGGCGTCGCGTGCCCCGACCCTGGCTTAGCCGGCGCACGCGACGCCGACTGACCGGCGGGATGCCGGTTGAAGCTACGCAATACCGGCATGTTGAAACCACTCGTCCTCCGGCGTGCGGATCATAGCATGTCGACTAAACCGAAGGGGCATACATCATGGACAATTCCAACGCAAGCCAGCAGATCGCTTTGTACGAGGACCCCGACCACGCAGTCCACCTTGACGTGCGCGTCGACGGCGATACGGTCTGGCTAACCCAGCAGCAGATGGCGACGTTGTTCGGGCGCGGAGTGCCGACTATCTCCAAGCACATTCATTCCGCAGCAAAGGAAGAGCTTGCCGGAATTCGAACTATTTCATTTTTTGAAATAGTTCGCTTAGAGGGAACAAGAACGGTCAAACGTCAGGTCGAGCACTACAACCTCGACATGATCATCTCGGTTGGCTACCGCGTGAAGTCTCAGCAGGGCGTGTACTTCCGCCGGTGGGCAAATGGCGTGCTCAAGCAGCATCTACTCCAGGGATACTCCATCAACCAAAAGAGACTCGAGGCGCTCGGAACGGTCTTCAAGGTCCTCGAGAGGTCGAGTACTCCGGAACTCTCCGGTGCGGCAGAAATTCTACAGAAGTACCTTCCGAGCCTGACTCTGCTCGATGAATACGACACGGGAAGGATGAAGGCGCCCCAGGGCAACGAGCCCAACTGGGAGCTCGGTTACACCGAAGCCCTCGAAGTCGTCCGCAGCCTACCGTTCTACTCGTCGTCCACCCTGTTCGGACGAGAGCGGGACAACCAGTTCGCCGGAATCATCAGCGCCCTCTATCAGGGCTTTGGCGACCAAGACCTATATCCCTCCGTTCAAGCAAAGGCCGCCAACCTTCTCTACCTCGTAGTGAAGGACCATCCATTCTTGGATGGCAACAAGCGCTCTGCAGCGGCGCTCTTCATTCACTTCCTCGACAAGAACGGGATACTGCGCAACGGCGAAAGACTCCGCGTGGAGGGCAACGCGCTCGCGGCCATGACGCTCATGATTGCCCTCTCTGACCCAAGCGAGAAGGACTCCATGGTTACGCTGGTGGAGAATTTCATCGCGTAGCGCCTTCGCCCGAGCACCAGAATCGACGTTCCTTCATATAGCAGATGCAAACGAGGAAAGAGCCATCAAAGTAAGGCACCGTCATGGCGAGGGAGGTGCCGCAATGAGTCGTTCCATGAAAAGCCATATAAGCCTACAATTGTCATCAGATGTAGGCTTATATGGCTTTCGAGGGGAGGTCGGCATGGTGATCACCTACCGGGAGGCGCTGGCTGAACTCGGGAGCAGGTACCGCGTTCGCAAGGCGGTGTCGGAAGGGACGCTCCACCCCGTCGGCCGAGGGATGTACTCGACCAACCGGGACGAGGACGCCCTCGCCGTGATCGCGAAGCGCTACCCCGGGGGCATCCTGACCGGGCAGACCGCGCTCTACGCCCACGGGCTCGTGACCGCGCCCCCCGACCGGATCGACCTGGCCACGAAGCGCGGTGGGACCAAGATACGCGACGCCGCCGTGCGCCAGCACTTCATCCCGGAGGGATGGCTGGGCGTCGGGAGGTCGACCGTCTCGGTGGACGGGACCGAGCTTGCCGTTTACGACCCCGAGCGCATGCTCCTCGAGCTCATGCGCTCGCGCAACAAGCTGCCCTACGACCTCTACCGGGAGGCCGTCGCCTCGTTCCGCAGGCGGTCGGAGCGGCTGGACATATACAGGCTGCAGGACTACGCGGAGGCAATCCCGCACGGCGAGGCACACCTCGAGCGCGCCATGGAGGAGGTATTCTGATGGACCTGAACGAGATGAGGGCGCGCTACGAGCGCGAGGAGGGCTACTCCTGCCTCAACGCGACCGCGCGCGTCTGCCAGGACGTGATCCTCTCAAAGCTGGCGGCATCCGGCATGCGCGACCGAGTGACGGTCAAGGGAGGGGTCCTGATGTGCGCGCTGTCGGGGAGCGGGCGCCGCGCAACCCAGGACATAGACCTCGACTTCGTGCGGTACCCGATGACCGACGCCTCCATTCGCTCCTTTGTGTCCGCCCTCTCGAACCTCGGCGACGGCGTAACCGTCCGCATCGCCGGCGAGATAGAGGAGCTGTCGCAGCAGGACTACAAGGGCAGGCGCGTCAACCTCAAGGTCAGCGACGGGCGCAGCACGTTCGACACGAAGTTCGACCTGGGGGTCCACGCGAGCGCTGCGATGGAGCAGGACGAGCTGTGGTTCGACGTGGCACACCGGCAGGAGGGCGTCTGCCTGCTTGCGAACTCGAAAGAGCAGGTGTTCGCCGAGAAGCTCAAGTCCCTGCTGCGCCACGACATCCGAACGGCCCCGGAAACTCGTTTCATGGAGCGTTTCATGGAAAATCCCCCCCCCCCAATCTAGCAACGGTTCAGAGTCTACTAGATTGGGGGGGGACGCGAGCCAAGTCGACAAGGGCAGTTAACCGGCGGCTATTCATGCCTCGATTTAGAACCGCTCGAGAATCTCCGCGGCGTTCTCTCGCAGATAGATATCTAGGTCCGGCACGGCAAACTGCACGTAGCCCCTCTGCGGAGCTTGAATAACCTCTCTTTGAAGCAGCTTAGCCCTAATAGAGCTGACCTCATTGGTCTTTTTACCCATGCGTTTAGCAATCTCAGATGATTTGGACTGCTGCTTATCCTCGCACATGGCCAAAAGGTATTTGATATCGTTGAGTCCAAGTCCAGAAATCGCGGGCTCGTGAACAACATCGTGAAAACGAGCCTCTGCCAGCGCAATGCCTTCGGTGACGTCGACCTCGCTCACAATGGCACTTTTGGCACGATGCAAGTTGGCGCGTTGCCAAATGGAGTAACCGACCAGTTGCACCAGATAGGCATAGCCCTTAGTGGCCTTAGCGGCTCTCGACAGAAGATCGTCCTCTATGGTCAAACCAGTCGCGACAAAGCTATCGCCCATAGAGAGCGCTACCTCCACCTGGTTGATAGGCGCCAGATCTTCGGAGAGGGCACGACGCAAGAACGTAAGCGCCTTGCCGTTAATAAGATCCATAACGCCGGCGGGTAAGCCGGCAAAGGCAAGTGCGATATCTACTTATATCGAATAATATCGAGCTGTATAAGCTTGTATAAACTTATCGCGGAAGTATCGAGCTTTCGTAATATGACTTAGTTAGTAGTCCACCATTGCTTTCTTCCAAGCTCATAGCGAAAGAAAGTTCAGGACTTCCTAAACCCATTGCCTTAGACCGAGAAATACTCACTCTCGGCAGATAGGTTTGGCCCCAACCACGGATCGCCATCGAGGAAGAACTCCGGCCAGCGCTGCATGAACAGTGCCTGCTCTCGCTTCCAGCGGCGCAGCTTTTCCTCGTTGGCCTCTTCCCTGCCGCGCGAGGTGA
>ERZ1673746.754-NODE-754-length-30760-cov-5.237128_pt1 | contig 30760 bp, 21 predicted proteins | sample MGYA00580205_ERZ1673746 | MGnify/ENA primary metagenome ERZ1673746 (study PRJEB41218, sample SAMN15661771) | gut metagenome | host: Homo sapiens | place: Canada: London | collected 2015-08-20/2019-03-30 | study: EMG produced TPA metagenomics assembly of...
TTACTGCCTCAAAACATAAAAACCATCCTGAAGACTGTCTTATCCTCCGGATTCCTCAGACCAATCAGCGTCCCAGCAGCGCCAGCAGCTTTTCCTTGGGCACAAGGCCCACGCTGCGGTTTTTTTCCTGGCCGTTTTCAAACAGCACCACCGTCGGGATGCTCATAACGCCGAAGCGCTGGGCAAGGCCCGGTTCTTCGTCGATGTTCACCTTGCAGACCTTTACATCCGTCTGCTCCGCCGCAAGCTGGTCGATGACCGGCGCCAGCATACGGCACGGACCGCACCAGCTCGCCCAGAAATCCACCAGCACCGGGCCGGAAGCCTTTGCCACCTGTTCTTCAAAATCCTGTGTTTTCACATTTACCGCCATAATCTTATCTCCTTTTGTGTTATCGCCCGCTGTGCGGCGCTTTCACCGCCGGCGGGATTGGTTTCTTTTTCCTTAATAATACTATACCATTTTAGTATAAAATATGCAAGTCCTATTTCTGTTCCCAGGCACGGCTCTTTTCATAGTTTGCGCCGGCCCCTATGGAAATAGTCACGGCGGCGCATCTGTTTATGCGGCCGGCAAACAGCCCCGGCTGCTTTTGTTGTTGAAGGAGCCCCTCGAACGTAAAATAAACCGCACCTGCGTACGCGCCGCCGAAAGATATGCGGCTGCGCGCGGCAGATGCGGTCTTAGGCAACACCGCACAATTCACGGCTGATGCCTTAAGCGTCACCTCGCTTGCAGATTTTCCGGCAACTGTCACAAAAATGCTCGCGAATACACAAAGTATTCGCTGCGCTTTTTGTTTAACCTGCCAAAAAATCTGCCGGCGCGATTCGACACTTAGAATTGTGCGGTGTTGCCCTTATTTTAAGGCTTCGGCCCGGACGGCCTTACGGTTCCTGCCCTCCGTTGAGCAGCGCGTTCAAATTGGCCAGCAGGTCGTCCGACAGCGCGGACCCCTGCTTTTGCTGGCCGCGCGGCGCAGTGAACACCGGAGGTTTCGCGGCAGCTCCCACAGACGGTGCAGAAGGCTCCTGCGCGCGCTGCATTTCCGGCTTCTTCTGCCCGGATACAGGCGCCGCCGGGGAAGCCTCCCCCTTCCGGGCCGCTGAAGCAGCGGCCGCTTCTCCCGCATCCGCCTTACTTCCCATCGGAGGGATGGGCGCGGAATAAGGGATGATCACAGGCTCTTCGGCGCGCGCGGGCGCAGGCTGCGCCTGCGGCGTGCCCGCCACCGCCGCGGCGGACGGCCTAGCATAGGGGCCCGACAACGGAACGCTGGGCGCGATCGGCGTGGGCTGCGGCACATAGGGCTGTTTCGCCTCCGTCCCACGCGGCGGCGGGGGCGGCGGCGTGTTCAAAATGCGGGCCGCCTCCGCGTCCGGTTCGATATAGGGCGCGGTATGAGGCGTATAGGGGTCAAACGGGGCAAACGGCATGGCACGCGGTGCATGCGGTTTTCCAAACGGGATCTGTGAGCCGGATTCCGGCGGCTCCTTCGGCGGCACCTGCGGGATCTCCACCTTCTGCACCACGGGCTGCGCCGGCGCTTCCGGAATATCATAAGGCGCATTGCCCGGCGCACCGCCGCGAGCCGCGTGCTGGACCGCGTCGTATTGCTCCTCCAGGACGGCGGGCCTGTCTCCCTGAGGCGTTACGTTGCGCCCCGGCAGCGGCCTGCCATTCGTTGCGCGGTAGCGTGGACGGGAGGCTTCAAAGGCCGGCGGCTGCAGCTCCTGCTGCGGTTCCTCTGCCGCGGGCGGCACAGAGGACGGCATGGGCGCCATGGGCTGCTGGACTGCAGCGCGCCGTCCGGCGGCCGCTGTCTGCGGGAGATCCGCCTCTCTCGCCTGCACAACGGCCGCTCCTCCGTCACGCCCCAGGGCGGGCGCTCGGTCAAACCGGTCGTCCCTTCGAGATGCATACAAAGGATAACCGCCCTCCGGCGCGGCCGCATAAGGCGCGCGATGGTCCGGGCCGCAGCGGCGCGCGTACTCCTGTTCCCGCAGCGCTTCATCGTAGCGTATGCGGCGCAGGGCCTCCTGACGAAGCCGTTCCTCTTCATAAAAACGGTCGCGCAGTTCATCTTCATAGCGCACGCGGCGCAGAGCGCTGTAATAGGCGTCTTCTTCCCTGCGGGCGCGCACATATCGGTCGTATTCGCTGTCCGGCGCAAAAGCGGGAACCGCCCCGTCCCGAACGCTCCGCCCCTCCCGTACAGGGTACGCCGCATGCTCCTGCACAGCGTATTCACGGGCCGGAGCGGGCTCCTGCGGCGCTGGGGGCGCTGCCGGTTGGGCCGGCTGCGGCTGCGCGGCGGGCGCATTTTCAGGGAAACGCTCCACCTGCGCGCCAAGCGAGGACAGGCTGCGCTCGGTATTGCCCAGCGCGGCGGTGATGCCGTCGGTGGCTTTCTGCAGATCGCCCGTCGCCGCCAGTATCTTGGCGTCCACCGCCGCAAGCTGCGCCTTCAGCACAGCGATGCTGGCCGCAATGCCGTCGGCGGACTCCGCCAGCCCCGCCTTCGCTTTACTCTTTTCCACCTTTGCTTGGGCCACAATGGCTGCGGCGTCCTCTTTCGCCTTTTCAATGTGCGCCGTCGCCTGAGCGTCAGCCGCGCGCAGAATGTCCCGCGCCTTGAGCTGCGCCTGCTGCAGCAGGGCCTGGTCGCCGCTGCTTCCCGAAGCGGACGCGTTCTGCCCGGTCGGCAGCGGCGCGCCGCGGCGTGTCAAAGCGCGCGTCAGATCGTCCACCGTTTCGCTCAGCCGCGCATTGTCGCTTTTCAGCGCGGCGTTTTCCTGCTCCCGGGCAAAGAGGCGGCTGCGCACCGCGGCGATCTCGTCGTTGGCCTTGTCCACCTCTGTGCGCAGCGCAGCAGCCTCTGCCACCGCGTCCTCCGCACGTTTTTTCTGGTTCTCCAGCTCGTTGAATACCTGCTTTGCCTTCTGCGCCAGTGTGCTTCCCTGCCGGCGCACGCCTGTCAGGTCTTTTTGGAGCGCGGCGATGGTGTCCTCCAGCGCCCGCGCTTTCTCCGCGTTTGCCGCGGAGATGCGCTCGATGTAAGACAGCACCTCCACCCGGTTAAAGCCGAAAAGCTCGGTATGAAATTCCGTCTCCGGGCCGGCGCCCGTCATGCCGTCCTGCTGTTTTTCCTCCAGTGTCTGCACACGCGCGCCTCCTTTCGTCTGTGCTGCGGCCGGGGCGCACGCAGCGCCATTCAGCCAAAAAAGCGGGGCTTAACGCCCCGCTTTTCCCAAGGTTGCTCAGTTGTTTCCGCGGTTGTTCAGCAGGCCGAGGATATCGTCGAAATAGCTGTTGTCGTCTTCCTCCACCGCGGGGGCGGGCTGCACCGGCTGCGTGGGAGCAACGGGCTGCACCGGCTGCGCCGGGGCCACGGGCGCGGTGTCGTTTCGGAATGCTGCCGGCGGCACCTTGCCGGTGAACGCAGACGCATTCTGCGGCACGTCCATGGGGTCGCTGCCCACAAGGCCCGCGTCAAAGCCTGTGGCGATGACGGTAATGCTCATCTCATCCTTCAGGTTCTCGTCGAACGCGGCGCCCCAGATGATGTTCGCTTCGGGGTGCGCGGAATTGGTGATGAGGCTGGCGGCCTTTTCCACATCGTCCAGGCCGATGTCCGGCGAGGAGGTGATGTTGATGATAACGCCGCGCGCGCCGGAAATGCTCGTCTCCAAAAGCGGGCTGGAAATGGCCGCGTTGGCCGCGTCCTCCGCCTTGTTCACGCCCTTGGCGGAACCAACGCCCATGTGCGCGTAGCCCGCGTCCTTCATGATGCTGCGCACGTCCGCAAAGTCCAGGTTGATGAAGGCCGCCACATTGATCAGCGAGGAGATGCTCTCCACGCCCTGGCGCAGCACATTGTCGGCCGCTTCAAAAGCGTTCAGCAGCGTGATCTTTTCCTGGCTGATGAGCTTCAGGCGCTCGTTGGGGATGACGATGAGGGAATCCACACGCTCCAGCAGGCCGGCGATGCCGATCTCGGCCATGTTCATTTTGCGCTTGCCTTCAAAGGCAAAGGGCTTCGTGACGATGCCCACGGTAAGAATGCCAAGCTCCTTGGCCACTTCGGCCACCACAGGCGCGGCGCCCGTGCCCGTGCCGCCGCCCATACCGGCGGTGATGAAGGCCATCTGCGCGCCCTTGAGGGCGGTGGCGATCTCGTCGCGGCTCTCCTCGGCGCTGCGCTGGCCGATCTCGGGGTCGGCGCCCGCGCCGCGTCCCTTCGTCAGCTTCGCGCCAAGCTGCACCTTCTGTGTGGCTTTGGAGGCAAACAGCGCCTGCTGATCGGTATTCATGCTGATAAATTCAACACCGCGCAGGCCGCTTTGCACCATGCGGTTGACAGCGTTTCCGCCGCCGCCGCCCACGCCGATGACCTTGATGTTCGTTATATTCTGCAGTTCTTCATCGAGGATAAATGCCACGAGAATTCCCCCTAAAGACAATTTTGTACTATACACTAAGTATTAGGATACCAGATTTCAGATTTGATTTCAATAGCCATTCCAAGATTATGTAAAAATAAAGTATATATAGTCGGTTACGCCCGGTGCTCTCACAGTACGCCCGCGCGCCAGCGGGCGCGGCCAAGGCCGTCCTCCCCGCGGGAGCTCACGTCCAGAGTGCCCCGCTCTTCCTCGCCCAGGCTGTCGCTGGTCTGGCCGGGGGTCACCATTTCCCACGCCCATTTGATTTTATAATCCAGGTCGTTGGTGGTGCCCAGCACGATGCGGATGCGGTCCTGATACAGGAAGCTCAGTTCCAGCGTGTTCGTCAGGTCCACCTCGCTGATGGGGCCCAGCCCCTGCGCCTGCGCCTTGGTAAGCACGGTCTGCAGGACGGACAGCTTGTCCTCCTCGGTAAACTTCACCGGCTGGCCCGGCGCGGGCGCGTCGGCCTGCGCGCCGTCGATGCGCACAAGCCCCGCGGGCGCCTCGGCATCCACACGCAGCACCTTGTAGCTTTGGCTCAGAACCGCCCAGCCCGCCGCGCTCTCCACGGTGTAGGTCTCCACCGCGGGCGTAGCTGTGATGACCACGGTGTCCGGCAGGCGGCGCTTGATCTCCACGCTCTCCAGATACGGCAGCGCCGCGGCGATGGCCTGCTGCGCCTCCGCCGTATTGAACCCGAACAGGTTTTCCCCCGCCGGTTGGCCGAAAGCCGCGACGATCTGGCTGTCGTCGTAGGCCAGCTGCCCGTCGGGAGATTCGACGGTGACTGTCTCGATCTTAAACAGCACGGCCGCCGAGATCAGGAACCCGGCCGCCAGCAGCACGGCAATCAGCACGCCCGCCAGAATGCCGCGCCGGACGCGGCGGCGGCGCGCTTCGCCCGGTGTGAGGGGGCGGGGCGGACGCTTTTTCCTCCGCTTTTTCCGGGCCTTTCCGCTTTTCCCCGGCGGCGGCCCGCCCGGCGTGCGGGCCGGGCCGGGCGAAGCGCTGTTTGCGCGGGGTTGGCGGGGCCTGTCCGCGCTCTGGTCGTACACACCCGGGCGCGGCTTCAGCTCCGCCTCCTGTTCCGGCAGAGCGCGCCAGCGCGGCTCTTCCCGCTGAGGCGCACGGCGCACGTCCTGCTGCGGGCGCCGTTGTGCCTCGGTCTGTGCCTGGGAACGCGGCGGCCGGCCGTATATTTCCTCCCGGCCGCGGGCCTGCGGGCCCCCGTCGCGAGGCTGCCGCGGCTCCGGAATGCCCGCGTTGTTTCCGGCGGCCGGCGCGGTTCCCCGCCCCTGCTGCGGGGCCTGCGGCGCCGTATTCACGAACGGAGCCGCAGGACGGGCCGGGGAACCGGCGGGCACGCCGGAGGACGCCCCTGCCGATTTGTTATAATCGTACACGACTCGCCCGCCCGCGGGCTTGCGCGGCTGCCTGGGCACATCCGCATCGTATGTATACACGGGCCGCTGCGGCGCCTGGCGGCGCGGCTGCGGTTCGTTTTTTGGATAAACGGGTTTCTGCGGCGGCGTGCTGCGTGCCAAAACGCGCCACTCCTTTCTCGTCAACGTCTTTGCGGCCCGGCGCCGCATGCAGCGGGAGCTCTTTTTGTTTCACCTGCCCCTGCCGCCGCACGGCCGTGCGGATGCGGACCGGCCGGCCCTTCTCCCCCGGCCCGGAGTTTTCTATTATCATAGCACGGTCCCGGCATTCCGGCAACCGCGCCCGCACGGTTCACCCCAGCTGCGCGTGATGCGCGCCCCCAGCGGTGCAAGCAGCGCCGCAATGTCCTCGTAGCCGCGGCTGATATGCTCCGCGCCCATGACGCGGGTGCTGCCCTGTGCCTGCAGCGCGGCGATGACCAGCGCCGCCCCGCCGCGCAGGTCGGGCGCTTCCACGTCCGCTCCGTTCAGCAGGTCCATGCCGTGGACATGCAGCGTCCGGCCGCAAACATTCACGCTGGCACCCAGCCGCAAAAAGCCTTCGGCGCAGGCAAAACGGTTTTCAAAAATCGTGTCCGTCACACGGCTTTCCCCCTGCGCCCGCAGCAGCGCCGCCGCCATCAGGGGTGCCGCGTCCGTTGGGAACGATGGATACACGCCCGTATCCCACCCTCCCGCGGCGCGCAGAGCGCCCGAGCTTGCCAGCGCCACAGAGCTGTCCCCCGAGGCCGACACCATGCATCCGGCCCTGCGCAGGATGCGCAGCACCTCGGCCAGATGGGCGTTGCAGGTATTGGTGAGCAGCACCTCGCCGCCGCAGCCCGCCACAGCGCACAGCACGGTGGCCGCGGTAATGCGGTCCGGGCAGACGGCATGCTGCGTGCCCATCAGCAGCTCCCGGCCGCGGATGTGCAGCACCCGCGTGCCGACGCCTGTGATATCCGCGCCCGCGCCCTGCAAAAAGCGCGCCAGATCCGTCACCTCCGGCTCCACGGCCGCGCCGCGCAGCACCGTCTCTCCTCTGGCTGCGGCCGCCGCCATGAGAAGCGTCTCGGTGGCGCCCACACTGGGGAAGCGCAGGCAGATATCCGCGCCCGCAAGGCCGTCCGGCGCAGTGACCTCCAGCGCGCCGCCGTCCTTCTCCGTGATATGCGCCCCCATCTTCTCAAGGCCGGAAAGATGCATATCAATGGGCCGCGCGCCCAGGCGGCAGCCGCCGGGCGTATAGATGTCCGCGCGGCCCGTGCGGGCCAGCAGCGGCGCCAGATAGAACAGCGAGGAGCGCATCGCGCGCATCAGCGGCTCCGGCACTGCGCTGCCCGGAAATTCCGGCGGCGTAATGACGGCGCGCCCATTCTCCAGCAGGACCTTGCAGCCCACGCTTTGCAGGATGCGCGCCGAAGCCTCCACGTCGGACAGATGCGGCACGTCCGTGAGCGTCACCGTGCCGCGGCACAGCACCGACGCCGCCATGATGGGCAGCACACTGTTCTTTGCGCCGGGTATCCGCACCTCTCCAAAAAGGCCGCTGCCTCCGCTGATCGTCAAAATTTCCATATCCCGCACCCCGTTTCGTAGAATGGAGCCCAGTGTCCCAGACTGTAACCCATCCTATGCAAACAGGGCCGTTTGTGTTAAAAGCGCGCCGTTTACGCTGTGGTTTTCATCAATCGGTCCAGATTTTCGCAGATCTTATCCAGCGAATCCGGCTGGGCCAGCGCACGCGCTTTCGCCCCCATGAGCATCAATTCCGCAGGGTCCTTCGTCAGCTTGTCGACGATGCCGATGAGCTTCTCGCCCGTCAGCTCCTTTTCCTCAACCACAACGGCCGCGCCCAGCTTCTGCAGCTGCATGGCGTTGTGGTACTGGTGGTTTTCCGCCACGTTGGGCGACGGGATGAGCACCGAGGCGCGCCCCACGGCCGCGATCTCCGCCAGCGTCAGCGCGCCCGCCCGGCTGATGACCAGGTCCGCCGCGGCCAGCATCTCCGGCATGTTGTCGATGTACTCCCGGATGATGAACTTCGGGCTGTGGTCGATGCCCAGCCGCGCGGCAAGGGCTGCAAAATCCGCTTTTTCAATGCTGCCCGTCGCATGCACATGAAGGAAATCACGCTGCGCGATCTCCCATTTTGCCAAATCGGCCACGCGTTCGCCCAGCACCTGCGCGCCCAGGCTGCCGCCGAAGGAGATGATGACGGCCTGCCCCTCCTTCGCGCCCAGCGCGCGGCGTGCGGCGGGACGGTCCTGCCGGAACATCTCCTCCCGCACCGGGTTGCCCGTAACGACCGTCTTGTCCGGCGCGCCCAGACGCTGCACGGCGTCGGGCATGGCCGCGAACACCAGGTCCACCTGCTTTGCCAGGATCTTGTTGGTCACGCCGGGGAAAGCGTTCTGCTCGTGAATGGCCGTGCGGATGCCCCTGCGGGCCGCGGCCTGCACCACCGGCCCGCTGACGTACCCGCCCGCGCCGATGACAAGGTCCGGCTTTACCTCCCGCAGGATGGCGCCGGCGCGCGGGCCGCTCAGCGCCAGGTGCCAAAGGGCAACCAGGTTCCGCGCGATGTTCTTCGGCGTCAGGCGGCGCTGGATGCCGTTCACCTCGATGGGATGGAACGCATAGCCCGCCTTGGAGACAAGGCCGTACTCCATTCCCTTCTGCCGTCCGGCGAAGTGTATCTCCGCGTCCGGATGGCGTTTTTTCAGCGCGCCCGCAATGGCGAGCGCCGGGTTGATGTGTCCGGCTGTGCCGCCGGCGGCGATCAATACACGCATAGGTACCTCCTGCTTTCGCGCAATACCGCACGGTTCCAGGCGCCGGGCCGTGCCGGAAAACTTTTCACCGGCGGTCTGCCCCCGCTCAAAAAATAAAATTGCAGCCGCGCGGCCCTGCCGCGCGCCGCTATACCTTCTCCGCGCCGCCCTGGCGGGAGACCGAAAGCACAACGCCCATCTCGCCCAGCAGCATCAGCAGGGACGTGCCTCCGTAGGAAAAAAACGGCAGGCTGATGCCCGTGTTCGGAATGGTCTTCGTCACCACGGCGATATTCAGCACCGCCTGCAGCGTCACCTGCACGATAACGCCCACCACCAGCATGGAGCCGAATTTGTCTTTTGCGTGCCACGCCACATAAATGCCCCGCAGCAAAAGCGCCACAAAAAGGAAAATCACCAGCAGCGCGCCGATAAAGCCCAGCTCTTCACAGATGACGGAGAAAATAAAGTCGTTCTGCGGCTCGGGCAGGTACAGGTGTTTCTGCTTGGAGTTGCCGATGCCAAGGCCCGTCAGCCCGCCCGAGCCGATGGCGTACATGCTCTGGATGATCTGGTGGCCGTCGCCCTGGGCGTCCAGCCACGGGTTCTGCCAGCTTTCGATGCGGCTCATGGCATAGGGCACAAGGTCCGGCACCAGCACAACGGCGCCCGCCACGCCCGCCACAACGCCCGCGATGGCAAGGCCGAACCACACAAGCCCCGTGCCGCCCACAAACATCATCAGTCCCCCGATGCCCAAAATGAGCACCGTGCCTGAAAGATGCGGCTCCAGCAGCATCAGCCCCGCGATCACGCCGAGGATGACGACGAAGGGCAGCACGCCGTAGGCAAAGGTCTTCATGCGCTTATGGTTGATGGAAATGATGTGCGCGAACAGCACGATGACCGCGAACTTCGCCACCTCCGAGGGCTGCAGATTGCCGCCGATGGGCAGGAATATCCACCGCTTCGCGCCGTTCAGCTCCGGCATGAAGAGCACGACGATGAGCAGTACGACCGTGACGGCCATGATGGGCCACGCAAATTTGTGGAAGATGTGGTAATCCACGTGGGACGCGACGAACATCACGACCACGCCCACCGCGGCGAACAGCGCCTGCTGGCGGATGAAGTGGAAGCTGTCGCCCTTGAAGCGGTAATACGCCGTGGCATAGCTGGCGCTGAACAGCATCACCAGCCCGAACACCACCAGCGTCAGCACGATGATGGCCAGCGGCCAGTCCAGCGGCGGCTGGCTGAGCAGCCGGATGCGGGCCTCGGACTTGCGTTTTAACTTTTTGGCTGCTTCTGGCATCGGGAACCTCCGAAGATACAAAATTGCCCGCGCCGGCCGCATCGGCACAGGCTGCTTATTGGGGAATCAGGATACGTAGACAAAAATACCGCCCAGCACCACGCCCACCAGCGTGATGAAGCTGAACACGGAGACGATCTTCACCTCGCTCCACCCGCACATTTCAAAGTGGTGGTGGATGGGGCTCATTTTAAAAATACGCTTGCCGTGGGTCAGCTTGAAATATGTTACCTGCAGCATCACGCTGAACGCCTCGATCAGGTAGATAACACCCATGAAAAGGAGCAGCTCCGGCCGGCCGATGCCGTAAGCCACGGCCACCACCGCGCCCCCCAGGAACATACTGCCCGTATCGCCCATAAACGTTTTGGCCGGGTAAAAGTTCCACGCAAGGAAGCCCGCGCAGCCGCCCGCCACGGCCGCGGCAAACAGCGCCATGGTAGTGTTTCCCAAAAGGCTGGCGATAAACATGAAGCCCATCATTACAACAAAGGTGACGCTGGACGCCAGCCCGTCGATGCCGTCCGTCAGGTTGACGGCGTTCACCATGCCGATGATGAGGAGGAACGAGAGGACGTAAAAGAACCAGCCGAAGTCCACCGCGCCCAGCAGCGGCAGCGTCACGATGGTGGACAGCGTTCCGTTGAGATACAGCGAGGAAAGGTACGCCCCGGTGATGAGCACCTGCGCCACGATCTTATAGCGCGCCATCAGGCCCAGGTTGCGCTTTTTCACCACCTTGATATAGTCGTCCACAAAGCCCACCAGGCCGAAGGCGTAAGCCGTCAGCACGCCGATGAACAGCGAGACGCTGGTGCCGGAAAGCCAGCCCCCCAGCAGGCTGGGCACGCTGAGCGCCAGAACCGTATAGCCCAGCACCACGCCCACAAGGACACCCAGGTAAAACGTCAAACCGCCCATGGTGGGCGTGCCGTTTTTGCCCTGGTGCCAGGTGGGGCCGATCTCCTTGATGGTCTGGCCGAAGTGAAGCCTGCGCAGCGCGGGGATGATCAGCAGGCCGGAGGCCGCTGTGATCGCCAGCGCGCCGAAGGCCGCCGCCATAAGGGCATATTTTTCCATAATTTACACGCTCCCGGTAATTTTTGCGCGGCCGCGCCGCGTCCCGGCCCGATGCGCACGGTCTTTCCGCTGGGCACCCGGCTTTCTTTTATTTTCAGGCAATGCCGCACAATTCCAGGTGTTGAATCGCGCCGGCAGATTTTTTTGGCAGTTTAAACAAAAAACGCAGCGAATACTTTGCGCATTTGCGAGGCTTTTGGAGGCAACTGCCGGAAAATATGCAAGCGGGGCGACACTTAAGGCATCAGCCATGAATTGTGCGGTGCTGCCTTTAATCCCTGGGCACGGCTTTGTAAAACCCGTCCAGAATCGTCTCGAACGCCATGCCGTGGCTGGCCTTCACCAAAACCGCGTCGCCCGGGCGGCAGTACGCCGTAAGGCGGGCCAGCGCTTCGTCCTTGTCCCTGCAATGCACCGCGTTCGCGCCCAGTGCGGCGGCGCTGTCGCGGCCGGTCCGCATGGCCCCGCCCACGGTCAGCAGCAGGTCCACACCGCAGCGCGCCGCCAGCGCGCCCACCTCGGCGTGAGCCTGCCGGGTGATGGTGCCCAGCTCGAACATATCGCCCAGCACCGCGACCCTCCGTCCCCGGACAGGATATTCCTTCAGCGTCAGCAGCGCGGCGCGCATGCTGTCGGGGTTCGCGTTGTAGCAGTCCTCGATGACCGTCACGCCGCCGTGCTCCACCACATGCTGGCGGTGGCCCGTCGTTTGATAATTCGCCAGCGCCGCGGCCGCAGCAGCCGGTGCAAGGCCCAGGCGCGTGGCCAGCGCATAAGCCGAAAGCGCATTGCGCACATTGTGCAGGCCCATGGCCGGGATATACGCGGGCAGGCTTCCGTGCGCCTTGTCCGCGATGGTGAACCGCGTGCCCTCCGCCCCGGAAACGATATCCAGCGCCCGCACGTCCGCGTCCGGGTTTTCAACGGCGAACAGCACCTTCTCAAGGTCCGGCCGGACGGCCGCGCCGGGCAGATAATCGTCGTCGCCGTTCACCACCAGCGGCGCGCCCTGCGGCAGCCCCTCGCAGATCTCCAGCTTTGCCCTGAGGATATTTTCCCGCGTGCCCAGCTGCTTCAGATGGGAGCGCCCGATGCAGGTGATGACAGCGCCCGCAGGCTTTGCTGCCAGCGTCAGCTTCCGGATCTCGCCCAGGCCCTGCATGCCCATCTCCACCACGGCGTACTCCACGCTTTTGTCCAGGCGGAACAGCGTGTTCGGCATGCCGATCTCGTTGTTCTGGTTCCCCTCGGTCCTGAGTGTTTTGCCGAAAGCCGAAAATACCGCGTAACAGAACTCTTTTGTCGTCGTTTTGCCCACGCTGCCCGTCACGCCCGCCAGCAGCGGGCTGTACAGCGCGCGGTAGTTCGCGCCCAGCCGGATCATCGCATCCAGCGCGTCCGGCACCTGCACGCATTTCTCCGGCGGCACGCCCGGCACCGGGCGCTGCACCACAACGCCCGCCGCTCCGGCCTCCAGCGCCCGGAGCGCGTAATCGTGGCCGTCCACGCGCTCGCCCCGGATGCACACGAACAGGCTCCCCGGCCCGGCCTCCCGGCTGTCCGTCACCACCGACGCGATCTCCGGGTCCCCTGCCAGGGCGCCCAGCCCCCGCAGCAGCACACTCGACAAAACAGGCTGCATATACAATCCTCCATGCTCTGAATACTCGCCGGGCGGCGTCAGGCTTTGTCCAGCCCTTTGCGCTCCAGCCACTCGCGGACGATCCTGTGTTCGTCCAGATAAAGGGTCACCCCGTCGATGACCTGGTAATCCTCGTGACCCTTTCCGCACAGCGCCAGCACATCGCCCGGGCGCAGCATATCCAGCGCCCGGTTCACAGCCGTGCGCCGCTCCACCTCCACGATGTACGGCTTGCCCGAAGCGGCCAGCACCGGCTCGGCGTCCTTTATTATAGCACAAGGATCTTCCTTGCGGGGATTATCCGACGTTAAAACTGCAAAATCAGCATATTTCACCACGGCTTCGCTCATCAGCGGGCGTTTTTTTGCATCGCGCTCGCCCGCGCAGCCATACAGCACCACCAGCCGCCCCTCCACGAAAGGCGCAACGCCCGCGAGCACCTTTTCAATGGCGTCGCCCGTGTGGGCATAGTCGCACAGGATGGTGAACGCGCCGTGATACAGCACCTCGCACCGGCCGCGCACCCCGCGGGAGGCCGAAAGCGCGGCCGCGGCGTCCCGCGCGGGGATGCCCAGCGCAATGGCCGCGGCCGCCGCCGCCAGCGCGTTGTGCACCGAGTAATCCCCGGGCATGGGGAAATCGATGCGCTGGATGAAGCCGCGGCCCACCATCTCGAACTTCACGCCCGAGGCCGAGAGCCGGATGTTGCGGGCGGTGTAATCCGCCGCGTCGTCGCCTGCGGAAAAGGTGATGCGCTCCGGCCCATGCACCTCGTCCAGCAGGCGGCGGCCGTAGCTGTCGTCCAGGTTCACCACCATGTGCTTCACCTGGCTGAACAGGCTTTTCTTCGCGGCGAAATAGTTTTCAAAGGTCTTGTGATAATCCAGATGATCCTGCGTCAGGTTCGTGAACACGCCCACCTCAAAGGTAAGGCCCCACAGCCGCAGCTGGTCCAGCGCCTGGCTGCTGGCTTCCATTACCGCGAACGTGCAGCCCGCCAGCACCATGCGGCTGAACAGCGCGTTCAGGTCCCACGGCTCGGGCGTGGTATATTTTGCGGGCACGTCCATGGCGTCGATCTCGGTGTGGATGGTGCCAATGAGCCCCGCTTTGCAGCCCGCCTGCTCCAGCGTCTGCTTGATGAGCGTGGTGACGGTGGTTTTTCCGTTGGTGCCCGTGACGGCCACCAGCCGCAGCTTTTCGGCGGGACGGCCGAAAAAATTCTGGCACAGCTGCGCGTATGCCTTGCGGCCGGAGGCCACCTGCACCTCGCCGGGCAGGCCCAGCGGACGCTCGGTGACGATGCACACGGCGCCCGCCTCCAGCGCCTTGCGCGCGTGGTCGTGCCCGTCGGTCGTCATGCCCCTGGCGCACACGAACACCGCGCCCGGGCAGGCCCGGCGGGAATCCTGCGTAACGAGCACCGCCTCGCCCTGCGGCAGCGTGCCGGTATACGGCACGCCGCTGAACAATACCTGTAACTCCATGGATGCACTCCCCTTTCGTGCCGCGCCGCGCGGCCCGCCGCCCTGACGCGGCCTGTTAATCCAGAACGGTGGTATCGTGGAACGTCACCTCGATGACAGACCCGATCTCCACCTGCGTATCGGCCGCAATGTCCTGCTCTGTGACCACGATGGTGCTGCCGCCGCCCGTCACGCCCTTTTCGCTGACGTTCAGGCCCAGCGATTTCAGCGTGGCGCACGCCGCGTCGTAGCTCATATCCGTCAGGTTCGGCACCGTGACAAGGTCGCCGCCGCTCTCGGAGCGGTCCTCCGAATACAGGATGATCGTGGACTGGCGCGGCACGATGGTGCCCGCCGCCGGGTACTGATACAGAACGGTATCGCCTGTGGCGCGCTCGATGTCCACATTGAAGCCGGATTCGCGCAGCTTGCCGGCGGCGGCGTTCACACTGGAGCCTGCCACGTTGGGCACCGCCGTCTCCACCTTTGCCAGCTCCGCCTCGGTGTACTCCTTGGGCACCCCCAGCGTCTGGAGCGCCTCGTCCAGCACACTTTGCACCACGGGCGCGGCCAGACGGCCGCCGTAATAGGTTCCCTGTTCGTCGTGCGGCGTGTCCAGCATCACCAGCACCGCGATCTGCGGGTCGTCCCCGGGCGCGAAGCCCCAGTAAGAGGAATAATAGGTCTGCTCTTCGTCCGACAGCGCCTGCTTGCGCTGGCTGGTGCCGGATTTGCCGCCCGCCTTATAGCCGGCCACATAGCCCGTCTTGTTGCCGCCGGTCAGCGTCTTGCCATCCGCAGCCGTCATATTTACGCTTCTCGTCAGCAGCTCGCGCATGGTGGCGCTGGTCTCGGCCGAGAGCACCTGCCGCTTCACTTCCGGCTCCACGTTTTCAATGATATTCCCGTCCGCGTCCAGCACCTGCTTCACCACGTGAGGCTGTACCAGATATCCGCCGTTGATGACGGCGCAGGCCGCAGTGATCATCTGGATGGGCGTGGTGGACGTCGTCTGCCCGAAGGCGGAGGAGGCCAGCTCCACGGGCCCCATTTTTTCCAGCGGGACGTACTGTGTCGTCCCCTCGTCGTCCATGTCGACGCCCGTTTTCTCGTAGAAGCCGAAGGCCTGCATATAATTGCAGAACGTCTCCGCCCCCATCATCTGCCCCAGCGTGACATAGTAGGGGTTGCACGAGCCGTCCAGGCCGCCGAAGAAGTCCAGCGTGCCGTGGTTGGTGTGCGCGCACCGCATGGTGCGGCCCGCCACGGTGATGGAGCCCTTGCAGGTGTACGAGGTGTTCAGGTTCGCCGCGCCGGAGTCCAGCGCGGCCGAAGCCGTGATGACCTTGAACACCGAGCCGGGGTAGTACAGGTCGGCCACCGCCTTGTTGCGCCATTGCGCCCACTGCGCGGTATACCGCGCGTCCGCCCGTTCGTTTTCATCCGCAATGGCCGCGATCTGTGCCGCCAGCGCCTCGTCCGCAATGGTGTAAGGGTCCTGCAGGTTGTAGTCCGGCATCGTCGCCATGGCCAGGATCGCGCCCGTGTTCACGTCCATCACGATGCCCACCGCGCGGTTTTCCACATGATACTGGTCCACGGCGTTCTGCAGGTATTTTTCCAATGTGCTCTGGATGCTGGCGTTCAGCGTCAGCACCAGGCCGTTGCCGTCCTCGGCGTCATAGGCCGCCTCGTAGGTGCCGTTTGGCAAATCGTACCCCCAGGCGTTCTTCATGCCCACCACGCGCCCGGCGGTGCCCTTGAGCGTATCGTTGTAATAGCTCTCGATGCCCAGCACGCCGTCGCCGTCCGCGTTCACAAAGCCGATGATCGTGGAGGCCAGCGTCTGGTAGGGATAATAACGCTTCGCGTCCTGCACCAGGCTGATGCCCGCGACAGGAGTATCTTTTCCCTTGTCCGATGCGTTATACTCGGTGATCCAGGCCGTGATGGCGTCCGCCACCGGCTTTTCGATCTGCCGCTTGATGAGCTGATAGTTAGTATCCTCCTTTTGCAACTTCTCCAAAATGCTCTGGGCGTCCAGCTCCAGCAGCTCGGCCAGCTTTACGGCAACGTCGTTGATATTCGTGCCGCTGTTGGCCATGTCCCGGGGCGAGGCGACCACCGTCCACACCTTGTTGCTGCGGGCCAGCACCTTCATATCGGAATCGTAGATAACGCCGCGGTTGGGCGTGATGGTCTCGTCCGCAAGCTGCTGGTTTTCGGCGCGGGCGGCCAGTTCGTCGTGCTGCACGATTTGAAGCTGGTACAGGTTGTATACAACGGCCCCAAAGCCCACCAGCACGAACAGCGCGGCCAGCACGATGGCGCGCGTGCGCATGCTGCGGGACACCGCGCTCTTGGGCGCCTTCGCCGTGTCCTGCGGCGGTACGTTCTTTCGATTGTGTTCCGGCTGTTTTTTCATCTCTGCCTCCCGGGATATTGCTGTTGTCAAAGGGCGCGGGCCAGCCGCGCAAACGGTCGAACGCGGGCATAAAAAGAATTATCACCGGCTTTTCCCGCACGAACGGCTCGGCAGAGGAAGAAAGGCGGTGATAATACTTATTGATTCAGGGCGTGAGGTATTCCATAAAGCTGGCCACCGTCTGCGATATCTCGCCCGCCAGGCGGGCCAGCCCGGTGTCCGAGCGCTCCACCTTGTTCTCCTGCCCGGTGGTCACATACGTCACCTGTGAGCGGTCCATCTTTACCATTTTCAGCGTATTCGTTGCATATTCCTGCACCGCCGAAAGGTTTGTTTTCATTTCCATCTCATTGGACAGGTATGTATATTCGCTCTGAAGGTCGGCCAGGGTGTCCTCCTGCGTGCGGATCTGGGCCGAAAGCTCAGTGGACTGCACCTGCGAGTACAGCACGCTGCAAACCAGCGCCAGAAACACGGAAGCGAACGCCACGGCTTTGATCCATTTTAAATTGTACCGCGCCAGCCCCCGTTTGGGCTTTGGCTGCCCGGCCACGCGCAGACGCGGCTTTTGCTCCCGCGGAGCGAACCGCTCAAGGTCGTACGCTGCATTCGTCTGCATGGCGTCCTCTCTCCTTTCTTTTTTGTTTCAAGGCAATACCGTACAATTCTAAGCGTCGAATCGCGCCGGCCGTTTTTTTGGCAGGTCAAACAAAAAGCGTAGCGAATACTTTGTGCATTCGCGAGCATTTTTGTGACGGCTGCCGAAAAATCTGCAAGCGAGGCGACGCTTAAGGCTTCAGCCGTGAATTGTGCGGCGTTGCCTCAAATATGCAATGCGGCCCCGGCCGCGTTACAGCTTTTCCAGTATGCGCAGCTTTGCGCTGCGCGCACGGCGGTTTTCCGCCTGTTCCCCGGCGGCTGCCTCAACGGGCTTTTTGGTAATGAGCTTTGCCCTGGCCTTCCCGCCGCATACGCACACCGGGAACTCCGGCGGGCAGGTGCAGGCCGTGGCCCACTGGCGGAACCGCTGCTTGACGAGCCTGTCCTCCAGGGAATGGAACGTGATGACGCACATGCGCCCGCCCGGCTTCAGTGCGGCAAACAGCACGTCCAGCCCTTCGCTCAGTGCGTCCAGCTCACCGTTCACGGCGATGCGCAGCGCCTGGAAGGTGCGGCGCGCGGGGTTTTTGTCCTTGCGGCGCACCGCGGGCGGCAGCGCCGAGGCGACGGCCTGCACCAGCTGCGCCGTCGTTTCAATGGGCGCGGCGGCGCGGGCGCTTTCGATCTTCCCGGCGATCTGCCAGGCATACGGCTCCTCGCCGTATTCCTTGAGGATACGGCACAATTCCGCGCGGGAGGCGGTGTTCACAAGGTCGGCGGCCGTGGGGCCGCTCTGGCTCATGCGCATGTCCAGCGGCGCGTCGCCCTGATACGAAAAGCCGCGCGAGACCTCGTCCAGCTGGTGTGAGGAAACCCCCAGGTCCAGCAGCACGCCGTCCAGCCCGTCCACGCCAAGCTGGGCCAGCGCCCTGTCCGCATAGCGGAAATTGCTCTGCACCACCGTGGCGGGCAGCCCTTCCAGGCGCTGCGACGCGGCGGCCACGGCGTCGGGGTCCTGGTCCAGCGCGATGAGGCGGCCGGTCGTGAGGCGCGCGGCGATCTCTTTTGAATGCCCTGCCCCGCCCGCGGTGCCGTCGAGATAAATGCCGTCCGGCCGGATGGCAAGGCCGTCGATGCATTCCGCGAGGAGGACAGGGATGTGATGAAAACTCATGGCTTAAAACTCCAATTCTTCCATGGCGGCGGCGATGGGCCCGCTGCGCAGGCGCTCATTCATCTGCTGCCAGGCCTGCGTGTTCCATATCTCGGCATGGCGGCCCACGCCGATGACCGTAACGTCCTTTTCCAGCTTCGCATGCTGGCGCAGGTTGGCGGGCAGCAGGATGCGCCCCTGCTTGTCCGGCGACGCCTCCACGGCGGTGGCGTACAGAAAGCGCTGCACGTCACGGGATTTCACCATGCTTTTTTCGGACAGAAGTGCGGAAATGCGCTCCCATTCGTCTTCCGGAAACGCCACCAGACAGTCGTCCAGCCAGCGGGTGACGATGAAAGTGCCGCCCATGGCCTCGCGGAATTTGGGCGGGAAATTGAGCCTCCCCTTGTCGTCGATGGCATAGCTGTACTCGCCGATCAGCATTTCCAGCCACCACCTTCCCGGCACATGGGGGAGTTTCCCCACTTTTACCCACTTTGCCCCACTTCTGTTTCAATTATAAGGGGCGCCCCTGTAAAAATCAACCCTTTTTCTGTGAAAGTTTTCGCCGTCGAACCGTTTTTGACCGTGTCGAAACACGTCTCCGGGCGTATCTTCTTTGGGAACCGCAGCGTTTCCCCGCACGGGCGCGCGAAAGACACGTTGGCGGGCGTTTTATCGGCGTGCAAACGGCCAAACGCAAAAAAGGCGGGCACCTGAAAAGGTGCCCGCCCCGGCCTGTCGAAAAAGATAAAAAACGTTTGCCCGCCCGGACGTGCGCCGGGCGGGCAAATACCTCTACCGTACAAAAGGCAATTTTGTGTGCGAAGTGCGCGAAATTGCCCTTTTGTGCGCCGGAAAGGAGAACTGAGGGAAACCGGAAAGCGGCTGCGCAGCACAAAGCGTCCGGTGTCCCTCAGAGGTTGGCGGCAAAACCGCCCGGGACGCTTTTATAAAGGCCGGCTGCGCTTTCGCACAAAGCTCAGTCCTCGTACTCTTCGCTTTCCTCGTAGGATTCGGTGGGCGTGTCTGAATAAACCAGCCCAAAAATCTGTTTGAGGTTGTCCATAAAAGAAGTGATCGAAGTCGTCATAAATTCCACACGCCCTTTCCGCATATTTTCCGTCGGCTGCGCCTTTGGCGCCGCCGTCCACGCTTCAATCCGGGACACTGCTTTTTGTACCCTCTGCTTAGTATACGACGCAGAGGGCCAAAATGTTGCAGTTTTCAGGAAAAATATTTGTAAATTTAAGGGTTTTGCGGGAAAGAATGGCAAACTGTAATTTTTTTGTAAGAATCCAGCGAAAAAGCCGAATAAACGGAAACAAAGTCAACCTGTTTTTTCGCGCTTACTTCACCAGGCGGCGGGCGTTTTCGGCAATGTTCTCCGCTGTCAGGCCGTAGTCTGCAAACAGCTCCGCGGGCGTGCCGGACTGGCCGAACCGGTCCTCGATGCCCACGCGCGCGAATTTGGCGCTGGACCTGCCCGCCAGCACCTCGGCCACCGCGGAGCCCAGCCCGCCGATGACGGAATGCTCCTCGGCCGTCACAACGGCGCCGCATTTTTCAGCCACGGACAAAACCGCATCCTCGTCCAGCGGCTTCACCGTGTGCATGTTCACCACAGTGGCCCGGATGCCCTCCGCCGCCAGCAGGTCGGCGGCCTTCAGCGCCTCGGCCACCATCAGGCCCATGGCGACGATGGCCACGTCGCCACCCTCGCGCATGATGTTCGCCTTTCCGGGCACAAAGGGCGTGCTCTCGTCGGTGAAGCATTCGCACACCGGGCGCGCCACGCGGATATACACCGGGCCTTCGATGGCCGCGGCCGCGCGCACGGCCTTGCGCACCTCAACGGCGTCGCAGGGCACGAAGATCGTCATATTGGGCATCACGCGCATCAGGGCGATGTCCTCTATGCTCTGGTGGCTGCCGCCATCCTCGCCCACGCACAGGCCGGAATGGGAAAAGCCGAACTTCACATTGGCGTTCACATACGCGATGGAATTGCGGATCTGCTCGTAAGCGCGGCCCGCGCCGAACAGCGCGAACGTGCTGATGAAGGGGATCAGCCCCTCGTGGGCAAAGCCCGCGGCCGCGCAGGCCATGTTGGCCTCGGCGATGCCGAAATCAAAAAAGCGGTCCGGATACACCGCGGAAAAGCGGTTGGTCATGGTGGCGTTGGAAAGGTCCGCGTCCAGCACGACGATCTTGTCGTTCTCTGCGCCCAGCTCGGCCAGCGCCTCGCCGTAGGCAATACGCAGGGATTTGCTCTCAGCCATTGTCGGATACCCCCAGTTCTTTCATCGCTTGCTCATACTGCTCCTTGTTCGGCGCCTTGCCGTGCCAGCCCACCTGGTCTTCCATGAAGGACACGCCGTGGCCCTTGTGCGTTTCGCAGCAGACAAACAGCGGCTTGCCCGGGTGCGGCGTGTTCACCGCCTCCACAACGGCGCCGATGTCGTGGCCGTCCACTTTTACGCACGCGAAGCCGAAAGCCTCGTATTTGGCCATCATATCGCCCACGCCCATCACTTCGTCATTGGTGCCGTCGATCTGCAGGCCGTTGTGGTCCAGCAGAACGGTAAGGTTGTCCAGCTTATAGTGGGCGGCGGACATGGCGGCCTCCCACACCAGGCCCTCCTGGCTCTCGCCGTCGCCGGTGATGACGAACACGCGGTGGCTCTCGCCTTTATACTTTGCGGCAAGCGCCATGCCGCCGGCAATGGAAACGCCCTGGCCCAGCGAGCCGGTGTTGGCGTCCACACCCGGGGTCTTGCGCATATCGGGATGGCCCTGCAGATGGCTGTGGAACTTGCGCAGCGTCCAGAGGTCCTCCCGCGGGAAATACCCCTTGTCCGCCAGAACGGCATACAGCGCGGGGCAGGCATGGCCCTTACTGAGCACGAAGCGGTCCCGTTCTTCCCAGCCCGGGTTGGAGGGGTCCACCTTCATTATATTATAATAGAGCGCCATCAGCATCTCCACGCAAGACAGCGAGCCGCCCGGATGGCCGGATTTTGCGAGATACGTCATCTTCACGATGTCGGCCCGCAGCTGCTTTGCTTTTTCCTGTTGCAATGCAAGTTCCATTTTCTGATCCTCCGTTCTTTATTTTCACACGGTTCCGCCTAACAGTTTATCGCGTCACGGCCCATGCCGTCAAGCGGTTGAAGATTTTTTCATGAAATATGCTTTTTCTTCAAAAATACCCTTGACAACTCCGGTCGTCTTATTGTAAAATATCCAAGCAGTGTCCCGATCGTGGCTTACATTTGCGCCCATAGCTCAGGTGGATAGAGCAACTGCCTTCTAAGCAGTGGGCCAGGGGTTCGAGTCCCTTTGGGCGCACCAAATATGGTGGGTGTAGTTCAGTTGGTAGAGCGCCAGATTGTGGTTCTGGTTGTCGTGGGTTCGAGTCCCATCTCCCACCCCATTTAAAATCAGGAACGGCAAATTCGCATGCGGATTTGCCGTTCTGCAATAATGGGCCATCGCCAAGTGGTAAGGCACGGGACTTTGACTCCCGCATTCCGCTGGTTCGAATCCAGCTGGCCCAACCAGCCAAAAGACCGCAAAGAATCAACATTCTTTGGCGGTCTTTTGGCATTGGCGGCTCATACGCCCCGCTGCGCCGCCTTCTTGTTTTTTCATCCGCCAAGGCGGCCCGGCTTTTCCAAGGCGCGCCTTGGCGCGCGGCGCCTCCTTGTAAGCACAACCGGCAAAAAATTTTCGTGTCGAAGGCTTTACATTCCTGCAAACAACTGCTATACTGAAACCAGTTCTTATACCATACCAAGAACTGTTATGGTTGCTATGATAAGGTCTTAGCACCGTAAAGCTCTGACGCCTCGCTTTCAGCGGGGCGTCATCTTTTTTGCCCAAAAAACACGGATATTTTTATCCACAGTGTAAATTGACGGCTTTGCTTTCATTCTGGCATGATAAGAATGGAAGAATGTCCCTTTTGTGCAAATATGACCGAAAGAGGTACTATTATGAAAAACACATTGTATGGCATCGGGCTGGACATCGGCGTGGCGTCTGTCGGCTGGGCCGTCGTCGGTTTGAACGGCACGGGTGAACCTGTTGGACTGCACCGTCTGGGTGTACGCATTTTCGACAAGGCCGAGCAGCCCAAGACGGGCGAAAGCCTTGCCGCGCCGCGGCGCATGGCGCGCGGGATGCGCCGCCGTCTGCGCCGCAAGGCGCTGCGCCGTGCGGACGTTTACGCCCTGCTGGAACGCAGCGGCCTTTCCACCCGGGAAGCGCTCGCGCAAATGTTTGAAGCGGGCGGCCTGGAAGACATCTATGCGCTGCGCACGCGCGCGTTGGACGAGCCCGTCGGCAAGGCCGAATTTTCGCGCATTTTGCTGCACCTTGCCCAGCGCCGCGGGTTTAAAAGCAACCGCCGAACCGCCTCGGACGGCGAGGATGGGCGGCTTCTGGCCGCTGTGAACGAAAACCGCCGGCGCATGGCCCAGGGCGGCTGGCGCACCGTGGGCGAAATGCTGTACCGGCACGAGGCTTTCGCGCTTCACAAGCGCAATAAGGCTGACGATTACCTTTCCACCGTCGGGCGGGACATGGTGGCAGAGGAAGCCTCGCTGCTGTTCCAGCGCCAGCGCGAGCTGGGCTGCGCTTGGGCCACGCCGGAGCTGCAGGCAGAATACCTTTCCATCCTTCTGCGCCAGCGTTCGTTCGATGAAGGGCCGGGCGGCGACAGCCCCTACGGAGGCAACCAGGTGGAAAAAATGGTGGGCCGCTGCACATTCGAGCCGGATGAGCCGCGCGCGGCAAAAGCCGCCTATTCGTTTGAATACTTTTCGCTGCTGCAAAAAATCAACCACATCCGCCTTGCGGAAAACGGCGAAACGCGCCCACTGACGCAGCCGCAGCGGCAACAGCTTCTCTCGCTGGCGCACAAAACCCCGGACATGAGCCTTGCCCGCATTCGCAAGGAGCTGGCGCTCCCGGAAACGGTGCAATTCAACGGCGTGCGCTGCCGGGCAAACGAAACGCTTGAAGAGAGCGAAAAAAAGGAAAAGTTCGCCTGCCTGCCCGCATACCACAAAATGCGCAAGGCGCTGGACGGCGTTGTAAAGGGCCGTATTTCCTCCCTGAGCATTTCCCAACGCGACGCGGCCGCCACCGCGCTTTCCCTTTACAAAAACGAGGACACGCTGCGCGCAAAGCTGACGGAGGCCGGTTTCCAAGCACCCGAGATCGACGCGCTGGCGGGCCTTACGGGCTTTTCAAAATTCGGCCACCTTTCACTGAAGGCCTGCAGAAAATTGATCCCGCATCTGGAGCAGGGGCTGACCTACGACCAGGCCTGCAGTGCCGCCGGGTACGATTTCAAGGGCCACGGCGCAGGTGAGCGGGCCTTTACATTGCCTGCCGCCGCCCCGGAAATGGAGCAGATCACAAGCCCCGTGGTGCGCCGCGCCGTTGCGCAGACGATCAAAGTGGTGAACGGTATCATCCGCGAGATGGACGCAAGCCCCGCATGGGTGCGCATAGAGCTTGCGCGCGAGCTGAGCAAAACTTTCGGCGAACGGCAGGAGATGGACCGCTCCATGCGCGAAAACGCCGCAAAAAACGAGCGCCTGATGCAGGAGCTGCGCGATACGTTCCACCTGCTCTCCCCCACCGGGCAGGACCTTGTAAAATACCGCCTCTGGAAAGAGCAGGACGGCGTGTGCGCCTATTCGCTGCAGCGTCTGGACGTGGAACAGCTGTTTGAGCCGGGCTATGTGGACGTGGACCACATTGTGCCGTACAGCCTCAGCTTTGACGACCGGCGCAGCAACAAGGTGCTGGTGCTTTCCTCCGAAAACCGGCAAAAGGGCAACCGCCTGCCGCTGCAATACCTGCAGGGCAAACGGCGCGAAGACTTTATCGTCTGGACAAACAGCAGCGTGCACGACTACCGCAAGCGCCAGAACCTTTTGCGCGAAAAGCTCTCCGACGACGAAGCCGAGGGCTTTCGGCAGCGCAATCTGCAGGACACGCAGCACATGGCGCGCTTTTTGTACAACTACATTTCCGACCATCTTGCGTTTGCGCAGTCCGAAGCGCTTGGCAAAAAGCGCGTTTTCGCCGTCAGCGGCGCCGTTACGTCGCATTTGCGCAAGCGCTGGGGGCTTTCCAAGGTGCGCGCGGACGGCGATTTGCACCACGCGCTGGACGCCGCCGTCGTCGCCTGCACAACAGACGGCATGATCCGCCGCATCTCCGGCTATTACGGGCACATTGAGGGCGAATATTTTCAGGACGCCGACGGCGCCGGCTCGCAGCACGCCCGCACCAAAGAGCGCTTCCCCGCGCCGTGGCCGCGCTTCCGCGACGAGCTGATCGTACGGCTTTCCGAGCAGCCCGGCGAACCGCTTCTGGACATCAATCCGGCATTTTACTGCGAATATGGCACAGAGCATATCCGCCCGGTGTTCGTTTCCCGCATGCCGCGCCGCAAGGTGACCGGCCCAAGCCACAAGGAAACCGTCAAGGGCGCCGCCGCAGCAGACGAAGGCCTCTTGACGGTGCGCAAGGCCCTGACAGAGCTGAAACTGGACAAAGACGGAGAAATCAAAGACTACTATATGCCCTCCAGCGATACGCTGCTGTACGAAGCGCTCAAGGCGCAGCTGCGCCGCTTTGGCGGCGACGGCAAAAAGGCCTTTGCGGAACCGTTTTACAAGCCGAAAGCGGACGGCACGCCCGGCCCGCTGGTGCGCAAGGTGAAGACAACCGAAAAAGCCACGCTCACCGTCCCCGTGCACGGCGGCGCGGCCAGCAACGACACGATGGTGCGCATCGATGTGTTTTTTATGCCCGGGGACGGCTATTACTGGGTGCCCCTATATGTGGCAGACACCCTGAAGCCGGAGCTGCCCAACCGGGCGGTGGTGGCCCATAAGCCATACAGCGAATGGCAGGAAATGCGCGAGGAGGATTTTGTCTTTTCGCTGTACCCCAACGACCTTGTGTATGTGGAGCATAAAAGCGAGCTGAAGTTTACTGTACAGAATGCGGACAGCACGCTGGAGAAAACGCGGACGCAGGCAAGTGCATTTGTATATTTCGTGAGCGGTGGTATTTCTGGTGGAACTATTACCGTCCGCACACATGACAATTCTTATGGTATCCCAAGCCTTGGGCTCAAAACCCTAAAGTCCCTTTGTAAATATCAAGTAGATGTTCTGGGCAATGTCTTCCCCGTTCACAAGGAAACGCGGCAGAAATTCCGCTGATCCCCTCAAAAAAGGAGGCAGCTATGGCCTACCGATGTGTGATCGTCAGCAACCCCGCGCACATCAGCACGCGCAGCGAACAGCTTGTTGTGGAAACGGACGAGCGCCACACCGTGCCCATCGAGGACATCAGCGCGCTGATGCTGGAAAGCCGCCGCGCCACGCTTTCAGCGGCCGCGCTCTCGGCTTTGGCGCAAAACGGCACGGCCGTGTTCGTATGCGACGAAAAGCACTTGCCCTGCGGCGTGCTGCTGCCGTATGCCCAGCACAGCCGGCAGCTCACCGTCGCACATGCGCAGCAGACGCTGACGCTGCCCGCCAAAAAGCGGCTTTGGCAGCAGCTCGTCATTGCCAAAATCGAAAATCAGGCAGAATGTCTGGCGCTGTGCGGCAAAACACAAGAAGCGGCCTTTCTGCATTCCCGCGCACGCGCCGTCACCAGCGGCGACAAGGACAACCTTGAGGCATCTGCCGCGGCGTTTTATTTCCCCGCCTTATTCGGCACAGGCTTCACCCGCAGCGCCGATGATGGCCGCAACGCCGCGCTCAATTACGGCTATGCCATTCTGCGCGGCTATGCCGCCCGCTGCGCCGCAGTTTACGGGCTTTTGCCGTGGGAGGGGCTGCACCATTGCAGCCAGCTGAACCAATACAATCTGGCGGACGACCTTATGGAGCCGTTCCGCCCGGTTGTGGATTTGTATGTAGCCGCCAATGTGGACGAGGCAAGCACGCTCGCCCCCGCGCTCAAGCACGCGCTGTTCGGGCTGCGGACAGCACCACAGCGTGGCTTACGCCATGGAACGGCTGGTGCAAAGCCTGCGCACCGGCATGGAAAAGGGCGGCGCTTTGGCGCTGCCGAAGCTGCTGGCATGGCAGCCCCACGGTTATGAGTAGATTTATGAGAATGCTTGTATTTTTTGACCTGCCCGTCCAAACAAAAAAGCAGCGGCGGGAGGCCACTGCCTTTCGCAATTTTTTAATAAAGGACGGGTATCATATGCTTCAATACTCGGTTTACGCCCGCGTATGCAACGGCAACGATGCCGTGACAAAACACCGGGCGCGGCTGACAGGGCAACTGCCGGCCAATGGCGCTGTGCGCCTGTTGGTAGTGACGGAAAAGCAATACCAATCCATCGAAATATTGCTCGGCCCCTTTTCCCCGGCAGACACCTCCTTTGCATGCGAACAGCTTACGCTGTTTTGATTTTTCGGGAAGAACAAAAAGCGCTTCAGGCCGCAGCCTGAAGCGCTTTTTGCAACAGTCGATTATACCATACCAAGAACTGTTAGGGAACTACAACTTGATTAACGGTGTTGGTTTTCCCATCGCGATTATACCATACCAAGAACTGTTAGGGAACTACAACAAGAAAGTTTAACACAAAACACAGCGCACAATTATACCATACCAAGAACTGTTAGGGAACTACAACACGTTAATCCACCCGCTCCCGGGAGACGCTATTATACCATACCAAGAACTGTTAGGGAACTACAACTTAGCCCCGCGTCCCCTTTGTAGCAAGAAAATTATACCATACCAAGAACTGTTAGGGAACTACAACGCGTCGGTACGGCTAGCGTTGTTTCCAACTATTATACCATACCAAGAACTGTTAGGGAACTACAACATGTTATTTTCCCTCCATCAATTTTTCCAGATTATACCATACCAAGAACTGTTAGGGAACTACAACACCTGCCGGATATCGTTGAAATTATCCGCCATTATACCATACCAAGAACTGTTAGGGAACTACAACAGCAAAAGGAGCCGCTTCACCCGTCGCGGCATTATACCATACCAAGAACTGTTCCGGCGCGGTGCGCTTTTCAGATTTTCTGCACGGTTAAGATATACCCGATGTTGCCATAAAGGAACCAGGCTTTTTCGAGCGCCTTCTGCCGCGTTGGAGCGTTTAAAAAACGCGTAAACATTTTACCCGTCGCATGTTCTTTTCCCCATACAGCTCAGGTCACTGCCTTCACCCGCTCTTTTCAAAATGCCACCCGGATATTTTCCCCGCGAAGCCCCCTGCGCAGCCGCAACCTCCAACTGCCGCGCTCGGATGCATCTCAACTTTACTCTATATCTTATCTTCCAACGTGTCAAATTATCAACACACAGGCGTTCTTCCTTGCAAACCGCCCCGTTTTTCGGCTTTTTCGTTGCCGCCAGGCCCGATCCATTCATAAAACGGACAGCCCCGCCGTACACTTCACTGGAAGCCTGCGGCGGGCTGCAATATTCTTAAGGCAGCACCGCACAATTCACAGCTGAAGCCTTAAGCGTCGCCTCGCTTGCAGATTTTCCGGCAACTGTCACAAAAATGCTCGCGAATACACAAAGTATTCGCTGCGCTTTTTGTTTAACCTGCCAAAAAACCGGCCGGCGCGATTCGACTCTCAGAATTGTGCGGTATTGCCTTAACATTCATTACCAATTCGTTACAATCACGGCAAAATGCAAGAATCCGTCTTTTGAAAACGTATTGTGTTTCAAACGGGAAAGAGCTGTTTCCCGCGCGCCGCAGGCGTGCCGGAGCATTTAACGATCCAAGGAAAGAAGGCAGTGGAATGAAATTGAAGCTTCCCGAACGCAGGGCCGTTTCCGGCCCCGGCAGGCAGGACGGCGGCGCTCCGGCCGCAGCGCCCCTCAAAACGCGCGGCGGCAAAACCGCACGGCGCGTTCTGCGCCGCATCGGGTATATCGCGGCGTGCTGCTGCTGCGTGGGCGTGATGCTGGCGAGCGTGGCCGCCGTGGTATTTGCCTCGTATCTGGCCCGCCTGTCCGGCACGGACGCCGACATGCCCGACCTCTATGTGCTGAAGATGGCGGAAAACTCCATCGTATATGCAGCGGACCCGGCCGGCGGCGATTGGACGGAATATGCTGTTTTTACCGGCGAAAACGACCGCGTCTGGACGCCGCTGGAGCAGTTCCCCCAAACGCTGCGGGACGCTGTCGTCAGTGTGGAGGACCGCAATTTCTGGAACCAGCGCTTCGGCATCAACCCGGGGCGCATCCTCGGCGCGGCCGTCAACGAGCTGACGGGCCACCGCCTGTACGGCAGCCGCCAGGGCGCGTCCACGCTGGAACAGCAGCTTATCGAAAACCTCACCGGTGACAGCGCCCAGAGCATTTCCGGCAAATTCAAAGAGATCTCACGCGCCATCGTAATGGCCGGGCGCTACTCCAAGGATATGATCCTGGAGGCCTACTTAAATATCGCGCCGCTCACGGGCACGCTCTCCGGCATGCAGGCCGGCGCACAGCAGTATTTCGGCAAAGACGCCTCCCAGCTCACGCTGGCCGAATCCGCCACGCTGGCCTCCATCCCCCGCAGCCCGGTGGCGTACAGCCCTTACTCCAACCCGGAAAAGCTGCTGGAACGGCGCAACTGGGTGCTCAAACTGATGCTGGACCAGGAGCGCATCTCCCAGGCCGATTACGACGCGGCGGCGGCCGCTCCGCTGGGCGTGCGCAGCCGCGAGGAGGCCGCTGCCGCCTCTCCCAGGGGAAAGGTGAACTCTTATTTCACCGACGCTGTGTTTGAACGGCTGGCGGACGATATCATGGAAAAAGAGAACTGCGGGCGTGCCGCCGCCGTCACCCGCATCCGAACCGGGGGCCTGCGCATCTTTTCCACCGTGGACCTGCGCCTGCAGCGCATGCTGGAAGCTTTCATGGAAAACGACGGCGAGGACGGCTACTTCCCCGCTCTGTGGCGGCAGGAAGAAGCCGACACAGGCATTCCCTTCGACAGCGCCGACGCCGTTTCCTACGGAGACGACGGCCTGCCGCTGAACGCACAGGGCGAGCCGGTGTTCAGGCCGGACGACACGCCCGTCTATGAGCAGGACGGCACAACGCTGCTCCGCGGCTCCAGCGCGCAGCCCAATGCCGACGGCGTCCACACACTGGTATTTTACAGGAACATCCGCACGCAGGCCGCCGTGGCCACGATGGACTATGAAGGCCACGTGCTGGCGCTTGTGGGCGGCGTGGGCGAAAAACGGTACGACCTTTCGCTGAACCGCGCCGCCGACGTGCCCCGTCAGATCGGCTCCACAATGAAGCCCCTCGCCGCGTATGCGCTGGGTATTGAAAACGGCGTCATCAACTATTCCTCCCTCATTGCGGACGCGCCGCTCTACACCCAGCAGGACCACCGCATGCTGAACACGGAATACTGCCGCAAGCTGGGCCTTTCGCTGGACCCGGGCGACCCCGCCAACCAGGCGCGGGACGACGTTTGGCGCGCCTGGCCCACCAATTACAACGGGCCCGGCACAGGGCGGCCCGTAGTGGTTGCGGATGCGCTTGCGCAGTCGCTGAATACCGTCCCGGTGCAGATCGGCGACATGCTGGGCAAGCGCAGGCTGTTCGACTTTGCGTACGGCAGCCTGGGCCTCACCCATCTGGACCCGGAGCGGGACAACGATCTCGGCCCTTTGGTGCTGGGCAGCCAGACCCACGGCGTTACGCCCGTGCAGCTTGCCAACGCATATTCCGTTTTCCGCGACGGCGTGTACCGTCCCGCGCTCTATTACACCAAAGTCACGCTGGCGGACGGCTCCACTTATCTGGACCCCGCGCAGGACAGCTATGCCGTGCAGGCCGTCAGCCCGCAGACGGCTTATATCATGAACCGGCTGCTGCGGGGCGTGCTCACCGCGCCGGGCGGCACCGCCCGGGGCATGGCGCCCGCCGGGGAGATGGAAGCCGCCGCCAAAACGGGCACTACGACGGATTACCGCGACTTCACCTTTGTGGGCCTGACGCCTTATTACGTCACGGCGGGCTGGTGGGGCTACGACGTCCCGGCCGACCTGTCCCAGCAGGGCGTGCGCACGGGCAAACCGCTGCAGACGCTCTGGCGGGATTATATGCAGCAGGCACAGGAAGGGCTGCCCTATTTGGAATTTCCCGTGCCGGAGGGCGTCGTTGCACGCCGCTACGACCCCGCCACCGGATGCCTTGTCCCCTCGGGCGGCGCTGTGGGATACTACACCGAGGACAACCTGCCGCCGGAGCAGCCCGCCCTGCCATAGCGCCGTGCCCCGCGCCGTAAGACAGGGCTTGACTTCGCTCTTTTGTTTTAGTATAATGTCAACTGCTCACTCGGAGGGCAGATCATTCACTTGGAAATGATGGGCCGGATAAGGTGACAGG